>SXGQ01841434.1_pt1 | contig 12982 bp, 7 predicted proteins | sample 3178371 | NCBI WGS metagenome assembly SXGQ01 (sample SAMN11356859, study PRJNA531348) | freshwater metagenome | isolation source: freshwater sample F1-20 | place: China: Fuxian Lake, Yuxi | collected 2017-12-25
AAAACGGGGAAGTGCGGGAAACGCGACTGATTTACCTGCGTGCAATGTGTCGCCAATTTGTAGCCCGGCAGTGTTGATGAGCCCAATGACATCGCCTGGGTACGCCTCTTCGATTGTTTCGCGCTCGGAACCAAATGCAGTAGTTGCATATTTCGTTCCTACGTTTTTTGCAGTACGTGCGCAGTCAACATCCATGCCACGCTCAAACTTGCCGCTACATATGCGCGCGAATGCAATGCGGTCACGGTGGTTTGGGTCCATGTTTGCTTGAATCTTGAAAATAAAGGCAGCAAAGTCTGCTTCAAGCGCGCGCGGATCACCTTCTGCGTCGCGACGCGGTGCAGGTGCAGGTGCCAAGTCGACAATGGCATCAAGAATCATCTGCACACCAAAGTTAGTGAGTGCTGAACCTACAAATACAGGTGTACTTTCACCGGCAAGAAAACTTTCAATGTCTACGTCTGCACCAATTGCGTCGAGAAGCCCACATCCATCGAGTGCTTGCTTCCATGCAGGGCCTTCATCAATAGCTGCCTGCTCGGCGCTCACGATTTCTTCGGGTGCAATAGAAGAACCGCGTGCAACGCGCGTGAAGCGAACAAAGTCACCAGTGCGACGATCGATAACGCCACGGAAATCACCAGATTGTCCGACCGGCCATGTAACTGGAGTAGGGCGCAAACCAATTTGTTGTTCCACTTCGTCTAGTAACTCAAGTGGGTCGCGACCTGGGCGGTCGTACTTGTTAAAGAAGGTGATGACAGGAAGATTTTGAGAACGACAAACTTCGAACAGTTTCAATGTTTGAGGTTCAATACCTTTTGCAACGTCGAGCACCATGATGACGGCATCTACGGCCGACAACACTCGATACGTATCTTCTGAGAAGTCACGGTGGCCAGGAGTGTCAAGCAAGTTGAACACGCAATCGCGATAGGGGAATTGCAACACCGTGGAAGAGATGGAGATTCCACGTTGGCGTTCCATTGCCATCCAGTCAGAGGTGGCGGCACGACGGTCGCCGCGGGCCTTGACGGCTCCACCAGTCTGGATTGCGCCTGCATATAAGAGGAACTTCTCGGTAAGGGTGGTTTTGCCAGCGTCGGGGTGCGAAATGATGGCAAAGGTGCGCCTGGTGGCTGCTTCACTCAAGATTTCAGGGGCCTCAGACACCCCGAAAGCCTACGGGCACAAGTCCTGAGCCCCCCGTTGACCTGTGGGGCAGGGCTCGGGAAAAGTCATATTCCGTTAATAACAGACTTCGTCTGTTGTCATTAGGCTTAGATAAATGAGTGCGAGAAATGTTTGTCGCAAAGCAACGTGGCTTCTGGCCTCATTCTTCTTGCTCGGCGCGTCAATGGTCATAACTCCATTTGCGCAATCTGTATCTGCTGTCGGTGAAACCGATGGAATTGTCACTTCAGGATTGGCTCTGAATCTTGACCCCAACTTAAGTACTTCATATCCGGGAGATGGAACCACAGTCACCGACCTCAGTGGCTCTGGTCGAGATGGAACTCTCGCAGGCAGCCCTCTACCGACCTTTAGTAGTACGAGTCCAAAATCTTTTGTCTTCACAAGAACTTACGTAAGCAATACCGCGAGCACTGCAAACAAAATCACAATTAATAGCAAGTTCCTCACAGATAACTTCACTATTCAAACCTGGATAAAAACAAGCGCGAGAGGGCATGCATCTCTTCACTTCACGACCATGTACATCATGGCTTCGGAATGTGGTGGAGGTGCCGCCGACTGGGGTTTCGGCGTGAATAGCTCTGGCCAACTCGCGTTTGGAGCAGGGCCATCGGACACGACATATTCAACTACAGAAGTAGTCAATACCAACGCATGGATAAATGTCGCGGCTTCCAGAAACAAGGCAACCGGAGAAATCAAACTGTACATCAATGGCGTACTCAAAAGAACCGGAACTGGTTATGCCGGAAACAGTTTGAACTGTTCTGCCGATGGCAGGACATGGATAGGTAACGGACAAGACGCACCTGCCTACTCATTTGGTGGAAACATCGGATCAGTCCTTGCGTATACAAACATATTGAGTGCTTCCGACATCTTGGCCAACTACGAGGCGACCTCTGGAACGTTTTATCCACCGACGTACAACATGACGTACAACGCAAATGGTGCGACGTCTGGTTCTGTGCCAGCTAATGGAAGTTATGTTTCTGGTGGCGCTGCAACAACAGTCTCAGCAAACTCGGGCACTCTTGCACGCACGGGATACTCATTCTCTGGATGGAATAGTTCTGCAGATGGAACAGGCACAACGTATGCAGCAGGCAGTGGCACATATTCGTCTAATGCCAATGTCACTCTGTACGCAAAATGGACTCCCAATTCGCTCGACGTGACTTTTGATTCTCAAAGCGGAACTCTTGTGGCTGGCACCACTGTTCAAGTGGGAGCAACGCTGGCGGCACCAGTGGCACCCACTCGAAACGGTTTTACATTCACCGGCTGGTCGACTACTTCATCGGGGTCTGTCGTGTCATTTCCGTACACGCACGCTCGTACTTCAGATTTCACTCTCTATGCGATCTGGACATTGACGCCGACGACAACAACAACACCAACGACTACAACATCGCCGCCAGTCATCGTGATTGATATTCAAGCGCCCGTGAACACTGTTGCACAAGGCCAAGAATCTGTGGCCACGGTTGCGCCATTGGTTTCTACGGTCGCGCCTCCGGCTGTAGTCGGTGCCACTACCACCACCATTGCGAATGCAAATTCTGCAGAAACTAAGAGCACCCCGACAACAACAGTTGCACCAGTAGCGGCCCCGACAAATTCCGTTGTGGCACCAGTGATACCAAGGTTGTCAACTGGTGAGAGTGCACTGGATGTCGGTGGGGTGAAAACAAAAGTTGATGTGACGCGAGAGAACAATCAGTTGGTGATTAGTTCAGGTTCATTACGCGCAGTGCTTTCCGGCTTGGACAATAAGGGCTCTACACGAGCTCTTGATGCCGATGGCAATTTGCGTCTTACTGGTGGCGACGTAGTGAAACTAAATGTGGGTGGTTTTAAGCCTGGTTCCACAGTTGATGTCTGGCTCTTCTCAACACCACAACGATTAGGAACTGCAAAGGTTGGAGCCGATGGTCGTATGAGTGGTTCTTTCACAATTCCAAAGAATGTTGAAGACGGCCCACACCGCATTGCCATCACAGCCAGATTGCCTAATGGAAAATCAGCCACATTTACGCTTGGAATCGCTGTCGGTGAGATAGCCAGAACATCAACTCTCACGCGTGTCTTGATTGCTATTCCGATTGTGTTAGCTATCGGTTTTGGCCTGATTTTGCCGAACCAACTACGTCGCCGCCGCAGAACTTTGACTATCTAGGGTCTATGGTCTTCCTCATGAGTCGTCGTTTATTCCGTGTTCGCACACTGTGCTCGGTTGCAGGCGCTCTTGCTGTTCTCGCTATGGGGCTAGCGACAACCGCATACGTGGCATCAGCTGTTCCTGCTGCCATTTTCTCCGAAAATTTCAACAGCATTACCCAGACCTATACCGGGGTGCAGCCTGGCACTGGACTCACACTCGGAGCTTTTGATACCGCATCTGGCTGGACAGCAGAAGGTACTAATGCAGTGCATGACGTTGACCGCATCCTTGGTTTTGGAAAAGATATTGCAGTGTCGTTTTATAACAACAATGTTCTCACCATGAGCACAGGAGTTGCGGCAAACGCTGCAGGTTCTTCTTACACCGTGTCTTTTGATGTTGGTCCTTCAGTTTGGGAGAATCTCGGTCAGGCAAGTATTGCTGACGATGGACTTGTTGTGCACGTGCTACGAGCCGACGGAAGTGTGTTGTATTCCAACACTCAGAAATCTGGTGCATGGGATGGAACGCTCAATGCTCAGGCAATGACCACGCGTGAGTTTTCATATGTGGGCGATGGTACGGGCCCAGTGAGATTACGTATCTCAAACATATTTAGGTATGCCGATCGATTCGGTGGCGCAATTGACAATATTCGAATCGACAATGTCCCATCTACGTGCGATCCCGTCTCCACAATCAGTGGAAGTAACACAATTCTGAAATTCACAACTGTGGGTACATGTAACTGGAGTGTTCCTTCAGGTGTTTCAAGTGTGCAAGCGCTAGTAGTGGGTGGCGGCGGCGGTGGAAGTTCCGATGTCGGTGGCGGTGGTGGTGGCGGCCAAGTAGTTGCTTCCACAGTGAATGTGTCTGGAACAGTTCCCATCACCGTTGGTGCAGGCGGAGTATTCGGTTGGAACCGTATGTACAACAACACCGCTGGTGGCAAGACCGGTGGTAGAAGCTCGATTGGTTCGTCAACGATTGCATTAGGTGGCAGTGGCGCCAACGGTCGATACTCCAACAATCTCAATCCTGATGGCACAGCTAATAACACTGGGTACACCGGCGGCGGCGGTCCATATGAAGACTGTGGTTCTTGTAAAGAAGGAAACACTGGAACAGGCGGCGCTGCCTATAAAGGTGGAGCAGGTTCAGGTAACGGTGGCGGCGGTGGCGGCGGTGCTGGCGGTGCGGGTGCAAATCGCGTAAGCGGTGCAGCTGGAGGCGTTGGTATTGCCAATTCATTAACTGGTTCGTCGATTACGTACGGTGGTGGCGGCGGCGGTAGTGGATACCCGAGCAGCACGCCGTTGGGAGTTGGTGGTCTTGGTGGTGGCGGCGATGGTGCCTCACAAGATCTATACCGCGGTGAATCAGGAGTTGATGGCCTCGGTGGTGGCGGCGGTGGAGCCGCAACAGATGGTGATCAGTGGGGACACGGTGGCATGGGAGGTACTGGAGTAGTCATCCTCAAATTTGGCACTCCCGTAGCAACTACAACTACAAGTGTTACAACATCAACAACAACAGTGTCGCCCACCACAACAGCAAGGCCTGCGCTCACGATTGATATTGAGGCTCCTGTAAATACTGTTGCTCAAGGGCAAGCCTCAGTTGCAACCATTGCACCAAGAAATTCGGCTGGTTCCACAACAACTATTGCCAATGTGAACGCAACTGAGACCAAAACAGTGCCAACAACAGTTGTGCCTTTGGCTTCACCTACAAATTCAATTCCACCGCCTGTGATTCCTAAAGTGTCCACGGGTGAAAGTGCGCTTAATGTTGGTGGGGTTTCAACCAAAGTTGAATTGTCTCGTCAGAACAATCAACTAGTGATGCAGTCGGGCACGATGCGAGCTGTGCTGTCCGGTTTGGACGACAAGGGCGCAACTCGTTCCCTCGATTCCGATGGAAACTTGCGCCTTTCTGGTGGCGATGTTGTGAAACTGAATGTGGGCGGCTTTAAGCCTGGTTCTACAGTTGATGTCTGGCTCTTCTCAACGCCACAACGATTAGGTAGTGCAGTAGTTGGAGCCGATGGGCGGGTCAGTGGTTCTTTCACAATTCCAAAGAATGTTGAAGACGGCCCACACCGCATTGCCATCACAGCCAAATTGCCGAATGGAAAGTCGGCCACATTTACGCTTGGAATCGCTGTCGGTGAGATCGCGCGAACGTCAACTCTCACGCGTGTATTGATTGCTATTCCGATTGTGTTGGCTATCGGATTTGGCCTTATTTTGCCGAACCAATTGCGTCGCCGTCGCAAAGCTTTGACCGTGTAATTTCACTCTTTTTCGAGTCACTACAATTTGGCAATGGCCAAAGACGCTTCGCTCATCATGCACTCCAGTGTGGAACCGCCCGCACTACCGCCGTTGGAATCGGTGAAGGTACGCACGCAAAAACCATCTGCTGGACACGCGACATCATCTATTGAGAACCTCACGTTTGAAGGTGGTGGCGCAAAGGGGTATTGCTACATCGGTGCGTTGCAGGTACTTGAAGAAGAAGGCATTTATCCTCACAACATTCGTCGCGTAGCGGGTACGAGTGTGGGCAGCATGTTTGCACTCCTTGCGGCTACTGGTTGTTCTACTCAATACATGTTGGAAAAAGTGCCAGCAGATTTTGAATCTGTTGCTAAAGATGGTTCGGGTGGGCAGTTTTCTTCGTTTGCTCGCGCAGCACGTAAGCGGGGCATGCACCCTGGTCAAAAGCTGTATGACTTTCTTGGTTCCATTTTGGAAGACACCACCGGCCATGCAGACATTACGTTTAGACAGCTATACGAACGTTGCGGGCGCGAACTTTGTATCCCTGTCACCAACGTGACACGGATGATGACGGAGTATTGCCACATCAAGACAACTCCAAACATGCCTGTACGAGTTGCAACGCGAATGTCTATGTCGTTACCAGTAATGCTGCAACCCGTCAATCTGGTTACTGGACTAGATCGAATACTGAACCCTGAACCCGAGGTGTATGTAGATGGTGGACTGTTGTGCAACAACCCTGTTCACGTGTTTGATGGTTGGTGGCTATCGCTTGACTCAAAAGATTCGTACCTTCGCCGTATGAAACCACTTGAACATGCAAGTGAGCACTACCCACGCTCTGCACGATTTAGTCCGATTAACTCACGTACTGTTGGTTTCACTTTGGTCTCAGCCGATGAGTCCGACATCACGCGAGGCTGGATGGATAAGAGCGCTACGCCTGCGCGGCCAAACACCGGACTTGCAATCAAGCACACGGAGAAAGAAAAAGCACAAGCCAAAGTGAACGAATTGCAGCGGCCTATTCAGAAGTTGCTTGATCACTTGGATACTTTTGATGCAAACGCAGATGGCCGAATATCACGAGATGAATTGAACGCTGCGGTTGCTAGCGGTGGTTTAAGCAACGATGAGTTGCAATCCGTCTTCGGAACGAATGATGCTTCCGAAATTTTCAACCGTCTTGATATTGCGCAAGATGGATCCGTTGATTTTGGTGAAGTCTTGGCGTACTTGGAGAGTATTGGCCTTGATGTCACCACGCAGTTGGTGGGGTTCCCCGCACGTGCGCCGAAGAACATGTTGGAATTCGCTCTCAACATGCTGGAAGCAGTGACCCGAGACCTCACTCGGGCTAATCAGGGCCTTGGTGACCGCGACCGCACCGTGCCTATCGATACGGACTACATCGGCACCACCACATTTGATTTGGTGCAAGACGACCTTGATTTCATGGTGAATTCTGGTCGTGCGCACACCAAGTCGTTTCTTGACCGTCATCGCTGAAATGCGAGACTAGGTCATGTCTAAAAAAGTCGATGACCTTCTCGATCAGATGACCTTGGCAGAGCAGGTGTCGCTGCTCGCTGGTCGCAACATGTGGAACACTGTGCCGAACGAACGACTTGGTGTTGAGAAGATGCGCGTGAGCGATGGCCCTGGTGGTGTTCGCGGTAGCAAGTTCGACGGCCCTGCTTCAATGAACGTTCCGTGTGGAACAGCTATCGCAGCTACTTGGGATATGGAACTGGTACGCAGCATTGGAGAACTACTAGGTAGGGAAGTGGTTGCGAAAGGTGCTCGAGTGCACCTGGCGCCTACCGTGAACTTGCATCGCACGCCAATTGGCGGTCGCAACTTTGAATGCATGAGCGAAGACCCGTATCTCACAGCTATGACAGCTGTGGAATATGTGAAGGGTGTGCAGTCGCAAGGAGTTGCCAGTTGTATCAAGCACTTTGTGGGAAATGACACAGAGTTCGAACGTATGACGATTGACTCACAAATCGATGAGCGCACATTGCGTGAGATGTACATGGTGCCTTTCGAACGTGCAGTGTTGGATGCTGAAGTGATGTCTGTGATGACTAGCTACAACCGCATCAACGGGCCATACGCAGCAGACTCCACATGGTTGTTGCGAGATGTGTTACGCGGTGAGTGGAGTTTCGATGGCATGGTCGTGAGTGACTGGTTCGGACTTCATTCCACTGCTGAAGGTGTAGTTGCTGGTTTAGACCTTGAAATGCCAGGGCCAACATTGCATCGTGGTCAGGCTCTTATTGACGCTGTAGAACGAGGCGACGTGCCAGCAGGTCTTGTGCGTGAATGTGCTCGCAACATTTTGAACGTCATGGAGCGAACAGGTGGTCTTGATGTTCCTCCTGGTGCCGAGATCACGCGTAATGATGCAGCCGATACTGCTGTGTTGCGCCGTGCATCAGCTGCCTCCATGGTTCTTTTGCGTAATGAATCCATTGGTGATAAACCAGTACTTCCACTCTCTATAAAGGGAGTCAATTCGATTGCAGTGCTCGGACCAAATGCGTCGACCGCAATGGTGCAGGGCGGCGGAAGTGCACATGTGACGCCAACGCGTGTATCGCACCCTCTCGATGCAATAACAGATCGTCTTGGAAAAGCCGTGCGAATTGAACATTCGCCTGGCTGCAACATCAATAAGAAGTTGCCTGAATTAGATGCGCGATTGTTACAGAATGTGACGCTCTCGTACTACAACACGCCAGAAGAACTCGATAACACCAAAGCGATACCCGCGCAAAGTGGCACCACTGGAACATTCCGTTTGTTGTGGGCGGGCGACCCATTGCAGCGTCGTGAACCAAATTTTGCTTTTGGTGCACGCCTGACGGCTGACCTCACAGCAGATCAGTCAGGCGAGTGGACATTCGGAATTGAATCAGTTGCGCCTGTGAAAGTGATGCTCGATGGAGAAGTAATCATCGATAACGCACAGACTCCGGCGGGCGGATCATTCTTCGGAATGGGTAAACCAGAGGTGTTGAGCACGGTGGTTCTTGAAGAGGGTCGCACCTATTCATTTGTAGTGGAAGTGCGACACACGCCAACGGGGGCCGGCCTCAGTGGACTCAGTATTGGTTGCATGCCTCCACTGAACGAAAACATGATGCAAGAAGCAATTGACCTTGCCGCGAAGTGTGATGTATCAGTTGTTGTTGTAGGAACAAACGACGACTGGGAGAGTGAAGGATGGGACCGCGACACCATCGCATTGCCAGGTGATCAAGACTTGTTAGTTGCAGAAGTTGCCAAAGTCAGCAAGCGAACAATCGTGATTGTGAATGCAGGTTCTCCCGTTTCTATGCCGTGGCTTGAAGATGTTGAAGCCGTTATCTATGCATGGTTCCCTGGTCAAGAATTCGGTGATGCATTGGTGGACATTCTCGTTGGAGATGTTGAACCAAGCGGTCGATTGCCAGTGACTTTGCCCCGTCGTCTTGAAGACACACCAGCATTCGAACATCATCCTGGTCGCAATGGTGCTGCCAAATACCTAGAGGGTCGTCTCATCGGGTACCGCTGGTACGACACTGTTGGGCGTGAACCACTCTTTCCTTTTGGATTTGGTTTGGGATATGCATCAACTGCAATTACACGTGCAGTTTCAAAATCGCCTTATGAAGTGGAAGTGGATGTCACAAATGCGTCTTCGCGCGATGGAGTAGAAGTGGTGCAGGTGTATGCGCATCGCATTGACCGCGCAGGTTTACCGAGTGATGAGCCACTGCAAAAGCTTGTGGGTTACGCAAGAGTGCCCGTGGCTGCGAATGGCGCAGTAACTACAACAGTCCTTCTCGATAGAGATGCCTACAGAACGTGGAATCCAGACCATGGAACCTGGGAACAATGGACCGGCCCCATCGAACTACGAGTCGGCTCACACTCGCGCGCGACAGCCGAGACTGTGCAGATTTCTCTATAACTAGTTGTGTTTGAGGTGGAATGATTTCGGCCGGGTGTACGGGCCAAAACCTAACCGCGACAACGCAATGCCAGAGCCGGTGTCTTTCACGCCGCTCCACACCAAGGTGGGGTCCACGTAGTCACAACGGTTCATGAACACTGTGCCGGTTTCAATCTGGTTACCCATTATCTGGGCTGCCTCTTGGTCTTGCGTCCATATAGATGCGGTTAACCCATACGGAGAATCGTTCATCAAGTGAATTGCTTCATCGTCACTGTTCACGCGCATGATTCCAATGACCGGCCCAAAAGATTCTTCACGCATAACACTCATGGAATGGTTGACGTCGACCAGAACAGTTGGACCTATGTAAGCGGAATCTGTGTTGGAGTTAGGGAAGTGGGATTCGCCCACTAACTGCTGGGCTCCAGATGCAAAAGCATCTTCGATTTGTCTGCGTACAAATGCTGCTGCTGCGGTGTTCACCATCGGCCCAATGGTTGTATCGGGATCCATTGGATTTCCTAACACGTACTGTTTCGTGAGGTCGACAAAACCGTCAACGAAATCATCGTAAACATCTGTATGAACATAGATACGTTCAATCGCGCAACACGATTGCCCAGAGTTGAAGAATGCACCATCAACATTTTCAGCAATTGCAAGCGCAAGATCTGCATCGTGTCGAACGTATGACGGGTCTTTGCCGCCGAGTTCTGTACCCACTCCAATGAAGCGCCCGGCAGCAGCACGCTCCATGGCCGCACCACCATTCACCGAGCCAGTAAAGACAACAAAGTTGATGCGTTGATCACGGATCATCTTTTCAACTGTTGCGTGGCTGGCATGAATATGTTGAAACACGCCAGGAGGAAAACCAGCCGCTTCACAGGCTTGGCTGAATCGCTCTGCACACAACAGAGTCTGCGATGCGTGTTTCATCACAACGGTATTGCCAGCTAACAGCGCCGGCACAAGTGAGTTGATTGCTGTGAGATACGGGTAATTCCACGGCGCAACAATCAGAACAGTGCCAACTGGTGTACGACGAACAAACTTTGTAAAGCCAGGTACCTCGGGCACAGCGAGATCACCCAGTTCGGATTCGGCAATAGACATCATGTATCTGGCGCGTTCTTGTGCGCCACGCAGAATCTCATTTGGTGTGTATCGAACAGGTCGGCCCATTTGCCAGGAAATCTCTGTAGCAATATCTGCCACATTCTTTTCCAAGTGCTGCACCATGGCTTCGCAAAGACGAACCCTCTCCGCAATTGAGGTGTTACGCCAAACAACTTGCGCTTCGTGGGTACGAGCTAAGACAGATTCGGTAACCGAATCTGAAGCAATTTGGCGTTCGGCGATGACAGAGCCATCAACAGGCGAAATGATGGAGTGAGTTGTCACAAATGAATTCTAAATGGTGAGTAACTTCATCAATGCGTTCACGCAGGAACGATTGCGCGGCGCACAGGGCGATCCCAGCCCGGTTGCCCTGTGGATTTTGGACTTGGCCACATGCCTGGACCCATTTCCAAAATGCCATGGTGAGTGGAGTAATCACCAAGCAGGTTCAAGAACGGCACAGCATCGAATGCTTCTGGTCCGAGAACGCCGGTGTCTTTCCAATCGCCCTTTGCCAGCAATTCTAATGCAACCACTGGACACACGGCTGTTTGCCACAACACTGCTTGTGAACCCCATTCGCGCATTGTGGTTTCATTATCTGCAACGTGATACAGATACACCTCGCGAGGTGCACCGTCGTACAAACCACGAACCCACGTGCCTGCACATGTGCGACCATGCATGAGGTGACCAAGCTTTGCGGGGTTTGGTAACACTGCGGCCAGTACGTCACGCGGTGCAACTGAAACATCACCCACACGAATCTTCTCTGTGGAATCAAGTCCGAGGTATGCAAACGTTTTGAGCCAGTCAATGAACTCTGCACCAAGACCGTATTTGAAAGTGACACGGCTGCAGTCCACTACTCGAGGAATGAGTAGAACTTCTTCGTGTTCTACGTTCACACACTCAACTGGGCCAATGCCAGCGGGGAAGTGGAACACTTCTGGTTCGCTAAAGCAATCGGTTGTGAAAAGGCCTTTTTCTTTTTCCCACACAATAGGCGGATTCAGACATTCTTCAATCGTTGTCCAAATGGAAAACGTTGGAGCAAAATCAAATCCGTCAATCGACAAATTAGATCCGTCACGCACACCGATTTCGTGCACTTCATCAAACAAATGATCTGATGCGTAACGAGCAAAAATGTCGCTGAGGCCAGGCTCAACGCCCATGCCCACGAGTGCAAGAATGCCTCGCTCTTTCCAAGATTCATGCGCTGCCAATTGATCCCGACCTAAGGGGATACCCACTTCTTCATATGGATTAGTTGGGTGAGGATGGCTCAAGTTCATGGCCATATCGAGGTAGCTGCACTTCGATTGGAAGCATGCTTCAAAGATGGGTTCGTTGAACCGTGGGTCACACGCGTTGACAACTATGTCGGCTTTTACTTTTGCAATGAGTGCAACAAGATCGCTCACACTGCCGGCATCAACAACTTCGGCTGAAAACTTTCCAGGGTCGTCGAGTTCGGCAACTGCCTGCTCGGCCCTTTCTAGTGTGATATCTGCCAAGACAAAGGAGTCGAAAAAACTCCGTGTCTCAGCAATGGAGGCCATTGAGGCCCCAACTCCACCAGCTCCTACAACGAGGATATTCATGATATTTCCAGCACTCCGCACACTATTTGTGTGATTTCTTGATTGCAGTCAGGCTAGCCCACATGAATGACCCGTGGGAGTCAGATTATGAAGAGGTATTCACCATCCGCGCTGTTCTGCGAGATGACGACCCAGATCCGTAATGAAATTGCGCTGCGTTCCCGCTTCTGGACCTGCCATTGGGCGATGAAGACGCACATGATGAGTGGCTTCTTCTTCATCCATTCCAAGAATCATGAGAATTGCAGTGGCAGTGGTACCAGCGCGTCCAATTCCCGCTGCGCAATGCACCAGCATGTTTCCCTGGTCACGCACTAATTCAGCAAGTCCATTCACTTTTTCAAAACAATCATCAAAGTCGGGATATGAAAGATCTGGCATTGCAAACCAAATGCCACCATTGTTTGCGTTATCACGATGCCACTGAATGTAATTGTCGTAACGTCCAACCAGTTCATGTTCTTCCACTAAACAGACAACATGTTGAATATCAAAGTCGGTGATTACCTGCTCCACCTTGGGGCCAATGAAATGCTTGCCGCATAGCCACAGTTTGCCTACTGCGCCTGGCAGCGGTATCTCGTTAATGCCACCGTCTGTATTGAATGAAGACGACCGGGTCACGACGCATCACCATTCAACGTAACTTTGT
>SXGQ01241817.1_pt1 | contig 12980 bp, 10 predicted proteins | sample 3178371 | NCBI WGS metagenome assembly SXGQ01 (sample SAMN11356859, study PRJNA531348) | freshwater metagenome | isolation source: freshwater sample F1-20 | place: China: Fuxian Lake, Yuxi | collected 2017-12-25
AGTGCAGTCATAGTGCAATTCTAGCAAGAGCTACAATAAAGATGGACGGGCCTCCTCGCATGGTGGCTTGGCAACCTGGTCAGGTCGGGAACGAAGCAGCCATACCCAATAACTATCAGTGCCGAGGGTTTGGCTCGTCCTTCGCTAATCCTACTTCCCTTTCCTCTAACGCGTGCGGAACTCCGCGTACTTCCCGTATTAAAGTCATCGCCCCTTGACCAATCGGTGAGCCCCTAAATAACAACCGTATCGAGGCGCGCTGGCGTTCTTGCTTATAAAAATACTCTACGAGTTGAATTAAAGAGAGTAAGTCCGACAAGGAACAGGATCTTTTGAATACCTTAAACGCCTACCGCACTCTGTAAGAAAGTGGCTGGGAAATTACGCAAAGCAGCTGAGTGCTTCGAATCTGCAGGGGGCATTTCCACAGTCTTTTTGGATAATGGGATAGGTCTTGATTTTATAGACTATCTAGGTGAAACACAAAGAATACTGTACATTATTACAGTTAATATTTTCAGTGGCAACTCCCGCTTAATATGGCTAATTTAGGTGGGTCTGACCTATACTTAACCATTACTTTTGCCTAAAAAAATGTCTATCAAAATTCCTGATCCCGTTGCGCTTACGCAAGATTTAATTCGTTTTAATACGATTAATCCCCCTGGAAATGAGGATGAAATTTGTGGCTTTTTAGAAGAACTTCTTTTGAGCGCAGGCTTCGAATGTAAGTCAGTTGATTTTGCCCCTCGTCGCAGAAGCTTAATTGCCCGCATCGTGGGAGAACGGGGTGGGCCCAACATTTGTTTTACCGGTCACGTTGACGTTGTTCCACTAGGAGGTCGCTCTTGGCAATATGACCCTTTCTCAGCCCAAATCCATGACGGGAAACTCTATGGTCGCGGTTCAAGCGATATGAAAAGTGGTGTTGCCGCCATGGTCGTAGCCGCCATGAAGACTGCCTCACAGGCCAAAGCGGGTCATGGCATTAGTCTCATTATTACGGCAGGGGAAGAAACGGGTTGCGAAGGCGCTTTTCATCTTATCGCACAAAAAGAAGTAATTGACTATATTGGAACTGCCGGGTGCTTTGTAGTTGCAGAGCCAACTGCCAATGAACCCTTAATCGGTCACAAAGGTGCCTATTGGTTGCGGGCCAAAGCAAGTGGTATTACAGCACATGGCTCAATGCCTGAACGTGGTGAAAATGCATTCTACAAAATTGCTCGGGGCGCCCTAGAGCTGGAAAAATTCCAGTTTGATAATCCGCCCCATCCCTTAATGGGTCAAGCGACTCTGAATATCGGGACCGCTAAAGCAGGGATCAATATTAATTCCGTACCAGATGCTGCTGAAATGACACTCGATATTCGGTCGATTCCAGGTCAAAGTCATCAACATCTATTTGGCTGTTTGTGTAAAGTTCTTGGCCCACAAATTACTCTTGAACCTATTATTGATGTGCAAGGTTTTTTTACACCCTCTAGTGATCCATGGATTCAGCATGTATATGCAAGGTGCAATGAAATTAATGGCGTAATGCCAACTGAGAAAACAGTGGCCTTCTTTAGCGATGCCTCTGCACTCAAGACGGTCATTGGCGATCCGCCTACGGTTGTTCTTGGACCTGGGCAACCTGAGATGGCGCACCAAACTGATGAATTTTGCTATGTAAAAAAAATTACTGAGGCAACTACTTTATTTGAGCATTTAATTAATGATTGGCAATCAAACTAATTCTTCCAAAGGGATGCTATGAAAGTCGAAACAACGCAATTTAAAGAAGTAACTGCTATGCAAGATGAAGTTGATATGCAGGCCTACTGGATGCCATATACCCCAAATAGATACTTTCGGAAAAACCCAAAAATTATGGTTAGCGCTAAAGGGGTTTATTACACCGATGATCATGGTCGTAAATTACTTGATGGTGCCTCAGGACTATGGACTTCCCCGCTCGGTCATGGTGATCCGCGGATTATTGAGGCTATCCAACGTCAATACCACACGATGGATTATGTTCCTGCCTTTCAGATGGCTAGTAAAGAAACGTTCCGGCTCGCTAATCGAATTACACAATACGCGCCAAATGGTCTAGGAAAAGTATTTTTTGTGAATTCAGGCTCTGAAGCTGTCGACACGGCTCTGAAGATCGCACTGGCATATCACCGCGCCAAAGGTGAAGCAAGTCGTATTCGTATGATTGGTCGAGAGCGTGCCTATCACGGTGGATGTGTAGGGGGAATTTCAGTAGGCGGAATTCCAACAAATCGGAAAATGTTTGGCGCAATAATGATGCCGGGGGTCGATCACTTACCGCATACTCTCAACCTATCTCAAATGGCCTTCTCGCGTGGCCAACCTACTTGGGGAGCTCATTTAGCTGATGATTTAGAGCGCTTAGTGCTTTTACACGATGCCAGTAATATTGCTGCCGTCATACTAGAGCCCGTTCAAGGCTCGACCGGTGTTATTGTCCCACCGCTTGGCTATCTAGAAAAGATACGGGAAATTTGTACAAAACACGGTATTTTATTAATTTTTGATGAGGTCATAACCGGCTTTGGTCGACTTGCTGCCAACTTTGGAGCTGATCGCTTTGGCGTTAAGCCCGATATGATCACCTTTGCCAAAGCAATCACAAACGGAGTGATTCCCATGGGTGGGGTCATTGTGCGCGATGATATCTACGAAACAATTACTGGAATCGGTGGTCAAGAGCAACTCATTGAATTTTTCCATGGATATACCTACTCTGGCCATCCACTGGCCACTGCCGCAGCCCATGCATGTCTTGATATTTTTGAAACCGACGATATCATGGCACGCACCAAAGTCCTCGATCAAGTGCTGGGGGATGCAGTCCACTCGCTTAAAGGAATTCCTGGAATTATTGATATTCGGAATTGCGGTGTTTCAGCAGCCTTTGATCTTGAGCCAATTGCAGGAAAACCCGGTCTTCGTGGGATGCAAATACTTGAAAGTTGTATCGAACATGGCATTTTAGTAAGAATTACGAGCGATACGATTGCGATGGGCCCACCATTTGTAGCCAGTTCAGAGGAGGTTCAATCCTTAGTTGAAATCTTCTCGAAAGTAGTTAAAAAGGCATTCTAGTTCGTGGCACAACTTGACTTACAAACGCAGTTACGCATCAATGCCGAGCGTCTACAAGCTTCTTTATTAGAACTAGCAAAAATTGGTGCCACTCAAAAAGGCGGCGTTTGTCGCTTAGCACTTACAGATATGGATCAACAGGGTCGCCACTGGGTCATCAATAAAGCAAAATCCTTAGGTCTTTCAGTAAGCGTTGATCAAATTGGTAATACCTTTATGCGTCGTGCCGGACGCAGCGCTCACTTACCCCCTGTCATGACAGGAAGTCATATTGATACGCAACCCACTGGTGGCAAATACGATGGCAACTATGGAGTATTGGCGGGTTTGGAAGTGATCGCCACCTTAAATGAACATGGTATTGAAACAGAGGCGCCCATTGAAATTGTCTTTTGGACCAATGAAGAGGGGTCACGCTTTACTCCAGTGATGATGGGTTCAGGTGTTTTTGCTGGAGCCTTTTCACTTGAGCATGCTTATAGTCGGACTGATCAAGCGGGTAAAACCGTTCGTAACGAATTAGAACGAATTGGTTTTTTAGGTAAAGATAAAATTGGTGAGCATCCTTGTGGCGCTTACTTTGAAGCGCATATTGAGCAAGGCCCAGTACTAGAACATCACGACATCACAATTGGTGTTGTGCCTGCAGTAATGGGTTTGCGCTGGTTTGATTGTGTGGTTCATGGTTTTGAAGCCCACGCCGGTCCAACACCAATGGAAATTCGGCAGGATGCTTTGCAAGTTGCAAGCCATCTCATGCAATATGTCGTGACTTTAGCCAAAAACCATGCGCCTCATGGTCGAGGAACTGTTGGCATGGTCCAAGTTTTTCCTAATAGTCGTAACGTAATTCCAGGACGCGTTCAGTTTTCAGTTGACCTGCGCCACCCCGATGCCACGGTGCTGTCCCAAATGAGTGCTAGCCTCCAACAGAAAATTGATTCTTTGAGTGCCACGCACGCCATGACTATTACTCTAGAAGAGGTCTCTTATTTCCCACCCTGCAACTTTAATGATGCTTGTGTTGAAGCAATTCGAGAGGTTTCTAAGGGCTTAGGCTATTCCCAAATGGATGTTGTTTCAGGCGCTGGCCATGATGCTATTTACATGGCACGCCTAGCGCCCACTGGCATGATTTTTATTCCCTGCAAGGATGGCGTTAGCCATAATGAAATTGAGGATGCTAAAACAGTTCATTTGGAGGCCGGTGCCAATGTTCTTTTGCACAGTATGCTTCGTTTTGCAAAACCCATTTTATGAGTTTACGTTTTGTAATCGCTCGGTTTCAACATGAAACTAATACCTTTTCTCCTATTACAACTCCATTAGAGTCCTTCTACCCGCAATGGGGAGCTGATGCCTTAACAAATCAAACTGGAGCCCGAACGGCGATGGCTGCTTTTATTGATGCAGCCAAATCGATTGGAGCCTCTATTCAAACACCTGTAACTGCTTATGCCAACCCAAGCGCAACTGTAGATGCAATTGCTTATCAAGCAATATGTGATGCCATTTGTTTAGCTGTTGCTGCAGGGTGTGACGCAATTTTGCTCGATTTGCATGGGGCAATGGTGGCTAGTGGCACAGATGATGGTGAGGGTTCATTGCTTGAGCGTATTCGGAAGATTGCACCTCATATACCCATTGGAGTTGCACTTGATTTGCATGCGAACTTAACCCCAAGAATGATTGCTAACTGCGATGTAATGCTTAGTTTTAAAACCTATCCACATATTGATATGTATGAGACTGGTGAACAGGTCGCACATCTAGTGCTGGCAATGCTAAAAAAAGAAATTAAGCCCTACATGACTTACCGACAACTACCCATCCTTTCTCATACTCTACGCAGTAATACAAATGAGGGTGCCATGCAACGAGTTGTGAAACAAGCTCTTGCCATAGAAAATGAAAAGGGGATATTAGGTACATCCATTTTGGCAGGTTTTAGTTTGGCTGATTTTTATGATGCTGGAATGTCAGTGATTGTAATTAGTGACGAACGTCATCCTAATGCCAAAATGATTGCAGAAAAATATGCTGAGCAACTGGCTCAACAAATTATGGATCTTGCAGACGATTTTATTTATACCAGTGCTCCATCCCAAAATAGCATAGATGAAGCTATTAATCTCCAGCAAAAATCAGGATCGGGGCCTGTTCTGCTGTTAGACCATAGTGATAATGTGATGTCAGGGGGCACCTGTGATACCACGGATATATTAGAACTCGCTTTAGCGACAGGTCTCAATAATCTAGCAACAGGGCCCATTGCTGATCCAATTACCGTTAATCAATTACTAAAAATTGGTCTAGAAAAAAAATGCACAATTGCATTAGGAAACCGCTCTGGCTGGACATATCAAGGTAAACCCAAAAAACCTTTTATCTTAGAAGGAGTTGTAAGAACAATCCATTCCGGTGACATCCTAGTTAGTGGCCCAATCTTCACTGGGTCTATCTTGCGGATGGGTCCTAGCGTGTTATTTGAGACCCAACAGGCACAAATTGTAATTAGCTCCGAGCGTGTGGAGCCTTACGATCTAGGCGTAATGCTCGAACTCGGTATTGAGATTGAAAATAAATCATTTGTTCTTTTAAAATCACGTATGTATTGTCGCCCTGTATTTACTCCTCTGTGTAAAGGTTTGATTGAATGCGATTCCGATCAAGGTGGACCTACTAGTTCAAACTATGCCCGATTTGATTTCCAAAAAGTTCGTCGCCCGATCTTTCCACTTGATGCATTGCCTGGCTAATTCTGAGGTGAGTCATGTATGAAATTATGAGTTTGCGCGAGCTGATTGCCTTACTTGTATTTTGTGCTGCAATGACTTTCTCTCCTGGGCCAAATACAATGCTTACAACAGCAATTGCAAGCAATGAAGGTTTACGCAAAGTCATTCCTTTTACTTTGGCAGTTCCACTTGGGTGGTTGCTCATTCTACTGATTACCGGTCTTGGAATTGGTACACTTGTTGTTCAACTACCAATTCTACGCTGGTTTATTCAAATAGCAGGATGTGCTTATTTACTTTGGCTTGCTTATTTATTGAGTTGCCATCATCATTTAAAAACCATTGATTCTTCTAAGCTGCAGATCACTTTTGGTAAAGGAGTAGCTCTACAATTTTTGAATATTAAAGTTTGGCTTTTAGCCGTAACGGTGACTAGTACTTGGATTATTAATGCGGAAGGTCAAACAAGCATTAATCAATATGATCGATTGGCACTCGCCTGCTTTGTAGTGATGTTTTTTGCTTTTGCAAGTAATTTTAGTTATGCGCTAATTGGCTCGCTAGTCCGAAACTGGTTACTTCACGGCAAGCGCCTACTTATATTTAATCGAATCCTAGCTAGCTTACTTGCTGCAACGGCGATCTGGACTTTATTTGTTTAGCTTGAAATGGCAAGCGACTGAGTGTCCTGGTGTAATTTCTTCTAGAACGGGTTCCTCCACTTTACATCGTTCTTGTGCGTAAGGGCAGCGCGTATGAAAATGACAGCCATTAGGTCGATTAATTGGGCTTGGCACATCGCCACCCAAAACAATTTGTTTTCGTTGATACTTCGGATCGGGCACAGGAACGGCTGACAACAAGGCTTCCGTGTAAGGATGAGATGGCCTTGAAAAGAGTTCTTTTGTGGGTGCCAACTCCACAATTCTTCCCAAATACATCACCGCAACACGATGGCTAATATGTTTTACAACAGCAAGATCATGAGCTACGAATAAATAAGAGACTTGAAATTCACGCTGCAAATCCTCTAAGAGGTTAATAACTTGAGCCTGAACAGAAACATCCAGTGCGGAGACCGGTTCATCCAACATAATAAGCTTTGGCTTTACAGATAAAGCTCTGGCAATACCAAGACGCTGACGCTGACCACCAGAAAATTCATGTGGGAAACGTAACATTTGATCTGGACGAAGCCCAACGCGCTCAAATAAGGCGGATACACGTTCTCGACCTTGAGCCTTGGAAAGGCCCTCGAAATTCCGCAAAGGCTCAGAAACAATATCTGCCGAACGCATTCGTGGATTAAGAGAAGAATATGGATCTTGGAAAACTGCCTGTATTTGTTGGCGGTATGGTCTCATTTGTGAGCGACTTAACCCGTCTATTCGCTCACCACGCCAAATTATCTCACCACGACTTGGCTCAATTAATTTCAGAATCGTCCGACCAACAGTTGACTTACCACAACCGCTCTCTCCCACCAACCCAAGAGTTTCACCTTCATTAATCGTAAAACTAATTCCATCCACTGCGTAAACATATCCAGATATCCGACTAAACAAGCCTTTCCGAATCGGGTAATGTTTACAAAGATCTTTGACTTCTAATAAAGTCTTTGATTTTTTTGTATCTGTAGTCATCATGCAGTACTTATTGTTTTGATTTCATTAGGATGCCAACAAGCCACCAAGTGACGATTTCCGATATTTTGCAAAGTAGGCGAATCGGTTTGGCAGCGCGCGCTTGCAGAAGGACAGCGTGGGGCAAAAGCGCACCCAATAATCTCGGTTCGCAAAGATGGCACCATTCCCGGAATTTCTGTTAGTCTTTTTTGTGAATCATCATCCAAACGTGGCATTGAATTGAGAAGTCCTAAGGTATAGGGATGCAGGGGTCTCTCAAAGAGATCCAGCACATCTGCTTCTTCAACTTTACGCCCCGCATACATCACCACGACTCGTTGCGCCATCTCAGCAACAACTCCTAAATCATGGGTAATTAAAATAATTGCTGCACGTGTACGATCTCGTAGCTCCCGAATTAGATTTAATATCTGTGCCTGAATGGTCACATCTAGCGCAGTTGTTGGCTCATCTGCAATCAAAATTTCAGGGTCGCACGCTAAGGCCATCGCAATCATGATTCGTTGCCGCATTCCGCCTGAAAGCTGATGAGGATAGTTATCAATACGGTTCTCAGGCTCGGGAATATTAACTAACTTCAGCATCTCCAGCGTTCGACTACGAGCCTGTTCCCTACTGCACCCGCGGTGTAACTCCAGAACTTCACCAATTTGTTGGCCCACGGTTAAAACAGGATTAAGCGAGGTCATCGGCTCTTGAAAAATCATAGAAATCTTATCGCCCCGAATTTCACGCATTTCATCGTCAGATAAATTCAAAAGGTCTTTTCCATGAAACTTGATTGATCCAGAAACGATTTTTCCTGGAGGAGATGCAATTAAACGCAAGATCGATAATGAGGTCACACTTTTACCACAACCCGATTCGCCAACAATGGCTAATGTCTCTCCTTGACACACAGCAAAGGACATTCCATCAACCGAGCGGACCACTCCATCGCGGGTGTAAAAATAGGTACGTAGATTATTAACTTCCAGTACAACCTGACCAGAATGTTGATTATTAGTGCTCATGATTTACATTCTGCGGGATAAACGTGGATCTAAGGCATCGCGCAAGCCATCGCCCAGATAGTTAACTGCTAAAACGGTAATCGATAGAAAAATGGAAGGGAATAAAATGAGATAGCCAGCAATTTGAAAGAGGCTACGCGATTCAGCCATGATATTGCCCCAGCTTGGAATATTAGGTGGGGTACCTGCTCCGATAAAAGACAAAATCGCTTCTGTGATCATCGCAGATGCACAAATATAAGTAGCCTGTACTAATAAAGGAGCCATAGTATTAGGCAATATATGGCGAATCAAGGTCTTCAATAAAGGGGTGCCTGATGCTGTAGCAGCTTCTACATAAGGTTGTTCACGTAGAGTCAATACTAAGCTTCGTACAAGACGCACCACCCTTGGAATTTCTGCTAAGGTAATCGCAATAATTACATTCTCAATGCTAGCTTTTGTAAGTGCCATAAGGGCAATCGCAAGTAAAATCGAGGGGATCGACATCAGCCCATCCATGATGCGCATAACTACTGCATCAACAGCACGTACAAATCCAGTAATCAACCCAATCGCTAGTCCAATGAATGTACTCAATAAGGCAACTGAAATACCAACAATTAAAGACACGCGTGCACCGTACATAACACGGCTATATACATCACGACCCAGTGCATCAGTTCCAAACCAAAATTCACTGCTGGGTGGCTTTAATCGATTAAGAGGTGTTACTGCCTGGGGATCTACCGTCCACAAAAAAGGTGCAAATAACGCAATAAAAATCATCGTCAGAAGAATAAAGGCTCCTAGAACAGCAAATGGATAGCGTTGGTAGAGGGCCGGGATTCTAACGCGGGCAAAAGTCCACCAATTGCTGATGGAAAAGTAAGAGCCCGATGAAAAAAGTGCTGGTGTATTCATCTTAGCGCCTAATAACGAATACGCGGATCAAAAAAAACATACGATAAATCAATCAGCAAATTAATAATTACATATGTTGCTGAGAAAATTAAAATGACACCTTGAATAACAGGATAGTCACGCCGCAGAATAGCATCAACTGTTAAGCGTCCAATGCCAGGAATCGCAAATACGGTTTCGGTTACAACTGCTCCTGAAATCAATAACCCTATTCCAATGCCAATAATTGTAATAATCGGTACGGCAGCATTCTTAAGTGCGTGATGAATCAGAATATTATGCTCTGCTAAGCCCTTAGCTTGAGCGGTACGAATATAATCCTGAGCTAGGACATCAAGAACACTGGCGCGTGTTATGCGTGTAATTAAGGCAGCATAGACGGTTCCAAGTGCGAGACTGGGAAGAATTAAATGCTTCAACCAAGGCCATATTCCTTCAGCGATAGGCCGGTAACCCTGAACTGGCAAAATTTGTAATTGAAGCGAAAATAATAAGATTAACAAGTAGGCTAGTACAAATACAGGTAAGGAAAATCCGAGTACCGAAAATCCCATAATCGCTCTGTCTGTTTTACTTTCTGCGCGAGCTGCGGCAATAGCGCCCAAAGGTACAGAAGTAATAATTGCCACAATTAATGTGCAAATAGTTAAGGATATGGTCGGCTCTACCCTTTGGGCAATTAACTTTGTCACCGGTAAGTTGGTAAAGATGGAGATACCTAAATCTCCGTGAAAAAGGCCCCAAACCCAGGTACCAAAACGGACTATAAAGGGCTGATCTAGGCCAAGGGATTGCCGTATGCGCTTGATGTCATCCTCAGTTGCTACATCGCCAGCGATTACGGCAGCAGGATCACCAGGCGTTAAATATAGCAATGAGAAAACAATAAACGCAACGACAGCCATTACGACCACCGTTGCGCCTAAACGTCTTACTATGTAAGAAAACAAATACTAACTCCAATCACATTGAAAGTGGAAGAACTATTTTTTCTCCACGTTCCATAAAAATGCCATTGGCGCAACGATGATGCCTGAGAGATTGGTGCGATACGCCGTAGGTAAGATAAATTGAGCAGTGGGTACGTAGGGCAAGAACTCAAAAGCTCGGGCTTGAACTGCCTCGGCTGCTTTTTTAGCTGCAGCAGCATTTGGAGCCTCAAAGAATGCTTCGCGTAAGGACTCCAGTTTTGGGTCTGTAGGCCAGCCAAACCATGCTTTATCACCGTTACCACGAATTGCAAAATTCACCGCAGGGTTCAGAAGATCAGGACCGACTAACCATGTATGGAATATTGACCAACCGCCCTTATCAACTGGCTCCTTGGAAGTGCGACGCGTGATTAATGTGCCCCAATCGCCCGCCTGTAATTCCACATTTAAACCAAGTTTACGTAACAATTCAGTCGTTAACAGGGATTGCGACTGAACAATTGGCTGGTCCGTTGCAGAAATGATGACAATCTTTTCACCTTTATAGCCAGATTCTTTAATAAGTGCCTTAGCAGCGTCAAAATCACGCTTACCAGTTAATAAAGTCGAGCCTACATTGCTTGCTAGAGGTGTATCGCAAGTAAAGTAAGAGGCACATGGTTTACCATTTTTTGGATTACCTGCAATGCCAAGAACATAATCTTGCTGGTTTAAAACCATTGCCACTGCACGACGCATTTTCTCGTTGTTAAATGGTGCATGCAAGAAATTAAAACGGATCATGCCCATTGAACCTAGTGGATCAATATTATCTACTTTGACACTCTTATTTTTAGCAAGCAAAGGTATTAAATCTGGTGGCATTTGTTCCCACCAATCTGCCTCACCATTGCTAATGGCATTTGCTGCTGTTGCCGAGTCAGGAATGTAAAGCCATTCAACACGATCCACCTTTACAACTTTGCCACCTGAAGCCCAAGATGGAGCCTCTTTGCGAGGAACATAATCTTTATTCTTAACATAAATTACTTTGCTGCCAGGGACCCACTCATCCTTTAGCATCTTAAAGGGGCCGGAGCCAGTTGGATCAGTAATATTCGTAAAGGCATCAGTCTTTGCAATGCGCTCGGGCATGATGAAAGGAACGTTAGAGGATGGTTTACCCAGAGCATCTAAAACGAAAGCAAAAGGCTTTTTAAGTTTCAATACGAAGGTTTTATCGTTAGTAGCGGACCATGATTCGGTTGCATCAGCCAATTTCTGTCCCAAACCGTCCCTTTTAGCCCAACGATCTAGTGATGCAATTACGTCAGCTGAGCGAACAGGAGCACCATCATGAAATTTGAGTCCATCACGTAAGGTAAAAGTGTAGGTTTTTTTATCTGCGCTGACCGTAAATTTATCTACCATCTGCGGTTTGATCTCAAATTTACTATCCATGGCGAATAAAGTGTCATACACCATGTAGCCGTGATTACGAGTGATGTAGGCCGTTGTTGCAATCGGATCCAAAATCTTTAGATCAGCCTGAGCAATAAATTTCAAGGTTTTTTGAGCTTGCGCCTGAGCAGCTGGGGAAAAAAAGCCTACTGATAGTGCGAGACCAATAGGAGCCGCAATCTGGAGGAAGGAACGTCTAACAATATTCATAAAAGTCTCCAATACATTAAATTTAAAAGTCTACAAATGATATTAATGAGTATTTGATTCTATAGTTGGTAAATGCGCTTCATTTAAGTGCATACAAGCGCATAACAGGTGCATCTAAGCTTGTATTGCTCTTTAAAAAAAGCATCAGTTATTTACTGCACCAACCTTTTTACCACAGAAATCAACTGATGCTCATGATGTTTGCGTCCAATTAACTGAACCCCTGCCAAACTCTCGGCGGAATACACACCAGCTATTAGGGGTATCCCTAATATTGGTAAACCTGTTGCCCCCATTGCTAGACTTAGCTCTCGAAGAGGCTTGGCTGCATTAGGTAAATCCTTTTGTAAAACAGGGCCACATGGAGTAAGCCCTACAGCAAATAAATCGACTTCTTTATTTGGCGCATCGAAGGCTTCTTCAAAATAAGCAGCAAAACGACGGAGTGCTGAAAGAGCCTTATCCAAATCAGCAGAATTCAGATTTTTGGAGTGACGCAACTCGTTCAGTACAGGATTGCCTAAATAAGGTGAAAAATTATCAACGTCTCCGCACATAAGAAGAAAATCGTCGTAAAACTCCTTTTGTAATACAACAAGGGCATTTTGTGTTGCAAGTTCAAGATTAGGCCACTGTTGCTCCACAAAAAATACTCGTCCAGAATGTTGCAGGGTATTCATCCATTCTTTGAAGGCAGCACATACATCCGTACTTAAAACTCTTAATAATTCTGGGTCCCAACCAATTCGAATTGGATCATTACCTTGATAAATGGAAGATTGCTTAGCATTCGGTAAAAAAAGATCTCCTAAAAAATAAGCGCAATCATCCAATGTCTTGGTTAGGGGTCCTACAACATCTAGAGTTCGCGAACGGGGAACTACTCCATCGAGTGAAAACGAGTTCGAGGAAGGTCGAAGCCCAACGATGCCACACCAGGCAGCTGGCATTCGAATCGATCCCCCTGTATCGGAGCCAAGA
>SXGQ01397568.1_pt1 | contig 12977 bp, 15 predicted proteins | sample 3178371 | NCBI WGS metagenome assembly SXGQ01 (sample SAMN11356859, study PRJNA531348) | freshwater metagenome | isolation source: freshwater sample F1-20 | place: China: Fuxian Lake, Yuxi | collected 2017-12-25
ACTGGTTGGAATAGTCAGTTATTCGATATAGCGTACCTGTCATCCCGTATTACTAAAGTACTGGGTGAGAAAGCTTTGAATGAATGCTCACCATGGGGTTATATCAGGCAGTATGAAGTACCAACTGCCCGTGGTCGTACTGAATTAGCGTATGAATGGTGTGGTATTTCTATTCTTGACTTTATGGATCTGTATAAGAAGTTCTCTTATAAGATGGTTGAGAATTATAAACTTGATACTGTTGCTATGGAGGAGCTGGGAGAAAGTAAGTTAAAGAACCCTCATGCAACGTTTAAAGAGTTCTATACTAAGGACTGGGAACTGTTTGTAGATTATAATATTCGTGACGTAGAGTTAGTTGATCGTTTAGAAGATAAAATGAGAATCATTAACTTGATTCTTACGATGGCTTACGATGCTAAGTGTAACTTTACCGATATTTTTTCGTCTGTAAGGACCTGGGACTGTATTCTATATAATAAACTATTGAAAGATAAAATTATAGTACATAATCCCCCGGTGGTTGATCCGGATAAGGATCGTACTATAATGGGGGCGTATGTTAAGGAGCCTAAACCTTCACGCTACGACTGGGTTGTATCTTTTGATGCTACGTCTCTGTATCCTTCTATTATTATGACCTGGAATATGTCTCCGGAGACGTTGGTGGAGGGGCAGAAGTTCTTAGCTGATGACGAAAGATCGATTCAGCGGTTGATCGATCACGAAGTAAATACTTCAGAGTTGCATAAGAATAACTGGTCTATGACTGCGAACGGGCAGAGTTTTACTCGAGAAAAGAAAGGTATTTTTCCTGAACTTATTGAGTTTTACTTTACCTCCAGGCAGGTGGCGAAGAAGGAAATGTTAGCTGCTCAGGCTAAATACGAGGAAACTAAAGATAAGAAGTATCTTGGTTTGATATCTAGTCTTAACTCCAAGCAGATGGCTGCTAAGATTTTGATGAACTCACTTTACGGTGCAATGGGTAATATTCACTTTAGGTATTACGATATACGTATTGCCGAGGGTATTACCATGACCGGTCAGTTTTTAATTAGATCGGTTGCTAAGAAACTAAACGAATTTGTAAATAAGGAAGTAGGTACTAAGGATGTTGATTATTCTTTTTACGCTGATACCGATTCTACCTATATTACTCTTGGTGCTCTTGTTGAAAAGAATCTTGTTGGTAAGGAGAAGTCAGCAATCGTTGATGTACTCGACAAGTACTGCGCCACTCAAATTGAACCGACGATCAATGATGCTTGTGAGTCTATTTCGGATTATCTGAATACTTACCAGCGTAAGATTAAGTTCAAGCGAGAAATTATCGCCGATAGGGGTATATGGATTGCTAAGAAACGTTATGCTGTTAACGTTTATAACTCCGAAGGCGTTGCGTACGATCCCCCTAAACTAAAAGTACTGGGTATGGAGATTGTTAGATCGTCTACTCCTGCCCCGGTACGAAGGGCGTTGAAGGAGGCGGTGGCGATTGCACTTACCAAGGACGAGACTACTTTGAGAAAGTATGTGGTAGATTTGGAAGCCCGGTGGCATAATCTGGATCCAGAAGATATTGCTTTTCCCCGGGGCGTAAATGGTATCAAAGAGTACGCAGATCCTACGGGTATCTTTAGAAAGGGTACTCCTATCCATGTTCGGGGTGCTCTTATATATAATCATCTGGTCACAAGTAAGGAACTAGAGAAGAAGTATCAATTGATTCAAGAAGGCGATAAGATTAAGTTCTTGTATCTTCGTGAACCTAATCCCCTTGGTACCCACGTTATTACTTTTGCTGGAGAAGTACCACCTGAGTTTAATATTCGTGATTATATTGATTATGATAAGATGTTTGAGAAGTCTTTTCTCGAACCCCTCAACTCTTTACTCAGCTGCATTGGTTGGCAAGTTAAAGAAACCGCATCTCTAGAAGGATTATTCGGATGAAAAAATATATTGCACTTTTATCGCTACTATTAGTTACTCAGGCTTTTGCTCAAAAAACCCCCCAGGGCGTTACCTATGATGCAAAAATTCTTCGCGTTAATGACGGTGATACTGTTGTTATTGCTGCCCCGTTCTTACCTGCACCATTTAAGCCCGAACTGGCCGTTCGTATCTTTGGTGTCGATACGCCAGAAAAAGGTCACCGTGCCCAGTGCCCAAGTGAGGATCAGCGGGGTCAAGCGGCATCTGCATTTACTAAAAATGCTGTTGCTTCTACACAAAAGCACCAAGTAACTTTTTACGGTTGGGATAAGTTTGGTGGTCGTGTACTTGGGGATATGATTCTTAACGGTGTAAGTTTACGTGCAGAATTAATTAAGAACGGATTTGCTAGAGAATATTTTGGTGAGGCGAAACAAAGCTGGTGTCAATAAGATTGCCAGTTTCAATGATCTATATTATAATAAGTGATCTATAAGGAACTATACTATGTCTATACTTGATAAGATTAAGAAAAACTCTACGATTAAGGATACGGCTATCTTAGCCGATTCGAAATTCTTTCAGAAGAAAGATATGATTCCTACTACTATCCCGGCAATTAATATTGCATTATCGGGTAGATTAGATGGAGGTCTAACTCCTGGTTTAACTATGTGGGCTGGGCCCTCTAAGCATTTTAAGACTGCTTTTTCTTTATTGATGGCGAAGTCGTATATGGATAAGTATTCTGATGCGGCTTTACTCTTTTATGATTCTGAGTTCGGTACTCCTCAGTCTTACTTTGACTCTTTCGGTATTGATTCTAAGCGCGTCATTCATACTCCTCTAACTAATATTGAACAGTTAAAGTTCGATATTATGACCCAGCTTGAAGCTGTCGAGCGTGGCGATCATCTTATTATTATCGTTGATTCTATTGGTAATCTTGCATCTAAGAAAGAAGTGGAGGATGCTCTTGAAGGTAAGTCGGTTGCCGATATGTCAAGGGCTAAGCAGATCAAGTCTTTGTTCCGTATGATTACCCCCCACCTTTCTCTCAAAGATATTCCTATGATTGTAGTTAACCATACCTATAAGACTATGGAATTATATTCTAAAGACGTTGTAGGTGGTGGGACTGGTTCTTATTATGCTGCCGATAATATTTTTATCCTCGGACGTCAGCAAGAAAAAGAAGGTACCGAAGTTGTAGGTTATAACTTTATCATTAACGTTGAGAAGTCTCGCTTTGTAAGAGAGAAGTCTAAGATACCTGTTACCGTCCGTCACGACGGTGGTATCAGTCGTTGGTCAGGTTTATTGGATATGGCTTTAGAGTCCGGTCATGTTATTAAACCTTCTAATGGTTGGTACTCGCGTGTCAATAAGGATACCGGGGAAGTAGAGGATCAGAAGTTCAGAGTAGCTCAATGTGATACTAAAGAGTTTTGGTTACCTATCCTACAATTACCTTCGTTCCAGGAATGGGTGAAAACTACCTATCAAGTTGCTAATGGTGCAATTCTGAGTAATGAGGATATTACTAAGGAGTATGCCGATGTTGAGGAATGAATTATTTAAACCCTGGTTTGTTGGAGATGACTGGGGATTTGAAATTATTGACGGTGAATATAACGGGGTAACTGTACAGATTAAAAAGCTAGACTGGCCTAATGAAGAAAGTAACGAACTTGCTCTTGACTATCATGTGGTACATAAACCTGAATTAGTTACCGATGAAGATTTAAAGGGTGATAAATTTAAAGTTATTATAGAAGTAATTATTAACGATATTTTAAAAGAAGCAATTGATGACCTCAAGCAGACTAGAGATAACGATTCTAAGGAATCTGGTACATAATGAAGACTACATGCGAAAGGTTTTGCCGTTTGTAAAGTCTGAGTACTTTACAGATGAAGGTGAAAGAATAGTTTATAAGCAGATTAGTGAATTTATAGTTAAGTATAATAAACCACCGACAGTTGAAGCACTTTCGATTGCGTTACAAAACTCTAATCTTGCAGAAGGTACATTTAAAGAAACTACCGATCTCCTGACTCAGTTAAATGAGAAAGAAAAACCTAATCACGATTGGTTGTTAGACGAGACTGAAAAGTTTTGTAAAGATAAAGCCGTTTATAATGCTATTCTTCAATCGATTGGTATTATGGAGGGTAGAGATAAAAACTTTAGTAAAGATGGTATTCCATCACTGTTACAGGAGGCGCTAGGTGTCTGCTTTGATTCTTCCGTGGGTCATGATTATTTCGAAGATTCTTCTGATCGCTTTGATTTTTATAATCGGGTGGAGTCTCGCCTTCCTTTTGATCTATCGCTATTCAATAAAATTACAAATGGAGGCTTACCAAACAAGACGCTTAATATTGCTCTGGCTGGTACTGGTGTGGGTAAGTCTCTTTTTATGTGTCATATGGCTGCCGCCAATCTTGCTTTAGGTAAGAATGTACTTTATATTACGATGGAAATGGCAGAGGAGCGAATAGCCGAGCGCGTTGATGCTAATCTATTGAACGTAGAAATCGATCAATTGAAAGATCTACCTAAACAGATGTTTGAAGGTAGAATCAGTAAGATAAACGGTAAGTCCCAAGGTAAGTTAATTATTAAGGAGTACCCCACCGCATCTGCTCACGTAGGTCACTTTAAGGGATTATTGAACGAATTATCGTTAAAACGTTCATTTAAGCCTGATATTATCTTTATTGATTATCTGAATATCTGTGCGTCTTCAAGATTCAAGCCCGGTGGCGGTGTTAATTCTTATACATATATCAAAGCCATTGCTGAAGAGTTGAGAGGTCTAGCTGTAGAATTTAATTTACCTATCGTCTCCGCTACACAAACTACGCGTTCGGGTTTCTCGAACACGGATGTGGAGCTTACCGATACGTCCGAATCCTTCGGTTTACCCGCCACGGCAGATTTTATGTTTGCCTTAATAAGTACAGAAGAACTCGAAGGTCTTAATCAGATCATGGTCAAGCAGTTAAAAAACCGATATAATGATCCAACATTATATAAGCGGTTTATGATTGGTATTGATCGTGCAAAGATGAGACTCTATGACTTAGAGGATATTGCGCAAAGTAATTTAGCTGATTCCGGTCAAGATGAAAACGAGAACAGCAACTTTGGTATGTCTAAAATGTTTAAAACAAAGGACTTCTCCGGCATTAAGGTATAAATAAAATAAAGGAGGTCCTATGTATCTTGCGCCAGTCATAGATCAAGTTTTAGAAGATAAGAAATCTAAGCTTTTAGGACATCCCACATACTATCAAATAGCCGGTATTCTCACTCGAGGATACAAAAAGGTTAATTTACCTTTTAAATTTAGATTTGAAACTTTTGACGATTACAGCCCCGAGGACTTATCTGTATCTGGTCTCTATGATATGGAAGAAGATGTTAAATATATCATACTTAATTTCCCTAAAGAACAAAAATATTACACTCTTACTAAAGATAATTGGAGAGATTTTAAGTTCGCCGTATCCCAGGTCTGCCAGCACGAAACAATACATGAGTTACAATGGCAAAACAGGGAGAAAGATGGAGTACCACTCTCTATAGATTTCCGTAACTTAACAGGTTCTATTTCAGAAGAAAAAGAGTACCTGGCTGATATCGATGAGATAGATGCATACGGGCATGATATAGCAATGGAAATAAAGTTCTGTTACCCTAAAAAAGATCCTTACGAGATATTAAGAACTATAGATACTAGAAAGAAACTTTGGTCGTATAATTACTATAAGAAGATATACAAAGGTGATGATTGGTCAAAGATAAAGAAGAGGCTTTTAAAGAAAACTTTTCAATGGATGCCTTATGTTACTGTATAACCTGAAAGGTTTAGATGAACGATGTTGTTCTAACTGGGGGAGATTTAATTCAAATCGCTCTCATGCTTGCAGCCTGTTACGCTTGTTACTGGAAGGGAAGACAGGAAGGTATTGAGGAAACTGTAACAGAATTAATAGATAGAGGTCTACTGGATGTAGAAGAACTAGAGAATGAAGAGCCGTAAGGCTCTTTTTTTATGGCGTAACGTAACTATCCAAAGTTGCCAGTAACACCGAAATAGATTATAATAACATATGTTCAACAGGAGTACTATATGACTCAAACAAATTCACGAGCACGGGTTAAGAGAGATACTGTGGGTGGAGAGGGAATGATATTTTTGTTTAGTCAATATCATGATCAATTGGCAACTTTAGAGAGCTTTCGAGTAATCTGTAAGGAGCTGATAGAGCAATCCTCTGGTAAACGTACAACCAAAGATAAGTTCATCTACGAGTTAGAGCGAGCAACTTCTAAGGATGTTATGGTAACCAAGGTAACCAACTATCTGATGGCAGGCCAGGGCCTAGGCGTTTGATGATAATTTTTTTATATTATGAAAGGCGTTGATATGTTTACAGTAGCAGGTGTTTCCCGTAACAATGGGGTGATTAAGGTTCGTTTCTGTTCTGATAAGGTTCTTCGAATTAAGAACTTACAAAAGCAGGGCGATACCGATATCGATTTGATCGAGCTTCCTAATCCTATGACCAAACCAGAAGCGTGCCAGTTTCTGTTGGATCAAGATCAGTTTGTTGCTTATGTATCAGACATTATTGAGATTCTGGGAAAGAAAGAGTTGATTAAATCTGTGAAACAGCCTATAATTAAGGCTGTGAAAGAGGATGTAGTTGATCTAGAGCTTGAGTCAATCAAAGAACTAGCTGAAGCTTAATTCTCTGTTACGAGAGAGAGACCACCGCTCTTGTAACTTCTTGTATGGTGGGGCATTTCTATATTAAGGAAATATTATGTCTTTGCAAACTTCAGTACTTAAGACTCTTCAGTCTGGCAAACAATTTACAGCCGGTCAAATGGCTGGTTTGTTCCGCTCAACAGAAGGCTCTGTTGCAGCACGAATCACTGAGCTCCGCGCTCAGGGTTACTCCATCTATAGCAATACTGCTAAGAATGGTAAAACGGCCTATCGCCTGGGTCGTCCATCGCGCGCGATGGTAGCGGCAGCCTACGCTGCATTGGGTAGCACAGTTTTTAACTGATGTGACTTGATCGGTCTCTCCTAAGGGACGCCGGACTCGTAACCGGCATTAATTTTATATGGAGTCGTTATGCCTTTATTTGTTGTAGATGCTATTCAGATGTTTCGTATCAGATACGTGATTGAATGTAAGGAAGCCGAGCATGCCGGGGATTCCGTTACCATGAACGAGGCCGAGCAATTCAGCCAGATGAATCTGGGTGAACGTATTCTAACTACTAAAGAGATTACCTATGAAGAGTTTCGTAGGATGAATAAAGCTATTGAAGAAGCTCATGGAGATGGTACCTCCCATCAGGCTGAAACTGGTTCCCCTTGGATGGGTGAAAAGTTAATTCATATTGTTAATTATGATAAGGATACTAAAGAATGAACGTTTTAGCACAAGTCCAGCGACAACGGGTTCGCTTTAGTCCTGAAGATAAGAAGCACGTAGATGCATATCGTCATTTTGTAGTTAAACGGAAATGGGATACCCCTGGGTGCCCTTTTGAATTAGAATGGCCTTATCTAAGTATTCCTGATATGATTAAAGATAAGATCATTAATCATTACTTAAAAATCTAATTTTCAGCCCCCGATCAGGGGGTTTTTTATTGTATAAATATAATAAAATAACAATTGAGGTAAAAATGTCTGCAGCTTCTGATAAGTATGAACATGATGTAGCCGCTAATATAAACGGTCAAACTAAAGGTCTAGTTGCAGTTAGACCTAAGGTTAGTACATCTTTTCCTGATGTAAATATTACTTGGAAAGCTAAAGATTACTGGGTTGAAGTTAAGATGAATCACTCTGACAATCTTATGAATCCAAGATTTGAATTTGTAAATAATAAGTGGGCGGTACCTGCTTCTTATAAATCTCCTGCCACAGATAAAATTGTAAATTTACTGAATAGTAATAGAGTAGTTAAACAATGGACAGAAGGTTTAAGAATACACTTAGCTAAAAATAAGTTTAAAGGTGATATTAAAAAGTTTTCTCTTTACTCATCAAAGACCGAGAGAAGTACGGATGCTAATGCAGTATCAGTAGCTTTAATGAAAAGTTACTTACAAACGCTACCTAATAAAAATATCGTAAAGATACCTAATATTGATGTTGGTGATCTTGTAACTTTACACTATACTCAAGGTAAAGCTGCTCCAGCATATTATGTAAGTGCTGGTGATGATTTCTATCAATTTGGTAGAACTAATCCATTAAAGATACCAAAAGTTCCAATATTTAAAGGACTCAATGATTTAGTCCTTAGGGTTGGAGATAGATCTGATAATTTTGAAATTCAAGCCGAAGTTAAAATTAAAAGTATTCCTGATAGCCCTTACAGCGTTGCACCAGGTTCGAGAAAACCTAATCCATTTTCAATGTTGAAATAATGATTCAATTTAATCTTTATCTTACTGAAGCTGCTTCAGAAGAAAAACTTACTCACCTAGAGCATGCTGAAGACCATGTTATTAATAATGGTATGGATGGATTTGCGCATGCATATCATAATTTAGAAGACGTTAAAGATCAGATTAACGGGAAGAAGAATAAAACTAAAATTGCAACTAAGTACGATGGTTCACCTTCTATAGTATTCGGTCATCATCCTGAAACTGGTAGATTTTTCGTTTCTACTAAATCGGCGTTTAATGTAGATCCAAAGTTAAATTATACCCATGAAGATATCGAAAAGAATCATGGTCATGCTCCCGGATTGGTTCAGAAGTTAAAACTGGCATTAGAACACCTACCTAAAGTAACACCTAAGACCGGTGTCTATCAGGGTGACGTTATGCATTCAGGTATTCAATCTAAAACTAACCCACAAGGTGACGTAGTAAACGAAGGTGGTAAGTATCACTTCAAACCTAATACACTTACCTATTCAACCCCACATGGTTCGGCAGAAGGTAAAAAGGTTGCTACTTCTAAATTTGGTGTAGCCGTTCATACAGCATACGAAGGTAATACATTGGCAGGAATGAAAGCACAATACGGTGCCGATATATCACACTTTCCTAATCATCCCGATGTTCATGTTATAAGCACGGTTGACGATGCTCCCAAAGCCGAACTATCTACAAACCAATTGCATACCTATGAACATCATATGGCACAGGCAAAGCAAGCTTTTAACAGTACCGATAAAAAGCATTATGCTGTTATGGACGGACATCAGGATTATCTGAAGACTTATATTAATAAGACCGTAAGAGAAGGTACCAAGCCATCGGTAAGTGGGTACCAGGAGCATTTAAGAGATCAACATCTCAAGGGAATAGCAAAGGTGAAGACCGTAAAAGCCATAGGTGCAAAAACCGATAAGATGCAGGAAGATATGGCCCATGTAACCAAACATTCTGATAAGTTTCAGAGGATCTTAGATATGCATCACCACCTACAGGCGGCCAAAGATCAATTGGTTCATTCGTTATCTGCTAAACCTAAGTTTGAGCATTCGATACCAGAACCAGGATCGACTAAAATTACCGGTGGTAAGCCTGCTAAACCTGAAGGCTTTGTTGTGGTAAGAAACAACAGACCGACTAAGTTCGTGGATAGAGCAGAATTTAGTAGAGCTAACTTTGCCGCCAGACCAAGGTAATTCTCAACCGCCCACTTATGGATTATACAGGCAAGGCAATATATAATCAATCAATATTGGTACCAAGATGTTATTAGAAAAGTTTTCAAATTTTTACTCCCCTAAAGAGCAAGTTGTAGTAGAAACTGCAACTGAAGTTACTGTGGACAACGTTACCACTCTTAATGAGAGTATGCAGAAAACTGCTACAATTATTGGCTTGTTTGAATCTTTATCTGCTGATTTAAATTTGGTTCATAAGGATGAGTTAGAAACAGTTTCTAAGTTAATTATTGAGCATGTCAGTACCAATATTGATAACTTAAAGGTACAGCTTAAAGATTTAAGTAAAAAAGACTTAAATTTGGTAAATGAAAATATTAAGATCTTATCTGGTAAAGTTGCAAGCTTAAATGAGCATGCAAATACTAATTTTGAAAAATACTCTAAACTCGTATATGATACTTCTATAACGTTAGAAGAAAAAATTAAAGCGGTTGAAACTCAGGATTTAGTTAGAGAAGATTTAGGGGATCTTGCAAATAATGTTAAAAGATTAGAGGAAGAGACAAAACAGGATCTTAAAAAACAAGTCAAGCTCGTTTACGAAACTGCCTCATCGTTGGATGATAAGATTAAAGCTATTAAAGTAACTGACTTTACTCCTTCTATTAATAATCTTCAGAATCAATTAAACGATGTCACTGAAACAGTTTTAGAAGTTACTAAAGCTCAAGAAGTAATATCAGAAAAACATAATAAGTTAGTCTATGATTCTGCGTTAGCACTGGAACAAAAACTTAACAATATTTCATCTTCAGTAGACGAAAAAGTTAACGCCATAGTAATACCTGACTACTCTTATCTCCAAGAGCAGGTTAAGACAGTACAAAATCAAATTTCTGATTTATCCAATAAAGCACCTGTACCTGATCTAACAGGTAAAGTTGGTAGTATAGAGAAGAGATTAAATGTAGTAGAAGATAAGAAACTTCTTGAACAGAAAAAAGCTACTAATCAATTAAAAGAAGAAATTGTATCTTTAGAATCACATATAAGTAAATTTAATGAAAAGATTCAAGAACAAAATAGTAAGTATACTCAGTTAGAGAAAAATACTAAACAAGCTATCACAGAAGCCAAGAGATTACTAGTTGATAACAAGTATGCAGAAATTAATAAAAAAATTACTTTTATTGAACAAGTTCTTGAAAAGTTTAATAATAAAACCATACTTTCTGAGAGTATTTTAGAGGCACCACCTGAAACAAAGACTTCAGATCCTCTTACACCTCTTAATCAAACTTTTGTAACATTTGAACAATTACAAAAACATTATTCATTATTCATTAATAGAATTCAGCAGCAGCTAACCACAATTGGAGGTGGAGGCGCCGTTTTATTATATGATCTGGACGATGTTAATTATTCTTCGGTAAAGAATGCTAACGATGGGGATGTGCTTAGCTACAATGCAGCCAACCTAAAATGGGAAGCATCGATATCAACAGGGGGTTCAACCTACGGTGATACTAACGTATATGCTAACGTAGCATTAATACTTCCTTCTTATGCCACAACAGCCTTTGTAACTACAACTGTTTCCAATCTTATTGATTCTGCTCCTGGTACTCTCGATACCTTAAATGAGCTGGCAGCTGCTATCAACGATGATAATAATTTTGCCACTACTATAGTAACCCAGCTTGGTAATAAAGCTAATACGGCAAGTTTAACTACTGCTAATGTTGTAGAGCTAACTAATTTATACTTTTCTAATGCAAGAGTATATTCCAACATTATAACCTTAGGCTACATTACCGGTTCCGCTCTTTCCGGTTACGCTACTAACACTCAACTTTCCAGCTATGCTCTTACTACCAGTCTAACAACTGATAACGTAACTGAATTGAATAATTTATACTTTACAAATGTAAGAGCCACATCAGCAGTAACACAAAGTACATTATCTAATTTAACTGTACAAGGCAACATAACAGTTACAACTGGTACCATTAATGCTGTAGATGTTGCTGCAAGCGGCAATGTTACATCACCTTACTTTTACTCTCAATCTGATATTAATCTTAAGAAAGATATTAAGCCGATTATAGATGCATTGGATATAGTTAAACAACTTAGTGGTTATTCTTTTAAATGGAAGCATAATGATGCAGAGTCTTTTGGTTTAATTGCGCAATATGTTGAACAGATTTTACCAATGTTAATAGGTACCGCACCTGATAGTTCAAAGACAGTTTTATACAACGGTATTATAGCACTATTATTAGAAGCAATTAAATCCCAGCAAGTTCAAATTGACGAGATAAAAGCAATAATTAATGAAAAGTATTAAAGAAAAACAGCTTTTAGTAAAATGGTCTCATGCTATGAACGAGCCTGTGGATCTTGCTTTAGCTAAAGAAGTAGATCGTTATAATCAGTTACAACAAGAGATTAAAGAGTCTATTCATAATAACGTTATCAATGATCTTTTTGACGCTTCAAAAGTTGCTGTTGATATTATTAAAAAAGTAAATATTAAATACCCTAAACCACCTACGTTTGAAGAATTGTTAGGTATTATTAAGGAAGAGTCCAATGAGTTGGTTCAAGCACAAGCCACCGAAACATCCACCACCACCGAAGAAACATCCCCACCCGATACCCCCGGAGCCGAAACTGTCGAACCTTTCGACTTAATTAGTAGAGCGGTCAATCATATTCATAAGGAGGTTAAACTTGAAGAAACCTCATTTCAGCAACCTCAACCTACACCGGTGGATAAGAACTTCAATGCAGTTCAAAAGAAGTTAAAGTTTTTAGAGCAAGCTATTGGTAAAATAGCAGCCCATGGGCCAGGAAGTGGTTCCTATTTCTTATATGATATGGGAGATACTAATTATGACATAGTAAAAAACCCATCTAATAACGATGTACTTGTTTATAATTCTGCCAATGCTAAATGGGAAGTAGCTACAGTTGAGAGTCTTACCTCCCTCTTTACTGCATCATATTTTAGTAACGTAAATCAGACTGCCAATGTAAGTACACCAAGGTATGTAACTTTTAATAATGTTGATTTTGAAAATGGCTTTACCAATGATGGTTCAAATATTATTCCTAGTTTTTCTGGAATATATAACTTAGAATTTTCTCTTCAACTCCATCACTCAGCTGGAGGGGGTGCAGGAACTAATTTTGAATTGTGGTTAGAAAAAAATGGGGTAGATCAACCTTTTCAATACCAGATTTTTCGGAAATACTGGCTACAATCTCTGCTTTTGTCATGCTAATTCTATTTTATTTTTATTATATGTGTATTTTAAAGGGTGGCAAAGATAAAACAATAAATCAATTTTAACTAGCCAATC
>SXGQ01335892.1_pt1 | contig 12976 bp, 5 predicted proteins | sample 3178371 | NCBI WGS metagenome assembly SXGQ01 (sample SAMN11356859, study PRJNA531348) | freshwater metagenome | isolation source: freshwater sample F1-20 | place: China: Fuxian Lake, Yuxi | collected 2017-12-25
CAAGTCGCTCATTGCAGGCGAGTACCGCATTGAGATCATCGCCCCAGAACTCACGCCACGAGACACGCTGGAACTTGCCAGCACCGCGATCAACCTCGTACAGAACCGACTCTGGTCGGCAGAGCGTGCAATGGACCGCGTGGGCGTAGAAGATCCAATTGGCGAGAAGGAACTCATCCGCGACGAACAAACGGATGCTACCCTCAACCCAGCCGCTGTATCTACGATGGCAAACGTCATCGGAACATTCAAGCAGCTTAATATGGCGGATCAGCAGGCTGCCCAGATGGCGCAACAGCAACAGTTGGAAGCGCAAATGGCAGTTGCACAAATGCAGGCATCTAATGCTCAAAGGACTTTGAACCCTGGGGTTCCTGGGTCTCAGTCCCTCAATCAGCCAGAGAATCAGGCACAGCTTCCCCCAGAAGCTAATGCCGTAAATGCGGCGGCGCCTGGGGCGGAAAACCTCCTCCCAGCGCCGACCGCGACCAATGAGGTACAAGCATAATGGCACGACGAGGACGATTCGGTCGATCTGAAACTGGTGCATCCAATCTTTCGGCTGCAATTCAGTCCCTGGTTAGCCAGCAAAAAGCCGCCGAAGAACAGACCTTTATGAAGGCGTTCTACGACGGAACCGAGTACAACGGCAAGGTTCCAACAATTGCCGACGTTATTTCCTTCTACGAAAACGTTGCCAACCTTTCTGGGATCGATAGGTCTAGTGAGGAGTGGATTGCTTTTGACCAAAAAATTGGTGACGCCAATAACTTTGACATCAAGAGAACGTACAATAGCTTGATCACGGAATTCAACACCAGTGATGGCGGAAACTACGCGGAGATTATTGATTTCCTTAGTGGCCAGGCTATGACGTCAACCGATCAAGGAGATCTTGATTCCTTTAAGACTGGTGCCCAAGATATTACTAGCGCATTCCTTAATTACCAAGGTGAGGCGCTTCAGCGCGGAGAACTTACGGCCAAGGAATATCAAAGAATAACTCTTGATGCGCTTCAGGTCCTTGAGCCAGGTTCTAAGGCATACGACAAGGCGATCTACGACTCATTTACGTATGAGTGGAATGCCGAGTCAACAAAGTGGACAAATCGAATCAAGGCTGGAAAGGCCACGCCAGGACAATTTGAGAACTGGGCAAACAACTTTGCCAAGCGTGCAGCTTCATCTGGTATTGCCAAGAAAAGCGAACTATATACTGGTATCTTTGCAACAGTTGCTTCGGTTAGCGGCGGTGGCGGAGGCGGAGGTGTGGGATCCAGATCTGCAAATATTGAATCTAAACTTGGAAAGATCTACGCGGCTGCGCTTCGTGCTCCTGGGATTCAGGGATACGAACTGACACAGGCTGATCTTGCTGCTGGAAAAAACTACAGCGCAACTGACTTTGCGTCAAATCCTGGGGCGTTTTCTGGTCTTATCCGCCTAGTTGAGAGCGGGGCAATTGAAATGCCAAAGGAACTCATCGACCTTGGATATGATGATGTAAATGATTTGCAAAGAGGAATCACCAATCTTGTTCGAGGATATGAGTCAGAGGCCCTGTCTTTTGCTGCGGTCAACAACACCGACGCGGCTTCCTCACTGGCAGCTCAGGCCAAGACGCTCAGTCGATCCCTAGGAACTAAAACCAAGGTTGACGAGCTTGCTGATGCAGTAAATCAATTCTCCGCTGACGTGCAAAAGTATGGGGCAGAACAGGACGACATTGGCCTTAAGATTGCCTTTGACGAGATGAACAAGTTCTACAATGGGCAACCATCCATCTACGGACAGGTAGATCTCTCCAAGGACGTTGTTCCAGAAGGGTTCGCCGCATACGAACAGTCACTGAGAGCTGCTCTTAATGTAAGCAAAAACGCACTTGGCGGCAAGGGAATCAATCCTGGCGATATGGCACTGGAAGACTTCTTTGGAGTATTCGCTGGATTTGATGGTAAAAGCGGCATTCCGTTTAGCAACTCGTACGGAAGCGGTGACATTGAGTCCACGAGATATAACTTCGAGCGACTCACCACTGGCCAGGCAGTTCAAGTGGTAACCTATGACCCAGAGACTGGTGCTCGCACATATGCGACTTCTGATATGCCAGCAGTTGGTCCTACTGGATTCCTTGGAAACTCTGCCGTGCCAGCTAAGGGCGGTATGCTCAGCGTGATGACATTTAAGAAGATGCCAGATGGCAGCTTTGTTCCAGTCATTCAGTCCATCCAAAACATTGGAACAATTCAGACAGCTTCTGGAACTGGAACCACGGTTTGGGGATACCAGTACCAACTTCCAAGTGGATCTGCAGTATTTGTAAAAACTACTGGGGAGTCGTATGATGGTGATCCATTCCAGACGTCTGCTAGGGCGCTTGGGGATGGAAACTACTTTGCCGAGTCTCCAGCAATTCGATCTGACGTAACTAGGCGTCAAACAGTTCCTACAATTGATACTCAGGCCCTATTGCTTTACGCTGGGGGCAAGGATGCCGACTACGAGTCAATTAGAAACATTGTAACTACAGTAAGAGACTTGATTACGAAAGAGGGCTCAACCTGGCAAGTTGCCCTTGGGGTCAGCAACCTTGATGCCGTTGAGAACGACCTTCAAGTTTTGACTGGCAAGGCAAACAAGATGGAGCTAGACTCCATCAATAAGCAGCTTGGGGATATTAAGCGAGGACGTCTTGCTGGCGACAGGGAGACTATTCTTGAGTTGGAGGCAAGAAGGCTAGATGTCGAAAGTGGCGGCGACGTTGGCGATATGCTTCTCAACAACAGGGCCAAATACGTTGAGTCTGAGCCAGGATTGTTTACACTTAAGCCGTTCGAGGCTCCAGACACATTTACCTATGTTGGCCTAATGGCTGTTAACCCATCGGCAATCGGTGACCGAGATGCCAAGGGCCGTCAGCTTCCAGAGACCATTGACCTCAGAACTCCAGAGGTACGAGAGGCAGCAGCCGCTCAAAAGAAAGCTGATTTTGAGGCTTTGCCAGTTGCGGATGGGTATCCATTCTTGCGAAAACTTTCGGAGATTAAGCAACCAGCCCCACCACAGGCCCCGTCTGTTTCTCCATATCTTGCAACACAGGCAACACCGACTCCAGTCAAGCCAGCCGCACCACCTGCACCAGCAGTGAAGCAGTTTACTGCCCCGCAGGTTCAGCAATCGCTTATTGACTTTAGGGCTGGAGAGCGTGCCCCTCTGGCAGCAGTAGGGCCAACAGCACCAGTTACCACAGTTCCAAAAGAACGGGGACGATAATGCCTATTACGGGATCTAGTAGCGGCGGAGGATTTGGCCAGTCTCCAATTGAGACCCCAAAGCCAAAGTTCGGCGGAGCGGCAAGCAATGTCTCCGACATCGGTAAGTTTACGATTGACGTTACCAAGCCATCCGAAAGCTTGACCAAGGGCGCAGAGGGCGTTGTTGGTCTTGCTCAAGGAGTTGGCAAGGCCGCAGTCAGCGTCATTGAGAACCTACCAATCCTCGGTCTCGTGACTAAGCCAGTAATCGGTGCTGTTGGCTCTGTGGTCGATGCCACCGTTGGCAAGGGCGTAAACGCGATCTCAAACACCGTGATTGGAGAAGTTGCATCCAAGGGACTTAATACCGCAGCAGAGGTTGCATTTGCACCAATCGGTGCTGGACTTAAACTCCTTACCGCACCAGGAGAGTTTGTTGCCAGGCGCATCGCTGCGGCACGTACACTCAACACCATTGAGGGTAAGAACGACCTTATTACCGCGCTCTTTGGTAACGCCCCAGATAGCGTCAAGAACCAGTACAAGTCTGGTCAAAGCATTGACGAGATTGCCGAATCGTTTGTCGGACAGTTTGGAGTCGGACCAGCCCAACAGGGCGCGTTCAGCACGAATGCTTTTGCTAACCTTGCTTGGACCATCCTTCTTGACCCAGTTAACCTTATCCCAATCTCCAAGCCGTTTACCATTGCTTCAAAAGCAGCAAAGCTTGATGGGATTACGTCTGGTGCCATCAAGGCCGCAGCAAACGGACTTAGGGCAGATGCCAAGGCTGCTAAAGCTGCTGGCAAGCCAGAGGTTGCAAAGCGCCTCCTCGCTCAGGCTGCGGAACGAGAAGCCGATGCAGTACTTATCGAGAAATACGCGTGGGCTGGAAAGCTCTACAAAAACACCTGGGGCAAGGTCACAAACTCGTGGTCTAAGCTCACTGGCGGAAGCATTGCTCGACATCTTGCCCAAGAGACTTTCCGCGTAGTCGGCACCGACGAGGCGGTATCTTTCCTGGATGACGCTGCGGTAGAGATCGGCAAAGGACAGGTAGACGAGGCGCTCGGTAATGCCGCGCTTACGGCCGCCAATGCCAACAAGGCTGCGGTGATGGACGTTATTGTTAACTCTCAGAGGAACGTTTCCCAGGCCTCCGCCCAAAACATCGTCAAAACAGTTCACGCCGCAATTCAGGCTGGAACCAAGGGCGCAGACTTGCTTGCCATCAAGTACGGCGATGACCTGACTCTTGGCGACTTCCTCAAGTCCGCTGGATACCGTGATGCTGACGCCATTGCTTTGGTTGGCAAGGTTGAGGGCGAGTTCGTTGATGGAGCCAAGGCGTTCTTCTCAAAGGATTCCGTCAAGGCCACCATCGGTGAGCTCACAGACGTTTTGCAAAAGATTGACGTCAAGGCCCGCCCAGATTTTTACGTGAACGCTGGTGCCGCGCTAGGAAAGTCTAACCTACAGTTTGCCGTTGACTCAGGAATTGACCTGATGCAACGCTCTAAAGTTGTTCTTCAGAGGTTTGCAGACAACGCAGAGCTTGGGGTACCGTACCTCAGTCGTATGCTACAGCACGGATTTAAGATGTCCGAGGCTGCGGCTACTAAGCTTGCTACCGCCCAGTTTGCCAAGCACGCTGGTGACCCACGCAAGTTGATGAACGTCCTTGAGCTCGGTCGTATGACCTCGTTCGGACGATCTATGCGCGAGGTTGCAGAGCTCCGAGCCTCACAGGCTATTGAGGTAGAAAAGCTTGCAAAGGCTGGAGCCAAACGAGAGGCGCTAGTTGCTAGGACATACTTCAAGGGCCTCGATCCAGAACGTGCCGCTGCGTCCGCAAAGCTTTACGACGCAATGGCGCAGGCCTCTGCCAAGCGACAGGGGATTAGCGTAGAAAGCTGGTATTTTAACAACACCTTTGGCATCTCAAAGCTCAGCGACAACAATGCCGCTATGTCCATCGTGGACGAACTATACGCAAAGTCGGAGGCGACTAAGGCAGCGTTTGCAAATGCGGTTACCTCGGAGGAGCTGCTAGAGGTTGCAAAGATCGTCAAGCCAACCAAGAGGATGATTGAAGCTGGTCTTGGAGATCAGCTCCCAGTAAAGATCATTGAAACACCTTCTGGAAAGATGGCCCTCCCTGGAGGACTTGAGGCGCTAGACAGCGCAGAGCCGTACAACATCATTGATGAGATCATCCTTGGCTCACAGCCAAATCGCGTGTTCGACGCGCTCCCTGGTGATGTCAGGGTAAAGATCCACGCCAAGATGACTGCGTCAAAGAAGATTGATATGCAAGATCCAGCGGAGGTGGTAAACAGGATCATCTTCGCAATTATGTCCCCAAAGAGGGCGCTATCTGAAAACGCTGCTGTATACCAAATTCTAAGAGTACGGGACCTTGATGATTTAAGAGCGTTTTCCGCAAAGTGGAGAGACCGATTGCTTTCTGGTGACGAAAGCGAGGTTGGCCTTGAAATGGTTAAGGATTTCGGCCTTAGCGCAACTGAAGGCGGAATGGCTAACCAGCTTGCAAGGGCTGGTAAGATTATGCTCTACGCAGCAGAAAATCCAGAATTCTTCAAGCTAAAGCCAGGCGAGACGATGAATCAGTTCTCCGAACGGATTACACTTCTTGGCGGAGCTGGCCTGAAGGTCGGCGTTTTTGCCACCGAGATGATGGATACTGCTGCCGCATCGATAGGAGCTATTGACTCTCAGATGTCTGTGGTTATCTTCAAGTGGGCTGACGAGGTTGGCCTTCTTGACCAGCTTGTTGCCGATCTAAGGAAGGCAGATCCAAAGGTAGCCGCAACATATCTTGACGGATACACCGCAACAAAGGGCGGTAAGAGCGTTCCAGTTAAGGGGATGCTTGAGGTTCTTGAGAACGAAAAGGCTGGAATTCTTGCTGGTGGACAGAACGCCACTGGGAAGGCAATTAGCCTTGGCCCAAAGGGCATTGACGCCGCAGATGTCTCTGAATACATCAAGCAATCTGCAAGGGAAATTCCTGATTACGCCAGAGCATCTGGCCCTCCTCAGGTTGCAACAATTCGCGGAAGCATCTTTGAGGTGCTACTAAAGTACGTTGACGATATGGCAGTTGATGCGTCCAAGAATGCAAGGACTGCTCTTAAGGGTAAGGCATACCCAGGTCTTGAAAACCTCTCTGGAGCACAGAAACAGTGGTTCTTCTGGGATATTATCCGACAACAGTTTGAGCCTCACTTCTGGCTTGCGAAGGGCGTCAACAAGATGGCCAAGCCAAGCCCAGATGACATTAAGCGTGCGCTAAAGGCCGTAAAGCAGGCTGGTGGCGTGCAAAGGGCTGTTTCGCGAGAAGGCCTAGACATTAACATTATGGCTGAGTTCCTTGAGAAGCGTGGTGATGACGTTCTCGGTGCAACGCGATTTGATCGCAAGGGGCGATCTGCCATCGAGCTATTCAAGGGGGCGGACATTACCACGGCGATCCACGAAATCGGCCACGTTGCACGACGCCAGATGGACACCCAAGACCGCCGCGTAATGCAGGCGATCTATGGCATCAATGACGAGTGGACAGTCGAGGCCGAGGAGAGGTTTGCTAAGGACTTCACCGAATATCTCTACACTGGCAAGGCGCCAGTCCGCGAGCTCAACGACTTATTTGCCAAGATCCGCCAGTGGATGACCGAGCTTTGGGCAAAGGTCAGTGGCGACAAGACAATTACCATCAACCCAGAAGCACGAGGCGTGTTTGACAGGCTTTTGAGCCACAATACCGTATCCGACGTCCCAGACGCTGATACGTGGTCTCGGCTCACCTTGATCAGCGACCGCAGCCTCACGATGCAGGCGCGTGACCGCATACTGCAAGCTGTCAACCAACTTCTTGGCGAAGGCGATGGCAGCGAGGTTCTGCTCCCAGTGTCCGACGCTAAGGCGCCTCTGCTTCAGAGGATTGACGACGGCCTTGTCAGCGAAGGCGGTGGTGCTACCTTTAACCCAATCAGGGGAACCACGCGAGAAATTGGCAAGGACAAGGTGTTCCAGGTTTCACCATACAAAACACGTGAGGTCTCGTTCACTGGTACTGACCGACAGCGGTTCCTTACCGACAAGAAGTTCCAACGCCAAGTGATGGTAAAGTTCCTTGAGGACAACGAGGATCTTCTGGCCCTGGACAATCACTACATCGGACTCTACGATAACACGGACACTGGTACGTACTTTATTGACGTGTCCAAGTCCTACGATAGCGCACAGGACGCCATTGAAGCTGGTGTTCGAGCTGGGCAGGAGTCCGTGTTTGGGCTTGGTAGCAAGAACGGAACAATGATCTACCTTGACACTCCGCTCGGAAGGATTGGTGCCGAGGCTGCCAACGACAAGGTCATTCGCCACGCTGGCGAGGTGCCTGGTCTTGATGGACTCTCAAAGGCAGCTCCAGACGAGAAGGTTGTTGAAGACGCACTGCGACCTATTGCCAATGAGCTCATTAGCAAGTACGATGATGTTTCAACAATATTCTACAACAAGGGTGCGTCGGCACTGGACGTGATTGAATGGGTGCGAAATCACCCAGAGATTGCCGTCCGAGAGCTGACCGAAACCGAAGCTCGGCTCCTTCCTGACGCCTTCAAGGCAAAGCAGGCGGAAATCGCACGAGGCGGTTACCGCTATGCCATTGCTCCTAAGGGTGGTGTCATTGAGCGTACCGCCATCGTGATTGATGGGTTTGGCCGAGAGCGTATTACGACTAATGCCAACCCATTTGTGGATATGTTGGACACGGTTGCCATTAACGAGATTGACGAGCTTGCTGGAGGCTTCTCCAAGCGGCCGACACTCCTCAACCGATTCCAAGACCTGATGACCTACCAATACGGCCCAGACGTCATCCGCAATGCATACATCGAGCGGTTCACGACGTTGATTATGGGTAAGGCAAAGATCAGTCAGCGCGACGCTTTGACCATTATGTCCAGGGTCAACAACCTGGCCTCGCGAAAGCAGACGACCGTTCGTGGCCTCTGGTTTGAGCGAGATCAGGTGGAGACCATCTTCAGGGACGTTCTCGGCGACGTGGAGTTCTTCAAGTACATTGAGAATAATGACCCGCTCACTGACCTGTTTGAGGCTGCACGTGGCGACCTTAGTGTCGTCGGCCTAGCACCAGCGGCAAGCGGTAGGGCCAAGGTGTGGAGGCCAGTGCTTGGTGCAATTACCGACCGAGCGTATCCTCTCTTCCGTTTTGGTAAGGGTAACCCAATCTTCCGACAGCTTCTTGAGCCAATTGAAACCAGACTGATGAAGCTGGTGTACGACGTCAAGGCCGACATTGCCGATGACTTCCTTGGAGGAAGGCCATCTACGTTAATCCGAAGGGTAACGATTGATCCGCGTGGGGCGCAGCGAGAAATCGCGGAAAGTGTATTCTACGATCAGGAAAAGAATGCGGTTGCAACGTTGATTGCAACCAAAGAAGCTCCAGAGTTGGCAGAGCAGGTTAGTCGCGTAGCACGGGCACGCAAGCTAATCAGCGACGGCAAGTGGGCAGTTCTCAATCCAGAAGACTACAAAACTATTTCCCGCGATATGATGGCCTCGGAGTTTGCGGTAGAGAAGTTTACCGACCTCTTGTCCAAGGCTGCGCCAGATGCCTACACCCACCTCTCAGAGGGTGGCGTGCTAAGCGGGCGACAGGTGATGGCGATGATCCTTGAGGACGCGATGGTCGCGTCTAGCCCAGAGGCACTAACACGAGCCCTTAAGACGGGCGAACGTGCGACCCTTGGGCTTTGGGAGCGTGCCCTGTCCGAGACTGGTATGCCAGCCAACAAGGCCCGTGATATTGCGGCCGCCACGTATGGTGTCTTCACGGATGCTATGATTAGGGGTACGCGAACTGCGGACAGGTACCAGTACTTCAGTGCTTACCGCTCTTGGTTTGAGCGTTCCATCAACCATCCATTCCTTGGAGTCTACCCATATTCGTATATGACGCAGAAGGCAATCCCGTGGATGCTCCGTGCGCTGTTTGCGCCGAAGATCGGGGGATACGTGCGACCTGGGTTTGGATTCATTAACTATATGCGAGTTCAAGAGTATCTCGCTGTGGACGCAAACACTGACCGCAGCTTTATGACGACAATCGCTGAGATGCGCCCAGTGTGGTATGCGCTTAACATTATGATTCCAGCAACACCACAGAATATGGGCTTCGCCCTTCCAAGCTATGTGCGTCAGGGAATCCTGCGCCCAGCAGCCGAGGGTCAAGCGATTGACTTTGAACAATTGTCTAAGGTTCCAGGGATGATCGGTGAGACCGTTGTCCGTGGTACCGCACTTGGCCAAGCTGGGTCTTTCCTTGGCGCTGCTGGAGCTTTCGGTGAAAGTGTTCAGCAGGAGCTTGAGGGAATTCAGGGCCAGGTCAATAAATTCCTTCCGTAAAATAACCCTGACATTGTGTTGGGGAGTAGTAGAAAAAGGAGAATGCTGTGGCTGACGAAGTCGTGAACAGCGCCCCAGTGCAGTCGGCTGAGGTGGAGACCCCTGAGGTTGCCACTGTGCCCACTGAGAACGAGGCGGATGTCACCACTTGGAAGAAGCGCCTAGCAGGCAAGGATCAGGCGCTTACCGCAACGAAGAAGGAGCTCGATGAGCTTCGTTCCAAGGCGGAAGAGCTTGCAAAGTGGAAGGCTGAGCAGGAGCAGGCCTCAATGACCGAATTCGAGAAGGCGCAAGCCAAGATTCGGGAACTTGAAGGTAAGGCTGCTGCGGCTGAACAGGCTGCAAGGGAAGAGCGCCTCGCACGGGAATACCCACTCGCGCATCAGTTTCTAAAGGACACCAGTGGGCTGGATGAAGTTGGACGAGCGGCAGCTCTAGAGAACTTTGTCAAGCAGGCTGCTGCCGCTGTTGCAGTTAACGAGTCGGCTCCTTCGCCAGTGGATCCAAACAATGCGCGTCGGGCAACCGCCGCGCCTGTAGAAAAGCCCAACTCTAAGAGCATCTCTGATGCGCTGAAGGCGTTGGGGAATCCATTCGCTGATAGATAAGGAGTAGCATACAATGGCTACCACAACTACCAGCACGACGAACTTTTCCGATCTAGTCACGCAGCTTGTTGCTGCACGGGCTGAAGAGGAACTGCGCGCACGTGCTGTTCACGCGATGCCTGGGCTTTATGTCCCAGCTCGCTTCGTTAAGGGTACGAATACCCTTCGCTACGCTCGTTATGCAGACCTCGCGGTCAGCACGACGACGCTCTCAGAAGGTGTCGCCCCAACGGATGACGCCCTTACGATCTCGTCCGAGTTCTTCACCGCAGCGCAGTACGGCGCAACGGTGGCGGTCTCTGACCTCGCCAACCTTGACTCGCCGCACGACCTCATCAGCATCGCTGCTGAGCGTGTTGCCTACAAGGCTGTCCGCTCGATGGATCACATCGTTCGCGACAACATTCACGCAAACGCCTCGACGGCTGCAATCTTCGGCGCCACTGGCGCAACCACGCTGACGCAGAACACTGCAAACAGCGCGGTCGCAACGGCGGGACTCCTTTCAGGATTCTTCGTCAAGCAGATGGTTGCTCGCCTCAAGGGTGCAAACGTTCCGACCTTCGCGGACGGCACGTACCGCTGCATCATTCACCCAGCGCAGGAGTTTGACCTCGTGTCAGACACCAGCGTAAACGGGTGGATTGAGTCGCGCAAGTATGTGGACAACACCAACCTCCTTACGGGTGAGATTGGTCAGTTCGCAGGCGTGCGCTTCATCGTGTCCTCGGACGCCAAGGTCTACACGACCGCTGGCGCTTCGGCGGGCAACGTGTACAACGCTCTGTTCCTCGGACCAGACTCGTACGCGATTGGCGACAGCCAGACCCTCCAGAGCTACTTCGTTGCTCCTGGTGGTGATCACTCCGACCCGCTCGCCCAGAAGGCGTTGGTCGGCTACAAGATGCGCTTCGGCTCCCTCCTCCTCGACGAGGCAGGCGCTCGCTATCGCATCTTGAAGACGCAGGCCACGGTCTCCGTCTAATCGGTACTGGGGGTTCCGATGACCCGCTCCCCTCGTAATTGAGGGGGGCGGGACCCCCACCATAAAATCAACGTAGAGGCATCCCAGACGAGCCAGGAGCCTCGAAAAGGTCGGGGGTGGTATGTAGATACCCCCCAAGGGAGGGTCGGATGAACATTCTCGTATGGGGTACTGCTGAGCAGGGACCTTGCGCCTACTTCCGTGGTCATATGTACGACGATGAATGGAAGAAGATGGGCATCAACGTCAGGCACATCGACAAGGTCAACTTCATCGCTAAGGAAGGCGCAGAGGGACTAACGCAATCGGAAGCAATGAAGCGTGGTCTTCTTTCTGTAGACACCAGCGACATTGACTGGGCGGACGCAGTGATGTTCCGCCGCTACTACAACTGCTCTGCCAAGTGCAACACCTGCGGCGCAGCGACGAAGGATCAAGCAAAGATCCTGACGCACCCACACAAGATGGAGTTGCGCGACAGCATTACCGAGTGGATGTGGCCAGCCTTTGAGGCTGAGGCATTCAACAAGGCGGTCATCTACGAGACCGACGACAACCACTTCCAGATCCGTACGTGGAACGGATACTTCCCAGACGTTCAAGCAGAGCGACCGCTCATTGAACGAATGGCAAAGAGGGCTGACCTCGTTACCGTCAGCACGGGACCAATCAAGTCCGCGTATAGCCATCTCAACGACAACATAAGGGTAATTAGAAATGCAATTGATCCTTCGATCTATAGCACTGATGCTCCTCGCCCCCAGCATAGTGGCGAAAAACCTCGCGTGGTCTATTACGGCAGTACCGCACGAATGCGAGATTACGCTGGATACCCAAGCGGCGTCGGTGGAAAGTGGGAAGGCGGATACGCGGGCAAAGCAATTGAGGATTTGCGCAAGGAGCTGTGGAACGTCTTCATTGGTGTGAATCCTGGCACCGAACACGTCATCGCCCCGTTCTTTGACGAAGCGTTCCAGTACGTAGAAAACATCCGCCAGTTCACCGAAATCCTTGCTAGAAGTTACCCAGACATCGGGATCGCTCCGCTTGGCGGAGATCAGTTTGACCAATGCAAGTCTGAACTGCACTGGCTGGAATACGCAATGGTTGGCGCAGCATTCGTTGGACAACGGTTCAAGTACGGGGAAGCACCGTACTCAATGGTAAAGCACGGCGTTGACGGACTGCTCGCCAAGGGGCGACAGGAATGGTACGACGCAATGAAGTCGCTGGTCCGCAGCAAGGACCTGCGCGAACAACTCGCGGGTGCGGCGAAGGAGCGCGTACTCAAGGAATACGACTATAAGGATCGGGCGGTCGAATGGGCCGATGCCTTCAAGTGGGCAGTAGAGCATAAGGGGATTTGGAAGAATGGCAGGAGAAACACTTAGCGCAATTAGGACATCGGTACGAGCCGATCTTCGCGACCCCAATGGGGCGACGTGGAGCGACACCGAAGTCAACGACCTCATTAACTCTGGCATCGATTGGGTCAATGGCTTCTATCCGAAGGAAGCGATCCAAGTCACTTCATACACACAGCCAATCTCTGGAGAATTGTTTTCCGTTGCACTGACGACGGTGAACTGGCCATTTCGCGTGGACGTGTATACCAGCGGTGGGCAGTATCAAGAAACTCTGCTCCCGAATAGCGGAGATGGTCCAGACTCAGG
>SXGQ01087323.1_pt1 | contig 12974 bp, 10 predicted proteins | sample 3178371 | NCBI WGS metagenome assembly SXGQ01 (sample SAMN11356859, study PRJNA531348) | freshwater metagenome | isolation source: freshwater sample F1-20 | place: China: Fuxian Lake, Yuxi | collected 2017-12-25
GGGAAGCTGTTTCACGTGAAACAGAGCGACTTAAGTCTTGCTGGGTCAACCCGCGTAACTTGGTTGCCGCTGAGTCTGAGCGCGTTTTGGGCAAGGCCATTGATCATGAGCACAACTTGTTTGACCTGTTGCGGCGCCCCAATGTGAGCTATGAATCGTTGATGACTTTGGACGGTGGTCGAATGGCCAGCGCAGACGTTTCACGTGAAACACTGGGTGATTTGAGCGTTTCGGTGATTGAGCAAGTTGAAATTGCGGCCAAGTATTCCGGCTACATCGACCGCCAAAAGGGTGAGGTTGAGCGGGCTGCTTTTTATGAGCACCTGCGTCTGCCGGAGCAACTGGACTACATGCAGGTGTCGGCGCTGTCCATCGAGGCGCGCCAAAAACTGGCCAAACACCGGCCAGAAACCCTGGGCCAAGCGTCACGCATTTCCGGCATCACCCCTGCCAGCGTGTCCTTGTTGCTGATTCACTTGAAGAAGGGTGGGTTCAAGGGCTTCATGCAGGCCGCCGAGGAAGGTCAAGGCGCATGAGTTTGAATGGGGTGGGTGACTTGGGTGAGCGACTGTGCGAGGGCATTCGTGCGCTGGGGCTCAGCCTTTCCCCGGAACAGCAAAAACACTTACTGGACTATTTGGCCCTGATTCAAAAGTGGAACAAGGTTTATAACCTGACGGCATTGCGCGATCCGGCGGACATGCTTACTCACCATTTGTTGGACAGCTTATCGGCCGTGGCACCTCTGACCCGGAATACCCAAGGGCGAGCTGCCCGTGTATTGGATGTTGGCTCGGGTGGCGGCTTGCCCGGCGTGGTCTTGGCCATTTGCATGCCCGAGTTGAACGTGACCTGCGTCGACACGGTGGCCAAAAAGGCGGCCTTTGTGCAACAAGTCGCCGTCAGCCTGAAGTTGCCCAATTTGCGCGCAGTGCATGCCCGAGTTGAATCCTTGACCGATGGCTACGACGTTATTTGCTCCCGCGCTTTTGCATCCTTGCCCGACTTTGTGACTTGGTCTCGCCCTGCTTTGGCCGAGGGCGGTGTTTGGATGGCCATGAAGGGCAAGCACCCCGAGGATGAAATAGCATCCCTGCCTGCGGATGTTGGTGTGTTTCATGTGGAACCATTGACCGTGCCCGCCCTGAATGTAGACCGCTGCATGGTCTGGCTGAAACCCGCCGTCAACCCTGATTGAACCGTCGGTCCTACGCTTCACCATACCCATTGATTTTTCAAAAATTCGCGCGCAGGGGCGCGCTCCCACAAGGAGGGGATTCGGGTATTTGTGGGCTTGTTTCACGTGAAACAGGGCGCTAAAGGGGCCTTGGCGTGGTGCATCACTTACACTCCAACATTCTCCTGAAAGTGCATGCATGTTTGGTATTTCGGATTATGGTGCGTTTGCCGCAGCCTTTGTTTTGCTCTTGTTTTTGCCGGGTCCCGGCAATCTGGCTTTGATCAGTTCTGCCAGCAAGGGCGGTGTGGCCGGTGGTTTGGCCTCGGTTTTGGGCTTGCTTTTGGGTGACCAAGTGTTGTTGTGGCTCACCGTGGCCGGTGTGGCTGCGTTGCTCAAAACCTATCCGTCTTTGTTCTTGGCCTTGCAGTGGTTGGGGGCGGCTTACTTGGTTTGGTTGGGCTATAAGATGATCACGGCCAAGCCGGGTGAGGGGCCCAGTATTCAGATCACGCCAGGCCATTATTTTCGGGAAACGATGCTGATTACCTTGCTGAACCCGAAGGCGATCATATTTTACTTTGCCTTTTTTCCGCAATTCATTGATCCCGTGAACCATCAGGGGTGGATCACCTTTCTTGTGATGGCGCTCACGATCGCGGTGCTGGGTTTTATCTATTGCTTTGGCGTGGTGTTGATCACACACTTCATGGCTGAGCGCATACGTGCTAATCCCCGATTTTCGGGTTTTTTGCAAAAATTAGCGGGCGTTTGCCTGATTGGTTTTGGCTTCAAAATGGTCTTAGCCAAATAAAAAGTTCAACTTGACGATCGCCTTTTATACGAAAGTAATGCATGTTTTTTGGCGTTTCTGATTACGGCGCGTTTGTTGCTGCCATTGTTTTGTTTCTGGCCATTCCCGGCCCCGGAAATCTGGCCCTCATCAACTCAACGGGCAAAGGTGGCGTGACCGGTGGGCTGATGGCCACATGGGGGGTGATGGTTGGCGACCAGGTGCTCATGTGGATGGCGGTGGCGGGCGTTGCGACTGTGTTGGCCGCTTACCCCACAGCTTTTACGGCCGTCCAATGGTTGGGCGCGGCTTACCTGGCTTGGCTGGGGTGGCGCATGTTGGTGGCCAAACCGGGGGATGCTTCTGTTGTCAACATACGGCCTCGCCAGTATTTTCAGCAGACCTTGTTCATTACCTTGCTCAATCCCAAGGCCATTGTTTTCTATATGGCATTTTTCCCTTTGTTCGTTAACCCTGAAACGCATCTGGGCCTCGTCAGTTTTGCGGTCATGGCTTCGACCGTTGCAGCTTTGACCTTTTTATATGGGGTGATCGTCACCTTACTCACCCAACATTTGGCCGAAAGGATGCGCACGAACCCGATGATTGGGCGTGTGCTTCAAAAACTGGCAGGCGTTTGTCTGCTTGGTTTTGGCCTCAAGATGGCTTTGTCCAAATAATCACGCGAGTTAGCACCATGGCCAAAATATTCTGCATTGCAAACCAAAAAGGGGGCGTTGGCAAAACCACGACCACCGTCAATCTGGCGGCGGGTTTGGCCAAAGTTGGGCAGCGTGTGCTCTTGGTTGATCTGGACCCTCAGGGCAATGCCACCATGGGTTCGGGCATCGACAAGCGCAATGTAGAGCTGAGCGTGTACGAGGTGTTGCTCGAGTCGGCCTCCATCAACGAAGCCTTTGTCAAGGCTGAGCGCTGTGGTTACGACGTGTTGAGCGCCAACCGCGAACTGGCCGGTGCCGAGGTGGAGTTGGTGCAGTTGGAGCACCGCGACCAGCGCCTTAAAAACGCCTTGGCCGTGGTGGATGCGCAATACGATTTTGTGTTGATCGACTGCCCGCCCTCCTTGTCCATGTTGACGCTAAACGGCCTGTGCTCTGCCCACGGGGTGATCGTGCCCATGCAGTGCGAGTATTTTGCGTTGGAAGGTTTGACCGATTTGGTCAACACCATCAAGCAAGTCCATGCCAACCTGAACAAAGACCTCAAGATCATTGGTTTGTTGCGGGTCATGTTTGACCCCCGCATTACCTTGCAGATGCAGGTCAGTGACCAACTCAAGGCCCACTTTGGCGACAAGGTGTTTGATACGGTGATTCCGCGCAATGTGCGTTTGGCCGAAGCCCCCAGTTATGGGTTGCCGGGTGTGGTGTTTGACCCGTCTGCCAAGGGCAGCCAAGCCTATGTCGACTTTGCGAAAGAACTGGTTGAGCGCGCGCCCACGCTTTAGAAAGCCTGAAGTTGACCTTTTTAGCGCCCCATTCACCCCAGCAAGAAGCCCAAAACGCAGGGCCTTCGGTGTTGGTTTTGCCGGGCTGGCAAGGCAGTGGTCCCGACCATTGGCAAATGCGTTGGGCCCAAGCGCATGGTTATACGGTGGTGACGCAAAACGACTGGATGCGCCCCTTGCGTGGAGATTGGCTTGCACGGCTGGACGAAGCCGTGCTCGAGACGTCGGGGCCGGTGGTCTTTGTGGCGCACAGTTTAGGGTGTATTTTGGTGGCGGCTTGGGCCTCGGTGTCGCGGCATACTGCGCGGGTGAAAGGGGCCTTATTGGTCGCGCCCGGCGACACGGAAGCGCCAGAACTGAGGGCCCGATTGCATGGCTGGGCCCCCATCGTGCGGCAAGCTTTGCCCTTCAGGAGCTTGTTGGTGGGCAGCCAAAATGACCCCTATTGCACGCATGAGCGTGCGCAAGCGCTGGCCAGGGATTGGTCAGCGCAATGGCTTGACTTGGGGCCTGCGGGGCACATCAACGCCGACTCATTACTGGGCGATTGGCCGCAAGGACACGCGCTTTTGCAAACTCTCTTGAAGGATTGACCATGGTGACCAAAAACCCCAAAGGACTGGGCCGCGGACTGGAGGCCTTGTTGGGGCCCAAAGTGCAAGATACACCGCCTATTGCCGCCGAAACCGGGGTGCCCACTCAGCTCAAACTGGATCAAATGGTACCGGGCATGTACCAGCCCCGAACCCGCATGGACGAGGGGGCTCTGTACGAGTTGGCCGAGTCCATTAAGGCACTGGGCATCATGCAGCCCATCTTGGTGCGCTTGCTGACCGAGGGGGAAAACGCTGGCAAATACGAGATCATTGCGGGCGAGCGGCGTTTTCGGGCCTCGCGTCTGGCGGGCCTAGATGCCGTGCCGGTGTTGGTGCGCGATGTGCCCAATGAGGCCGCGGCGGCCATGGCCTTGATTGAGAACATACAGCGCGAAGACCTCAATCCATTGGAAGAAGCCCAAGGCTTGCAAAGACTTGTGAAAGAGTTTGGGCTCACTCACGAAGCAGCGGCTCAAGCGGTGGGGCGCTCCCGCAGTGCGGCCAGCAACCTGTTGCGTCTGCTCAATTTGGCCGATCCGGTGCAGGTCATGCTCATGGCGGGCGATCTGGACATGGGCCATGCCCGCGCCTTGTTGTCTTTGGACAAGGCCACACAGATCACGGCAGCCCATCAAATCTCAGCCAAAAGCATGTCGGTTCGCGATGCCGAGGGACTGGCCAAGAAACTCGGTGCCGAGTTCAATCTGGTAACGCAAAAGCCCAAAAAAGAAAAATCCCGTGATATTCGCCGCATTGAAGAAGAGTTATCGGATTTGTTGACGGCGAATGTTGAAATTAGGGTTAAAAAGCGCGTTAAAAGAGCCGGAAAGATTGAGGAAATGGGTGAAATCGGCATACAGTTTGGTTCTTTGGACGAACTCAACGGCTTGATTGACAAACTCAGGGCTTAAACACCCTGCCTGGCTGCCGTTCCGGGAGAAAGCCCGTTATGACAGCACGCCTCAGGCCTTGGTCTTTTTTGACACGGGCCATCGCCTCAATTGATTCGCACCGCCATTGGCTCTTGCTTTGCTGCCTGCTGGGTGCTGGGGGCAATGCGCTTTTGTTTTATTTTGTGCCGCAGCCCGAGTACGACCACACGGTCAATTTGTACGCTGTGGCCATTTTCTTGGTCCTGGCTTTGGCGGTGCCGTATTACCGGGCCTACACCTTACTGAGCAATTTGGGCCTGCTGACGGCCATTTCCTTGATGACCTATGTGACGGTTTTCACGGGAGGCATCAACTCACCCGCCATGGTTTGGCTGACGATTCTGGCCGTACCGGCCTTGCTTTTGTTGGGCCGTCGCTGGGCCTTGTGGTGGGTTGGTGTCATCGTGATGGTGATCGTGGTGCAGTTCATCGCGGTCATTCAGGGCTGGATCAGTGGCGATGTGAACCAATCCCCCGGGACTGTGCTTTGGGCCTTGCTCGACAAGGTCTTGGTGATCGTCAGTTTGATGCTGGCCGTTAACTTTTATGAGCGCATGCACCAGCGGCAGATGCGCATCGTTGAAAAGGGCAATGCCGATCTGGAGGCAACGCAAAAGGCGCTGTTGCAAGCGCAATCCCACAAAGACGAATTCATCGCGTCGGTCGGGCACGAATTGCGCACCCCCATGAACGCTATTTTGGGCTTGAACGGGGTCTTGCAGGCCGAACTGGCGGACCAACCCGAGAACATGGAGATTGCCGAACACATCCGTCAATCGACCGAACAGTTGTTGCGTTTGGTGAACGATATTTTGGACTTTTCGCAACTCGAGGTGGGACGGCTTAAGCTGCTTGAGCAACCGCTGAACCTGGCAGAAAGCCTGGGCCGCATGGTGGAGCCTTATGCCATTCGGGCGCGAGAAAAATCACTGGTTTTCCGCTGTGAGCTGGCCCCGACCCTGCCGGAATGGGTGATCGCGGATGCGCAGCGTTTGCGCCAAATTTTGTCTAATTTGCTCGACAACGCCGTCAAGTTCACCAGCGAAGGTCGGATTGTTGTGCGGGTGAAACCGCAACAGGACCTGATTCGTTTTGAGGTGGAAGACACGGGCCGGGGCATTCCACCCGAACGCCAACAGCAGGTGTTTAACCGCTTTGAACATGCCGATATCCAAACCAACCGAGCTTATGGCGGCACGGGCTTGGGGCTGGCCATTTGCGAACGCTTGGTGAGCTTGCAAAAGGGGCGCATCGGGGTGCAAAGCACGCTCGGCCAAGGCGCTGTTTTCTGGTTTGAATTGCCCTTGGCCTCCTCTGCGGCCCCCAGATCCCTGCACAAAGACGTCGTGTTGAATCGGCCCCAGCGACCGTTGCGATTTTTGTTGGTGGATGACAACGCCGTCAACCTCATGGTGGCACGCTTGGTGATCGGCAAATGTTGGCCGGGCTCCGAGATCACCAGCGCCAGTGGCGGCGAGCAGGCACTGGCGCTGCTGGAAACCCATTCATTTGACATGGTGTTGATGGACATGATCATGCCCGGAATGGACGGCATGGAAACCACGCGCAGATTGCGCTTGCATGCGCAAGCCGAGGTTGCTGCTTTGCCGGTGGTCGGCTTAACCGCCAACACCAACAGCAGAGACCGCGAACGTTGTCTGCTTTCTGGCATGGACGAGGTGTTGGCCAAACCGATTGACAGTCAGGACCTGAAAGACGTGGTGAACCGTTTGATTCGCCGTTCGGAGCCTGCTACGGAATCCGGCATATGGCCCCGTCGCTGATTTTTTACCGGGACCTGTTAAGGCAGCAACTGCCCTTGCACTTGCAGCCGACCCGTTCACTGTATGTGGTGTTGGTGGTGATGTTTGCATTGTTTGGGGCCGTGACGGCCGGATGGGTTTCACCGTCCCCGATGGGCCGAACGCTGAGTTTTGTTTTCAGTGGTTTGATGCTTGTTTTGCTGTTCGCTCTTTTCAAGGGCATGCAAGAGACCCATGCTGTCTATTTGGGCGGGTCCTTGGGCATGGCGTATCTTTTTACCGTCAGCCTGACCGAGGGGCATATTTACAGCTCTACGCTGGCCTGGGTGCCGTTGATCCCGTTGATGGTTTTTTATGTCATCAGCCCACGGGCCGGGCGTTTTTGGATCTTGCTGGCCTTGTGCATTCAATTGCTGATGGGCGTTGTGGCGTGGGTTTTTGGACCGCAACTGCCGGACATGAATGTTCCCGGTTTGGCGATGATGTCGTTCACTGACGGCATTTTGGTCACCGTCATGATGTTCTTTGTGCCCAATATTTACCAGCGCGAACTGGAAAAGCATTTACTCGACAGCCAGCGGCGGCAGGGCGAGTTGCAAATCAAGCAGGTGGAGTTGGAGCAGACATTGCGTATGCGCGAACACTTCATCGCTGTGGTGAGTCATGAACTGCGCACCCCCATGAACGCCATTCTGGGTCTGAACGCCCTGCTGTTGGCGTGTGTGCCTGACAAACCGCAGGCCCGCAAAGTACTTGAATACACCCGACAGTCGGCCGACCATTTGATGACGGTGATCAACGATGTATTGGATTATTCGCAATTGAGCACAGGGGTGATCAGTCCGCGGATAGAACGCTTTGCTTTGCGAGACACGGTGCGGGCCGCGTTTGAGCTGTTCATGCCAAAAATTGAGAGCACGCGCCTCAAGTTTGAATGTGAAATTGCCCAAGATGTACCTGTTTGGGTGCAGACCGATCGGCATCGACTGATGCAAGTGTTGGTCAATTTGTTGGGCAACGCGATCAAGTTTACCCACCAGGGCCGGGTGGCTTTGCGGGTGCTGACCCAAGAGGGGGGCGTTGAGTTTTCGGTGTTGGACTCGGGCATCGGCATTCCTGCACAACAGCAGCAAAGAATTTTTGAGCGCTTCAGCCAAGCCGATGCGAGCATTCAAAGCCGTTTTGGCGGGAGTGGTCTGGGGCTCACAATCAGCCAGCGCTTAGTGCAGATGTTGGGCGGGCGCTTGGCGCTGGAAAGCCAAGAAGGTGTTGGCTCACGTTTTTGGTTTTGCTTGCCCCTTCAGTGCGTGCCGGCACCCGATGACGCGATGCCGCCGAAAGAACAAGACCCTGAAAAATCACAGCAGGCCTGGCGGTTTTTGTTGGTGGATGACCACGCCGTGAACCGTCTACTGGTTCGGCAACTCTTGGTGCGTGAGTGGCCAAAAGCCAAAGTCAGCGAAGTAGAAAACGGTTTGCAGGCGCTGGCGTTGTTGGGACAAGACCCGCCCTTTGATCTGGTTTTGATGGACATGGTGATGCCCATCATGGATGGCATTGAGGCGACACGGGCCATGCGTTTGAGCCCCAAAGCGCAAATCCGCAAGACCCCCGTGTTGGGCCTGACCGCCAATGTCAGCACGGCGGAGTTGGCGCTTTTTGAACAAGCCGGGTTGGATGGTTTGTTGTTGAAGCCCTTTGAATTGAAGCACTTGATGTCACAAGTGACACGCTTGATCGGAGCCGATGCGCCGCCGATGCGGGCACCGGAGGTCTAAAAATGAAGTTGAAAAATCCAACTTTGCCGCATTTTCGTGACCCGAAGATGCTCTATTTGGTCGGGCTGATGGTGTTGTGTTTCTGCGCCATTGCGACCACGGCCATCATCAGCCCTCATACAGGCATTCAAATACAGGGCAGCATCTTTGCCGTGATCTTATTGGTGTTGTTGACGCGTTTTTTGATGGGCGTGTCGCTGGAAGAGACTTTGCGTGTGGGGTCGGTTTTGGCCGCGTTCCACATCACGGGTGAGACGCTGCAAAACAACCATATTCATTCCAGTACATTGGTTTGGGTGTCGCTGCTGCCGATCACTTATTTTCATATCCATGGCCAACGGGCGGCGCTGCGCTGGACTTTGGTGGCCTTGGGTATCACCGTGTTGGCCGCGGTGTTTGGTTTGTGGCAAGGCACGGCGGCCACAACCACCGTGGGCATTCAGCAAGCGCCCGTTTCATTTTCTGAATATTTTCTGGCCTCTCTGGGCATCCTGATTGTTCCGTGGATTTACCGCAAGCGGTACGACGAAACCTTGGACGAAAGCAAGACCAGACAGCGGGACTTGAAGGCCAAGCAAGTGGAGTTGGAGCACACCCAGCAAATGCAAGAGCAGTTCATTGCTTTGGTGAGCCACGAATTGCGCACGCCCATGAATGCCATTTTGGGCCTGAACAGCGTCTTGCTTGAACGGGTTCAAGGCAAGCCTCAGGCCAGCAAGGTGCTCGAGTACACCAAGCAGTCAGCGGGGCATTTGATGACCGTGATCAATGATGTGCTGGACTATTCCCAAATCCACCAAGGCAACATCACGGCACGGGTGGAACGCTTTGCTCTGCACGACACCGTGCGGGCGGCTTTTGAGCTGTTCTTGCCCCAGATTGAGAGTGCGCGCCTGCACTATGCCTGCGAAATTGACCCTGGCGTGCCCGAATGGGTCGAGACCGATCGGCACCGACTGATGCAGGTGTTGGTCAACTTGCTGGGCAACGCCATCAAGTTCACCCACCATGGGCATGTGCGGCTCAAAATCACGGCACAACAAGGGGGTTTGGAGTTTGCCGTTGAGGACACGGGCATTGGCATCGCGCCCGAAAAGCAGGCGAGAATCTTTGAAGGATTCAGTCAGGCCGATGCGAGTATTCAGGGTCGCTACGGTGGCAGTGGTTTGGGCTTGACCATCAGTTTGCAGTTGGTGCAGATGCTGGGGGGGCAGTTGCAACTTGAGAGTCAAGACGGCACAGGCTCACGCTTTTGGTTCAGTCTGCCGTTGGGGGGGGTGCCTGCGCCCGACAAGCCCGAATCTAGGGCCCATGAGCAGGCGGGTCAAGTGCAGCGGGCGCTTCGCTTTTTGGTGGCCGACGATCACCCGGTCAACCGGTTGTTGGTTCGGCAAGTGTTGTCTAGGCAATGGCCGCATTCGGCCGTGGTTGAGGCAGAAGATGGCCAAGCGGCCGTGCAAGCCTTGATGCAGGGCCCAGCATTTGATCTGGTCTTGATGGACATGGTAATGCCCGTGATGGACGGGATAGAGGCGACGCGCAAAATCAAGGCCAGTGAACTGCGCGCTGTCCGAAGCACCCCCGTGCTGGGCTTGACGGCCAATGTCAGCACCACGGATTTGGAGCGGTTCAAGGCGGCCGGGCTGGGTGGTCTTTTGCTCAAGCCCTTTGATGTGGCGCAATTGCGAGCCGAGGTGTTGCGACTGATGGCAGACCGTCTTCAGGAAGAAGCGGTGCCATGAAAACGCGTCTGATCCTTGCGCTGCCAGCGCATTTACGCGATCCCCGCAAGCGTTACACGGGCAGCGTGATCTTGTTGTGTATTTTGGCGGCGCTGATGGGAGCCTTGACCAGTCCATTGGCGGCCGTACGCATGCAGTGCGCCATCATGGTGCTGGTGATGATCCTGATGTTGTTTTTGTTCGTCAAGGGTTTGTCGATGGACAAGACGGTGCACTACGGTTCCATGCTGTGTGTGGTCCATGTCACGGTGCTGACTTGCTTGAGCCAGACCATTTACACCAGTGTGCAAGCATGGCTTTTTTTGTTGTGCGTGAGTCATTTTTATGTTCGGGGTTGGCGCGCGGGCCTCCTTTGGACTTTTGTATCCCTGTTCTCTTTGGTGATCTCGGTGGTGTATTTCATGCAGGTCCCCGATGCTGCAGACATCGGTTTTGGCGTGGTCCATGCCGCCACCTCATTTTCAGATTACCTGTTGGTAACCCTGGGCATCATCGTTGTCCCGTGGGCCTACAAAAACCGCTTCGACCAAGCCCTGATCGACAGCGAGCATCGCCAATATGAACTCTTGCTGCGGCAGAAAGACCTGGAGCGCACCTTGCAAATGCGGGAGCAATTCATCGCGACCGTGAGTCACGAACTGCGCACGCCCATGAACGCCATACTGGGTTTTAACCATTTGTTGCTTGAGCGATTGCAGGGCAAGCCGCAGGCACGCAAGGTGCTTGAGTACACCCAGCAGTCGGCAGACCATTTGATGACCGTGATCAACGATGTGTTGGATTATTCGCAGTTCAGTTCGGGCCGTTTGCAAATCCGTTCCGAAACCTTTGAGCTGCGGCAGACGGTCAGCGCCGCTTTCGAGATGTTTACCCCTCACGTAGAAAACACCACTTTGCGCTACACCTGTGAAATGCACCCCGATGTGCCCGTATGGGTCAGCGCCGATCGCCACCGATTGATGCAAATCCTGGTGAACTTGCTGGGCAATGCCATCAAGTTCACGCATCAGGGCGAGGTCTCTTTGCAAGTCAGCCTTCATGCTGACGGGGTGGTGTTCCGTGTCAGTGACAGTGGTTTGGGCATGACGCCCGAGCAGCAAGATGGCATATTCGAGCGTTTTCATCAAGCCGACGTGTCGATTCAAAGTCAATATGGCGGCAACGGGTTGGGGCTCGCCATCAGCAACCGACTGGCCCATTTGATGGGGGGGCAGCTGGGGGTGCACAGCGCGCTGGGGCAAGGGGCGCAATTTTGGCTGGTTTTGCCGCTCGTGGCGGTGCCCGCCCCGCTGGCCAGGGACAGCACGAGGCCCACCGTGCCGACAGAATCTTTCGGCCAGCAGCGGCGATTTTTGGTGGTGGACGACCACCCGGTCAACCGCTTGCTGGTGCGCCATGTGCTGCAAAGGCATTGGCCAGAGGCCGAGGTGGTCGAGGTAGAGAACGGCGAAAAAGCACTCCAAGCCTTCGAACAAGGGGTGCCATGGGACTTGGTGCTGATGGACATGGTGATGCCCGTAATGGATGGCATTGAGGCCACCCGTGGCATCAAGGCCAGCCTGCAGGAGTCGGTGCGGCGCACCCCGGTGGTGGGCTTGACCGCGAACGTCAACCCGCAAGACCTGGCCCTTTTTGAGCAAGTTGGGCTGGACGCCTTGCTGCTCAAGCCCTTTGTTGCCGACCATTTGCGCAAAGAAGTGGAGCGATTGTTGAAACTTCGGGATTCAAGCCTTATTCGTTGAAGACCCCTATCGGCCATTGGGTCGCGCCCTTTCCAGCCAAAGACAAGCCCGTTTCAAACCACGGCCAAGCTGTATCAAAATACGTGGCTTGATCGGCGTTCAGATCGTCATGGGCCCAAAGAATCAGCGGCAAGCGCATATTCGCCAGGCGCTGACCGCTGCCGACCCGTCTCACCAGAAAGTTTGTTTTTATGGACTACATCCTCTCTCTTGACCAAGGCACCACCAGTTCGCGGGCCATCGTCTTTGACCGGCAAGGTCAAGTGGTCGGGCTGGCGCAGCGCGAGTTCCGTCAGAGCTTCCCCCAAGCGGGCTGGGTGGAGCACGATGCCCACGAAATCTGGCAGACCCAATACGCGGTGGCCACCGAGGTCCTGAAAAATTTGGGCATTGCGCCCGGGCAGATCGCGGCTGTGGGCATGACCAACCAGCGCGAAACCGTGGTGCTTTGGGACCGGCGCACGGGGCAACCGGTAGCCCCCGCCATTGTTTGGCAAGACCGGCGCACTGCCGAAAAGTGCGCCCGCTTGCAGGCCGAGGGACACGAGGCCTGGGTGCAGCAACGCACCGGCTTGTTGCTGGATGCTTACTTTTCGGCCAGTAAATTGGCTTGGCTGCTTGAGCATGTTCCGGGCGTGCGGGCCCGCGCCGAACGGGGCGAGCTGGCTTTTGGCACGGTCGACAGTTGGTTGATCTGGCAGCTCACGGGAGGCCGTTTGCACGTCACCGATGCCAGCAATGCTTCGCGCACGCAGTTGTTCAATATCCAGACTTTGCGCTGGGACGAGGCGTTGTTGGCCTTGTTTGACATTCCGGCCAGTGTGTTGCCGCAAGTGGTGGCCTCCAGCGGGGTGATTGGGCACACCGAGGCGTCGCTTTTTGGTGTGGCGTTGCCCATTGCCGGCATCGCCGGGGACCAACAGGCGGCCACTTTTGGGCAGGCCTGCTGGCGACCGGGAATGGCCAAAAACACCTATGGCACC
>SXGQ01041641.1_pt1 | contig 12972 bp, 9 predicted proteins | sample 3178371 | NCBI WGS metagenome assembly SXGQ01 (sample SAMN11356859, study PRJNA531348) | freshwater metagenome | isolation source: freshwater sample F1-20 | place: China: Fuxian Lake, Yuxi | collected 2017-12-25
GCTACCCGCCGTTCAGCCTGCAGCCCTGAGCCGCGCCTCCAGCTCGTCCGGCGGCAGGGGCCGGTCGAGCAGGAAGCCCTGGGCGTACTGGCAGCCGAGCTCCTTCAGGCGGTCGAGCTGCGCCTCGGTCTCGACGCCCTCGGGGATGACGTCCACGCCGAGGGCGCTGGCCATGCGGACGATGGCGGTGACGATCGCGAGGTCGCCGCTCTCGTCGTCGGCGATGCCGTCGATGAACGAGCGGTCGATCTTCAGGACCTCGATCGGGTAGCGCTTGAGGTAGCTCAGCGACGAGTACCCGGTGCCGAAGTCGTCGATGACGAGGCGCACGCCCAGGCGCTGCAGCCGGCGCAGGGTGTCGGCGGTGGTCTGCGCGTCCTCGATGAGCACGTGCTCGGTGATCTCCAGGCCGACGTCGTTCGGGTGCACGCCGGCCTCGTCGATGGCCTCCGCGACGGTGTCGACGATGTCGTGCTGCGTGACCTGCCGGGCGGAGAGGTTGACGGTGATCCGCAGGTCCTCGGCGGCGTCGACCGACCGGCGCCAGCGGGCCAGCTGCCGGCATGCGCGCTGGAGCACCCACGCGCCGAGCGGCACGATGAGCCCGCTCTCCTCGGCGATCGGGATGAACTGGTCGGGACCGACGAGCCCGCGCTCGGGATGGTTCCAGCGCACGAGCGCCTCGCAGCTGGCGATGCGCCCGGAGCGCAGGTCGTGGATCGGCTGGAAGAAGAGCTGGAGCTCCTCGCGGTCGAGCGCGCGGCGCAGCTCGTTCTCGACCTGCAGGCGCGCGACGGCACGCGCGCGCATGCCCTCGTCGAAGACCTCGTAGCGGCCGCGGCCGGCCTCCTTCGCGCGGTACATCGCGGCGTCGGCGTCGCGCAGCAGCTCGGAGGCCTCGATGTGCGAGTCGGCCACGACGAGGCCGACGCTGGCCGTCGCGAACTGCTGCTCGCCGCCGAGAGCGAACGGGCGCAGGAAGCACGCGCCCAGGCGCTCGGCCATCTCCTGCGCCTCGCGCTCGTCCTCGAGGTCCTCGCAGAGGACGGCGAACTCGTCGCCGCCGTGCCGGGCGACCGTGTCGCTCGCGCGGACCGCGCCGGAGAGGCGGGGCGCGACCTCGCGCAGCAGCTCGTCGCCGACGAGATGACCGAGGGAGTCGTTGATGAGCTTGAAGCGGTCGATGTCGAGCAGCAGGACCGCCAGGGGTGACCGGTCGCGCTCGCTGCGCGCCAGCGCCTGGGCGAGACGGTCGCGGAACAGGACGCGGTTCGGCAGGCCGGTGAGCGGGTCGTGCATCGCGTCGTGGCGGGCCTGGTCCTCGGCACGGCGCGCGGCGATCGCCGTCGCGAGCACGTGGGAGACCGCCTGCAGCAGGTTCGTGTCGTCGTCGGTGAAGACGCGGCGTTCCTGGCTGTAGGCCCCGAGCATGCCGAGCGGGCGATCGCGCTCGCCGAGCGGCACCGCCGTCCCGCTGATGATCCCGTGCTCGCGCAGCGGCTCGATCATCACCCCGCTGGGGCTCTCGTCGAGATCGAGGAACGTCACCGGCCCGCGCTCGAGGCGCCGGAACGCGGCGGTCCGGACGTCGTCGGGGGCGCGCATCCGCGAGCCGAGCATGCCGCTGTTCAGCCCGACGCCGGCGGCGACGAGCATCTCGTGGCTGCCGCGCTCGAACTCCAGGACGACGGCGAGCGGCACGTCGAGGGTGCGGGAGACCGCCTCGCAGGCCTCGCGCAGCAGGTCGGGGACCGGCATGCCCGTCAGCGCGCGCTCGCCGAGCGCGGCCACCGCCGACTGCTGGGCCAGGCGCCGCTCGAGCTCCTGGGCGTCGCGCCGGCGGGCGGTGATGTCCTGCGTCGAGCAGCGCACCTCCGCCACCCGGCCGTCGTCGCCGGTGATCCCCGCGCACGTGGTCTCCAGCCAGCGCACGTCTCCGCGCGCGTTGCGCAGCCGGTAGGCGACCGTGACGGTCTGCCCCGCGCGCACGGCCGGATCGATCTCCGCGCGGACCCGCGCGCGGTCGTCCTCGTGAACCAGCTCGTAGATCGACCGGCCGACGAGCTCCTCCTGCTCGATCCCCAGCTCGCTCACCGAGGGCGAGACGTAGAGCACGGTGCCGTCAGGGCTGTGGCGGGTGACGATGTCGGTCGCGTGCTCGGCCAGTGACCGGAACGCCGTCTCGCGCTCACGCAGCTCGAGCTCGGCCTGCTGGCGCTGCGACGCGTCGAACGTGACGACGAGACCTCCGACCACGGTGCCGTCGCTGTCGACGACCGGTGAGGCCACCGCCAGATGCAGCGCGCGCTCGTCCGGCGTGGACAGCTCGAAGCGCCGGTCCTCCCCGGCGAGCACGGCGCGCCAGACGGTCTCGGACGGCGCGACGACGCCCGCGGGCAGCACCTCGGAGATCAGACGACCGCGGCCCGGTCCGTCGATGACCCGCAGCTCCTGGTCGAACCGGTGGACTCCGACGCCCGGAACCGCGCCCGCGTCCGCGCCTGCGGCCGTGGCACGGCCGTGTTGAGGGACAGAGGAGTCGCGCCGGGTCGGCACCGTCACGAGGCCAACTATCGGCAATTTGCCCTGCTAACTCAAGGTGGCACGTCAGCGCTCGTCGCCCAGGCACCCCGGAACACCTGCGCCCACCGGCCGGTCTGAGGACTACGCTCCGCCCATGACGCCCAAACTGGACACCGCCGGCACGCTCGAGCGGATCTTCGAGATGTACTCCCGGCAGTTCGGCGTGCTGCTGCCCGCCGCGCTCATCATCTACCTGCCCGTCGCGATCTTCCAGGTGATCGCCGGCACGAACTTCGTCCTCCTGCTGCTCGCCTCGATCTTCGCGCTGATCGCCGGCACCCTGTTCCAGGGCGCCGTCGTCCAGGCCGTCCGCGACATGCAGGACGGCAAGCGCGACTTCTCGGTCGGAGAGCTCATCTCGTCGGCCGTCCCGTTCATCGCGCCGCTGCTCGGCGCGGGCATCCTCGCGGGCCTGGGCATCGGCATCGGCCTCATCCTGCTGATCGTCCCCGGGCTGTTCCTGCTGACGATCTGGGCGGTCATCGCGCCGGTCATCGTCGTCGAGAAGACCGGCGTCTTCCCGGCCTTCGGACGCAGCAGGGAGCTCGTCAAGGGCCAGGGCTGGCGCGTCTTCGGCGTCCTCATCGTGATGTTCCTCATCACGATCATCGCCCAGCAGATCCTGCTGGTCATCGGCGAGGGCATCGGCGACGAGATCGGCCGCGGTGTCGGCTTCCTCGTGGCCGCGACGCTCACCGCCCCGCTCGGTGCGCTCACCGCGGCCATCCTGTACTTCACGCTCAAGGGCCTGAAGGGCGAGGCCGCGGCGCCGCCCGTCGAGTCCGCGCCGCCCGCCGACTCGCCGTTCGGCGGCCCGGCATCGGGCGGTCCGTCGCCCTTCGGCCAGTAGCCGGGAGATGGACACCGCGCTCGTCGCGCCGCGGCCCGGCGGGCGCACCTTCACGGCGGAGGTCATCGCCGGGCTCGGGGACACCGCGCCCGGCGGGCGGGTCCGCGTCGATGCGATCGCGCGGTGGCTGCAGGACGTCGCCTACCGCGACGTCGGCGACGCCGGGCTGCTCGACGACGGCACGTGGATCGTGCGGCGGCTGCGCATGCGCGTGGAGGCGTTCCCGCGCTTCGACGAGCGCTGCGAGCTGACCACCTTCTGCAGCGGCGTCGGCGCCGTCCTCGCCGAGCGCCGCACCACGATCCGCGGCGCCGCGGGCGCGCACGTGGAAGCGGTCGCGCTGTGGGTGCACCTCGAGCCCGGCGGCGACGGGCTGCGGCCGCCGTCGGACGCCTACCGCGCGGTGTACGGCACGAGCGCGGGCGACCGCCGCGTGCGGGCGCGGCTGTTCCATGACCCCAAGCCGCCGGACGATGCCCCCGCGCGCCCGTTCGCCTTCCGCGCCGCCGACCTCGACGTCGCGGACCACGTCAACAACGCGGCGTACTGGACCGCGCTGGAGGAGCTGCTCGCCGGTGCCGATGATCCGGCCGTGCCCTTCGACGCCGAGATCGAGCACCGCGCGCCCGGCGACGCCGGGACCGTGACGATCGCCGGTCGCCCCGCCGCCGCCTGGATCGTCGACCCCGCCGGCACGACCCTCGCGACCATCAGGGAGCTCACCGCATGACCGTCTCCGACGACCGCTACCTGCCTATCGCCGAGCACGGCCTGATCGGCGACCTCCAGACCGCCGCGCTCGTGGACACGCGCGGGGCGATCTCGTGGTTCTGCTGCCCGCGCTTCGACTCTCCCAGCATCTTCGCCTCGCTCCTGGACGCCGACCGCGGCGGGCACTTCTCGATCACCGTCCCGGGCGAGGACGTCGTCGTCAAACAGCTGTACCTGCCCGACACGGCGATCCTCGTGACGCGGTTCCTGACCCCGGGCGGGGTCGGGGAGGTCGTCGACTTCATGCCGATCAGCGACCCGTCGGTCGCCACCGACCACCACCGCATCATCCGCGCCGTGCGCGTGGTGCGCGGCGAGGTCACGTTCGAGATGGAGTGCACGCCGCGCTTCGACTACGGGCGTCGCGACCACGGACTGCACCTGACCGATCACCACGCGATGTTCACGACACCCGTGCAGGAGATCACGCTGCAGTCGACCGCGAAGCTCGAGCGCCTCGGCGAGCACGACGTGCGCGCGACCTTCACCCTGGCGGCCGGCGACGAGGGCGGCGTGGCGCTCGCCGCCGGGGCACCCGGACTGTCCCCGGGACCGCTGCAGGTCGGGCAGGTGCGCGAGCTGGGCGACCAGACCGCGAAGTTCTGGCGCGACTGGCTGCACGGCTGCACCTACCAGGGGCGCTGGCGCGAGACCGTCCGCCGCTCGGCCCTGACGCTGAAGCTGCTGACGTACGCCCCGACCGGCGCACCGGTCGCGGCGCCGACCACCAGCCTGCCCGAGCAGCTCGGGGGCGAGCGCAACTGGGACTACCGCTACACGTGGATCCGCGACGCGTCCTTCAGCCTCCAGGCGCTGCTGCAGCTCGGGTTCGCCGACGAGGCCGAGGCGTTCGCCCGCTGGCTCGACGACCGCGTCGTCGAGCAGGCGGGCGACGAGTCCGGCCCGCTGAAGGTCATGTACCGCGTCGACGGGTCCAGCGACCTCGACGAGGTCTCGCTCGAGCACTGGGAGGGCTACGAGGGCTCGGCTCCCGTCCGCGTCGGCAACGGCGCCGCCGACCAGCTCCAACTCGACATCTACGGCGAGGCGCTCGATTCGATCTACCAGGCCACGCGCCACGGCCGCCCTGTGACGCACCACGGCTGGCTCAAGCTCTGCCGCATCGTCGACTGGCTGTGCGAGCACTGGGACGCGCCGGACGAGGGGATCTGGGAGACGCGCGGCGGGCAGAAGGCCTTCACGTACAGCCGCCTCATGTCGTGGGTTGCGCTCGACCGCGCGATCCGTATCTCCCGCCACCGTGGCCTGCCGGCGGACATCACACGGTGGCGGGCCTCGCGCGACGCGATCTACCGGCAGATCATCGAGCATGGCTGGGACGCCGATCGCGCCGCGTTCGTGCAGCACTACGACGGCGGCATCGTCGACGCCGCGCTGCTGAAGATGCCGCTGGTCGGGTTCCTCGCGCCGAGCGATGAGCTGTGGCACCAGACCCTGGCCGCGATGCGCGAGGACCTCGTCTCGGACAGCCTCGTCTACCGCTACGACCCCGCGGCGTCACCGGACGGTCTGCGCGGCAGCGAGGGCACGTTCTCGCTGTGCACCTTCTGGTTCGTCGACGCGCTCGCGCGGACCGGCGAGCTCGACGAGGCGCGGCTGACCTTCGAGAAGATGCTGACGTACGCCAACCACCTCGGCCTGTTCAGCGAGGAGATCGGGCCGACGGGCGAGCAGCTCGGCAACTTCCCGCAGGCGTTCACGCACCTCGCGCTCATCAGCGCGGCGGTGAACCTCGACGAGGCGCTCAACGAGCGCGAGCGCGTCCGTTAGCGGATCGCCCGCAGGCGGCGTGCGACCGTCCGCGCGCTGACCTCGCCGTCGCGATCGGCGGCCTCCGCGGTCGGCAGCGTCCCCGCGTGGGTGAGCATGAAGTCGACGACCGCGGCCGCCGTGTCCTCCGGCTGGCCGTCGTTCTGGCGCGGCGAGGCGGTGACGACATCGAGGTGGTCGTAGCCCGGCAGCGTCACCGCAACGTCGCCCGGACGGGCCGGCGGCGCCTTGCGGTCGGTCACGCCGTCTGCGGCGAACACCGTCAGGCGCGGCCGTGCCGCGGGCCCCCCGGCGTAGCGGACGTGCGCGAGGTCGCCCGCCCGGAACCCGGCCTGGGAGAAGCCGACGTCCGTGGTGATGCGGGTGGGGAAGTACTCCTCGGCGAAGTCGAGCGGCCCGTTGCCGAGCACCCGCGCCATGTCCTGGATGTCGGTGACCTCGCTCTCCGGCGTGCTGTACGGCAACCCGTTCGGCTGCGGGAAGGCCGGCAGCGCGTCGTCGAAGTTCGCCCAGCCGTAGAGCTGGCCGGTCGCCGTCGGGAAGAGCAGCGACCCGCCCTGCGACCAGGCCTTGCGACCGACCGGGCCGCGGTCATACACGCCGAGGCTCGTGCGGATGAAGCTCAGCGGCTGCGTGTCGTCGTCGAGGAACGCGCCGAGCAGCGCCTCGCCGGTCAGCTGCTGGCGGCGCAGCATCGCGACGGGGGCGACGAGGTCGGCCGCCGTGCGCGAGTGGAACAGGCGCAGTCCCTGCTCGGCCGCGCCGCGCGTGGGAATGCGCGCCACGAGGTCGGACGTGTCGGTGTCGGGCCGCAGCTGGGCGGTCACGCCGACGCCGAGGAGCGTGCCCATCGTCTCGGGCCCGATGAAGCCGAAGTCCACGACGCGCAGCGACGAGTTCACGAACGACGTGACCGCGTGGTACGCGTACGAACGGGTGCGCTGCACCGACTCGCTGACCAGCGGGACGTCGCCCAGGCCCGAGGGGTCGGCCGTCACGACGCTGTCGAGCGCGATCGACGCGCGGCACAGCTCGTAGCCGGCGTCGCCGGTGGTGGCGTCGTCGCCGTCGAAGTCCCAGGCCATGAGCTGGCCGGTGAGCGAGCCGCCGAGGCTGTGCCCGCCGCAGAACAGCTTGCGCGCCCGCACGTCGGCGTCGGGCATGCCGTCCACGATGACGGTGCGGTAGTCCTCGATCGTCTGCTTGAGATCGAAGTGCGCCGCGATGGCGACCTGGCCGTTCTTCAGGAAGCCGCCGAACGTGCGCCCCTCGACCTCCTTGCGGCCGAAGTAGTAGTCCAGCGCCGCGGCCGGGTCGTTCGCGCGCAGCGCGGCGTCGAGCCCGTGGCGGTCCTCCAGGCAGTTCGAGCGGCGGTCCAGCGCCCACACCTCGACGCTCCGCCCCCGCTCGGCGGCGAGCTGCACGACCCCCAGGCCGTGCATCTCCAGCGAGCCCGCGCCGCCCAGCACGCCGGGCATGTTCACGAAGACGGCGTCGGCCTGCTGCGGGTCGGCGGGCCCACCGGCGCGGCGGTAGCGGTAGTAGCGCAGCTGGTCGCAGGCCGCCGGGTGGGCGGGCACGCCCGCGGGCATCGGGGCGTCGAGCGTGACGAGCGAGCGGGTGACGTCGGCGAACGGGCCGGGCGGAGTGGCGAGCGGCTGCTCGGTCCGCGCCGCGGATGCCGCCGCGGGGGCGAGCAGCGCGACGGCGGCGCTCACCAGCGCGGCACGGCGGACCTGCGGGAACCTGCGATGCACAGCCGTCTCCCCCCGGAAACTGGACGAACGCCCAAGAGTCTACGGCTCGAGGACGACCTTGCCCACAGCCTGGCGCGCGTCGATGACCTTCAGCGCGTCGGCGGCATCCTCGAGCGCGAAGCGCGGCCCAACGATTGGACGCACGTGGCCGGAGGCGATGAGCTGGTCGATCGCGTCACCGGCCTCGGCGGCGTACGCCGGGTTCGCCAGGAGGTACTCGCCCCAGCCGGCACCGATGACCTCGGTGTTCTTCAGCAGCAGCCGGTTGACCTTGACCTCGGGGATCGACCCGCCCGTGAAGCCGACGACCACGACGCGACCGGTCCGAGCGAGCGAGCGCAGGCTGTCGGTGAACCGATCGCCGCCGACCGGGTCGATGACGAGATCCACCCCGCCGCCCGACAGCGCGACCGCGTCGTCCTTCCACGCGCCGTCACTGCGCACCACGTGATCGGCGCCGGCGTCCGTGGCGATCTTCGCCTTCTCGTCGGAGGAGACGACGGCGATCGTCGTGGCGCCCAGGCCCTTCGCGACCTGGATCGTCGCGGTGCCCACGCCCCCCGCCGCCCCGTGGATGAGCACCGTCTCACCGGCGCGCAGGCGCCCGCGGGTGACGAGCGCGAAGTACGCCGTGTGGTAGTTGAGGACGAGTCCCGCGCCCTGGGCGAAGTCGAGCGCGTCGGGGAGCGCGAACGTGTAGTTCACGGGCGCGACGGCCTGCTCGGCGAACCCGCCGAGGAAGCAGAAGGCGGCCACGCGATCGCCCGGCTGCAGCGACGTGTCGCCCGCGACGGCGCGCACGGTGCCTGCCACCTCGCTGCCTGGGACGAACGGCAGCTCCGGCTTCATCTGGTACTCGCCGCGGGTCTGCAGGACCTCGGGGAACGACACCCCGGCGGCTTCGACGTCGACGACCACGCCGGCACCTGGCGTCATGAAGTGCGACGGCTCGGGGATCGGGAGGTCCACGAGCTTCAGGGCGGAGTCCGGGCCGGAGTAGTCGACGATCTGGAGGGCGCGCATGACCCAGGAAAGTACGCGTCCTGTCCACCGTTGGTCTCGGTAGGCCGCAGCAGGAGTAGGTTGGACGCCATGCTCCGCGCTCCGGCCGTCCTGGTCGCCCTCGCCCTCCTGGCCGCCGCTCCAGGGGCCGCCGACGGGGCGACGGCCAAGAAGCCGCGCTGCAAGAAGGGCCAGGTGGCGTGGAAGCTCGAGGGACGCACCCGCTGCGTGAAGGCCGTGAAGGTCACGCTCCCGCGCAAGCCGGCGCGACGTTCGCAGCTCGCGGTCACCCGGCTCCTGGAGGGGGCGACGGCGTCGAAGCCGAAGCTGCCCGCCACGGAGCTGACGCCCGCCATGCGCGCGCTGCTGCGCCGCCCGTCGGTCGTCGCGGCCGCCGTGCAGGCCGAGGCGCTCGCGCGCACGCGCGCCACCGCGTCGCGGGTGACACCCCGTGCGTCGCAGACCCTGACGGGCCCGTCCTTCTCCGAGACCGCTGGCTCGGCCACCATGACCGGCACCACGAGCGCCACGCTGAGCGACACCGGCCGGGTGGCCATCGAGCTGGGGCTGCGACTCGCGCAGGGCGGCGCATCCACCGAGATGAAGGTCGGCGTGGAGCTCAGCCCGGACGCGAGCATCACGAACCTGTGCCCGGACGAGACCGGCAGGGTGGTGGTCGAGCGGACCACCGGCGGCAGCCTGACGACGCTGGTGCGCAAGGGCGGCAACGTCGAGAGCGCCGAGACCGTGCGCGCGCGGACGACGACGCGGTCCGTCGGCCAGGTCGGCTCCGACGGCCGGCTGGACACCGTCACCTCCAGCGCGACGACGACCACCACGATCGCGCGCCGCGGGCTGCAGATCGCGATCACGACCCGTGAGTCGGTCGCCGGCCCGCACGGAGCCCCCGGGAAGTCGACGGGCACCCCGTCGGTCTCCGCGACGGTCAAGGGCGACGGGCTCTCGGGCGCCGAAGCGCGGGCGATCGAAACGAACCTCGCCACGAAGGCCGCGGCGGACGCCACCGACGCGAAGATCGAGAAGGGCATGAGCGACATCGGCCGCAACCAGCTCAACGAGGCGTCGAAGAACTGGGAGTCGCTGGAGAACAACGGCAGCAACGCGTGCCTGAAGGTCACCTGGACCCCCGGCCCCGGCACCGTGCTGAAGACCGGGCAGAGCAAGACCGTGAAAGGGCGGGCCGTTGCACGCAACGGCGGGAAGTCCGTGGCGGCGACGTGGACCGTCGTCTCGGTCGACCCCGGCAGGTTCACCGGTGGCGGTGCGGCGGGACCCGGCGGCCAGACGTTCACAGCGACTGGCGGCAAGCGCAGCGCGACGGGCGACACGGTCGTCGCCAGCGTCGTGGTCGCGTCCGTCGCAGGCCGCGTGCGCGAGCCGTGGGTCGCGAAGGACCAGCCGTCGTTCGCGTTCGAGCTCGACGATCGCCCCACGGGCGAGTTCGCCACGCACAGCGCCACCGGCTGGCTCAACACCAAGACGACGCTCAAGCTCGTGCCGGACAGCAGCCCCGCCCGCTTCGAATCGGGTCCGGTCACCCTGTCCTGGCAGCAGGTGACGGCGACGTCGAAGATCCCGCCGTGCACCTACCACTCGCCTCTGGGCGGCGGCACGATGAGCGTCACCGCGGTGCAGACCGGAGAGCAGCTCACGGTCACCATGGACTTCACCAAGGACAGCAGCGTGTCGTGGACGGTCAGCTGCCCGAGCGACGACGGGCCTCCGGCCGAGGTGGCTGGTCAGGCAGGGGTCAGCGTCCTGGCGATGCGCCCGCTGACGTTCACGGTGCCCATGGCCGGCGGCGTGCAGCCGATAGCCGGCGAGGTGCTCCTCGGCAGCGACGGCTTCCGGTCGAACGGCACGGTCACGGTCACGCCGGTGGGAGGCTGATCGCCCTGAGGTGCGACGTGGTGCTGCGCGGTGCGGCGATCACCGCGGTCGGTGCGCAGGCCGCGCACGCCGAGGCCCTCGGCTTCGACGGGATCGGCGTGACCGAGACCAACGGCAATCCGTTCCTCGCCGCGGCGCAGGCGGCTCAGACCACGGAACGCGCGCGGATCGCGACCGCCATCGCGCTCGCGTTCCCGCGCACGCCGATGGACGTCGCCTACACGGCGTGGGACCTCCAGGCGCTGTCGGGCGGCCGCTTCGCACTGGGGCTCGGGACCCAGGTGCGGGCGCACGTCGAGCGCCGGTATGGCGCGGTGTGGTCGCGGCCGGCGGCGCGGATGCGCGAGTACATCCTCGCGCTGCACGCGATCTGGGACGCGTGGGAGACGGGCGGCCCGCTCGCCTTCGAGGGGGAGATCTACCGCCACACGCTCATGCCGCCGAACTTCCGCCCTTTGCCGGCGGCGCACCCTCGCCCGCCGGTCCTGCTGGCGGCGGTGCGCGAGCGGATGACGGAGGTCGCCGGAGAAGTCGCCGACGGCCTGCTCGGCCACGCCTTCTGCACCGCCGACGTCCTGCGGGACGTCACGCTCCCGGCGCTCGAACGTGGACTCGAGCGCGGCGGACGGGCACGCACCGACGTCGAGGTCACCGCGTCGGTCTTCGTCGCAGGCGACGACGAGGCGTGGGAGGCCAACCGGCGGCGCGTCGCGTTCTACGGCTCGACCCCCGGGTACCGCCACGTGCTCGACCACCACGGGCTCGGGGAGCTGTTCGAAGCCCTTCACGCGCGCTCGCGCGCGGGCGCGTGGGACGAACTGCCGGGGTTGATCGACGACGACGTCCTCGCGCTGTTCTGCGTCCGCGGTGACGAACCCGGCGCGATCGCCGCCGAGGTCACGGCGCGGGTCGGCGGCCTGGCCGACCGCGTGTGCCTGGTGACGGAGGCCGCGGATCCGTCGGCCGTCGCGCCGATCGCGTCGGCGCGCTGAGCGGCGGACACCGCCTCGACGTCGTGTCAGAGGTCGATGAGGAAGTGCGAGACGACGAGCGCGCCGGTGTAGAACGTCGAGACGGCCGCGGCGAGGGCGATCCGCCGTGGCCACACGGCTGAACGTCGAAATGTGGTGGCACCAGCCGCCACATCTCGACGCTCGGCGCCCGGAACCGCCGCATTTCGACGTTCGGCGTTGTAGGCGACGGCGGCGGCCCAGCCGAGCGCCGCTTCGGCCGGCAGGACGTAGAGCGCGATGCCCGCCAGCTCGAACGGGTCGCCCGCCGGCTCCCACAGCTCGAGCGTCGGCGCCAGTAGCTCCGAGCCGAAGAAGATGCCGAACGCCGCCGCGGCCGCACGGCCGGGCCGGGCGTGCGTGAGCGCGAGCGCGAGGAACAGCGGCGCCACCCACATCCCGCCCATCGCGAGGTGGATGCTGTCGTCGACCCGCGGACCGCCGATCTCGGGGAAGCGCAGCGTCCCGATGAGGTCGGCGAGGATCCAGTCGGGGACGATCTGGAAGACCGAGACGGGCAGCAGCAGCGCCCACATGGCAAACCAGTCGTCACGGCCCACGGCGCGCGCCGTGAGCGGCAGCGCGACGTTGAACACGACGACCAGCGCGAGGACGAACCAGCCCTTGGCTGGCGGGTCGAGCAGCAGCGTCGCGGCGGTGCCGGCGAACAGCCCGGCGAAGACCGCCGCGACGGCGCGGACGTCGCGGGTCACGTGCGCGGCGCGATCGTCCCGTAGTTCATGCCGCCGTGGCGGTACGTCGGCTTGATCGGCCACTGCAGCCGCAGGTCGGCCAGCTCGGAGGACGGGATGACCTGGCGCCAGCGCGGGTCGGCCTTCGCCGGGTCGGCGAGCGTCTTCTCGAGCACCATCGAGTCGTACTGGTCCTGGGGGTCCTCGAGCGTGTTCGCGTTGGGCACGATCTCGCGGCCGAAGAACCGCGCGTACTTCCGCAGCCCGGGGATCTTCGAGAGCTCGGGCTGCCAGTTGTCCAGCGCGACGCCGTTCTCCGAGCTGACCCACACGCCGTCGGGCGTGTTGACCACGAGCGAGTGGTTGCCGTCGGTGTGCCCGGGCGTCCACGCGATCGCGACGCCGACGCCCAGCTCGACCGAGCCGTGCAGGCGGCCGAAGCGCTCGACCTGCGCGTCCTTCAGCCCGTCCGGGACGTACCACGCCCACTGCATCGGGTGGCCGTCCTCCATCGTCGCGATCTCGCTGTCCTGCGCGAGGACGATCGCGTTGGGGAACAGCGGCGCGCGGGGCGCGGCCTCGCCCGGGATCGGCGCGGTGGTGCC
>SXGQ01068888.1_pt1 | contig 12972 bp, 9 predicted proteins | sample 3178371 | NCBI WGS metagenome assembly SXGQ01 (sample SAMN11356859, study PRJNA531348) | freshwater metagenome | isolation source: freshwater sample F1-20 | place: China: Fuxian Lake, Yuxi | collected 2017-12-25
ACACTTCTGTACCCTTTAATGCATAGGTGCCATCTTCTGCATTGTACACAAATCCTGAATGCAGAGAAGCTAGTTTTTGTAAAAACTGATCTTCTTTTTCACGATTTCGGTGTACTACCATTACACCTTCGGCCTGTGGAACCAATACACGATCTCCATCGGTAGGACCTGCTTCAAAACCCTCATAAACAAAATTGGGTTTGAAAATTAAATAGTCCCCCTTTTCTTTCAACTGTATTCTTGCCTCAGGATTAACACCACGAATTTCTTTTGTGAGTGATTTATCAAATCGAACACTGTAATTACGGGAAAGCGGCAAAACAAAGTTTTGCATGGTCTGTGTCCAGCCCGCTATGGGATAATTTATTTTACCGTCTGGTAAAAACGCTTCGTTCAATTGAACAATCTCCTTTGTTTTCCAACAATAGCAGACTCCATTTTGTTCAAATAATAGTGAGGATGTGCACTCGTTATCTTTCAAACTCAATTCCAGTGCCCCAACTTTTACCTGAGCCTGTACGGTATAGTGCGAATTCTTTTTAATAAAAAATTGCGGTACAACGCTTTCTGCACTCAACTCGATCGGTACTAGATGTGCTGTTTTGAAAGATTTTCCAGTTTTGAGCTGGAATACAAAATGAGATGTGGAAAGATCCCTGAACAGACGATGTAACTTAGGCAATAAATACTCCGTAATTAGATCCTTGGTCTCATCAGGCAAATCGTCGCCTTCCTGGTGAATAATATTATCCCAAATACCCGAAAAAGGAGAGTTGCGACTTACATACTTTTTTACCTCCGCATCCTGAAGCTTTCGTACTGCTTGTAGTATTTCACGATCAGAGTCATTTAAATCATCTACCTCTACAAAACGTGTAATATCCAACTTTTCTACCTTGCCTGCAAACCCATCATTTACGTCAGTGGGCTCGCCAATAACCAGATCAATTGTAAAACGTGGAAATTCTTTTTTATTAAAATTGAATACAACACCGATCCGACGGCTGGGTACATTGGAGCTTTTCTCAATCACCTTCTCTTCCGCAAGAAGTGGTTTGGTCGGGAAAAGCACAGGACGAGCTATTGAAGAGGATGTAACTACACGCTTAATGCCAGGATCCAACACACGTAAAAAAGGTTTGCCGTCTTTGTATGCAAATTCAAACTTACCAGTAAGATCATCCTGGAGTGAGTAGCCATAAGCCTCCAGCAATTTATTTTTTTCTTTATCCCAATTTCGAATACTGTCAAAGTAGTTAGCACCATGCGTATTCAATAATTGGAGGAGCATAATTACTTTAGGTAAGCAAAGAGGATGTTGTGTATCCTCATAATCACAACTTGTGTCAAAATTTCTTTCTTCGTTTTTACGGATCAGTACATCATAGTCCTTGCCGTCTAATGAAATACGGGCTTTTACCGTTTCATTTTCTGCATATTCAATGGCAGCTTTTTGGGTACGCAAATAGGTTTCAGCCTGCGATAAAATTTGCGGACCACAGAGCAAACGAATATTTTTAAGATCGATCGCTTTCATTTTTACCACCGTGTGGCGCTGATCATACTGAATCTGTCCAGTTTGTAATTGACCGCGATCTAATAATTCCTGAAGTTGAAGTAAGGCGGCTGTTTCGTGTCTGCAAATATCTCCCAGATTGTAAGGACAAGAGCAACGTAAGGATGTAGCACCAGGCTCTCTAAAGTGATGGATGTATACTTTATAATAAGTATTATAACTGTCGTCCCGTACCCGAAAGGTTACAGTACCAAAAAGTTCATCATACTCCGTTAGCTCAACAAAGCCAATAGCATGAATTTTTTTTCCACGACGAATCACTTCATCGGTACCGTGTGTGTAAATATATTTTACGAGATGGGGTAGTGCCACAATTATCAATGCACCCCTTGTGTAAAGGGGAACCTACAAATCTAAAGGAATAAGAAGCAAATTTCCCTGTGGCAAAAAATAAAGAAGTGAATAATTTTCAGGCCGATTTCGCAAGCAAAAAAATGCCTACCTTCAGGGATTTATTTTTTTATGACCAATTTTCCGTCCTGATAAACGGGTAGCACATTGGCCACATCTGGAGTCAGACAAAATTCAATGTCTTTAATCAATCCAAAGCGTTCCACCAAACGATGATAATGTGTGAGCTGTGGGGCAAAACCCAATAAATCGCTAGCATGTTTTTGATAGAGTGTTCCTGCCATCAAAGAACTATCGCAATGTATGGTAAAGTGTTCCTGCACCTGATTAATGACTGCACCTGCAAAAAGCGTGTCTTCAAGATTAAAACGGTCCTTCCAACCCGCACATCCTAATACCACATCTTTTCCTTCCTTGATCAAAAAAGAACATACAGAAGAAAGATTAGGAAAACTACCCGCAATAATAGTGGAAGCATTTCTATCTAAGGCCATCTGCAATAATCGAGTACCATTAGTGGTAGTTAATACCAAATTGCGATTTTCAATAAAACTTCTGGTATACTCCAATGGAGAGTTTCCATGTTGTAAACCCTCTGCGATCATACCATCGCGTTCCCCGGCGGCAATCCCGTCAATACTTTTGCCCATTTCAATGGCCTTGGGCACAGAATCCACGGGGATTACTGCACGAGCGCCATTATATAGGGCAGCAGCAATAGTAGAAGTGGCACGAAATACATCTATTATCACAACTACGCTGTTGCTTAGGTCATAAAGATGTAGAAGAGCGGGAGAGAGTGAAGTATAGAGCGTTGGTTTGTTAGACATGGTTGATAAGCGTGCGCAAATTTAGAATAAATTCTACAAAGCCTGCGCTTGATTAAAAAGAACTAGCGGACTAATAGTTTTTTCCAGCGATCTGTTTCGGCATAATTTTTTATTAGCGAGATTTTTTGCTGGAGATACTTTTCCATATACTGATTGAAGTAAACTGCATTAAATAGCCGACCCAGTTGACCATAAGGAAATTCATAGGTAAGTAAATCAATCATCAACATTCCATTATCGATAGGCTTAAAATGATGTTCGTGTCTGAACATAGTCAAATCGCCCTGCAACTGAACCTCCACATACATCTCCGGCTTGATCATTTCCACAATTTTGATTCGTTGTAAGCGCTCTTTAAAAAGATGATAAGACTTCCAAGTAATTGTTTCGCCTTTCTCCAGTAAACCAAAACGGGTGCCCGCTACGGCTTCTATTTTATATCCGACATGCGCCTCTTTGTGCACACTCACATGACGACTCAGGTCAAATACGATATTAGCAGGTGCTGCAATAAATGTAGTTAGATGAATTGTAGGCATACTCAAATAAAAGGTACTTTGACAACTTTTGCTTTTAATTGTTTATCACGAACCTGTATATGGACAAGAGTATCCAAGGAAGTGAAAGCGGTATTGATATATCCCAATCCGATAGCCTTCCCTAAACTGGGAGATTGTGTGCCCGAGGTAATCACGCCAATTACTTGGCCATCTAAATTTTTTATTTCATACCCATGGCGTGGAATTCCTTTGTCAATCATTTCAAAACCCACGAGTTTTCGCTGAAGACCCGCCGCCTTTTGATCAGCAAGTGCGGTTGAGTTTGTAAAAGATTTCGAAAACTTAGTTATCCAACCCAAACCAGCCTCAAGCGGTGACGTAGTATCATCAATATCGTTTCCATACAAACAGAATCCCATTTCTAACCGAAGTGTATCACGTGCACCTAGTCCAATTGGTTTGAGTCCTTGTGGAGTTCCAATCTCAAAAATGGCATCCCATATTTTTTCAGCCTGACCGCCTTTGTCTTCAAAATAAATTTCTACCCCGCCAGCCCCTGTATATCCTGTAGCACTGATCAAGACATTTTCTACTCCGGCAAATGTTCCCTTTACAAACGTGTAATAAGCGAGATTCAGTAAATCCATTTCCGTAAGTGGCTGTAAGATGCGTGTAGCATTCGGACCCTGTACAGCCAATAAGCAAGTTTTTTCTGAAACATTATGAATCTCAACTCCCTGTGTATTGAACTGCTGAATCCAGTTCCAGTCTTTCTCTATGTTGGATGCGTTCACCACCAACATATACGCACTGTTTTCTTCCAGACAATAGACTAATAGATCATCAACAATACCTCCTTTATCATTAGGAAAACAACTATACTGCACCTTACTCTTTACCAACTTTGATGCATCATTACTAGTCACGCGCTGAATCAAATCGAGTGCATGGGAGCCCTTGAGAACAAATTCGCCCATGTGGCTTACATCAAACACGCCTGCATTCTTTCGAACCGTCTGATGTTCGTCATTAATCCCAGAATAAGAAATGGGCATATTATAACCAGCAAAAGGAGCCATCTTGGCACCTAATTCCTGGTGTTTCTGAAAGAAGGGTGTGTTCCTGACTGACATTCGTCATTTATTAAGAACACAAATGTAAGTCAAAGCGCCTGTCTGTCTATCCCAAAAGAAGTCTTAATGGTGAAGGGCCATTTACCCGAACAGGATAAATCTTGCTTCGGGGTAAAAGCATAGCCTCCTTGTTGATGGGAGGAGCTGGAGGTGTTGGTGGTTCCAATTCCATATTCATAGACTCCAGAGCCGGACCAGAGCCATCAGCAGACTTAAGCTCTCCATCTGCACCCATGATGTATTCAATGTTAGAGCGATACCTGAAATGATGTTCTGTCCAGTCATATCGATCGTACTTACTATCGGTACGCTGCCGAATTTTTACCTCGAAGGAGGAAAGTTTAGAACGAACCGATTCATCAAAGCTTATGTGCCCGCCCACGGGAACTCGGAGGATTACACGCACTTCTTGTGCTCTGTATTTAGAGGAGGCGGGTATTGAATAACCATTTCCCAAATCAACCACAGACTGCTGACCGCCTGCTGCACTTGTGCTAATTTGATAACGAATAGCACTCGCCCGCTCTGATGCATCCTGTTCGTCCTTACCATTTGCCACACGCACTACTTGAACTTGGTAAGAGGAATCACGACTAGGCTCCACTTTAATCAAAATATTAGAGAGCTTTAAGGTGTCGGGTGTTAAATCCCAACCAGATGGATCTCCGTCTATCCAACTAAAGCTTCCGCTGTATTCTAATTCAGGTTCCGTAACCGTAACAACCATTTTGTTAGCGGATGTGTTGGGCATTGCAATGTTTTCGATTTTCTTTTCTTGATATCTAAAATCTTTTGAGATGCTAGAAGCAAACAATACCAATGCAACCCAGCCCAAGGCCCAAAGTCCACCAAAGGTCCAACTCAAATAGGTGTGCCCGACTTTAGTATTGATTAATCGACGGATTAACCATATGATAAAACCAATTACGGGAACTAATAAAAATAAAGCAAAGGTGGCCCAGGCTAAAACTTGTTGTTGCGCTGAACTCCAGATATAATGTTGCAAGGGCCATGAAACAATACCTCCAAACAACAGCGCTAGCAACGCAATTAATAATACAATGGCAATTCCGCCGAAAAACAATACAAAGAGTATTTTAAAAAAAAACCCGATAATACGAAGTGGTTTAGAGGTGCTACTTTTTTGCTTTGCCTCTTTTGCCAGTTCCTCCACTCGTGCAGATAATTGTTTGGCGGTTAGCTCAACATCTTTTCCCCACTCTTCCATTTTTTTATTGACACCGCCTTCACTTACATACTGACGAATCCGCTCCAGGTTGATGGTTTCTCCACGCATTTCCATCTTTTGATAAGAGGTTTCTGCCGTAGGAAGAATAACCCATAGAATAATATAAAGTATTACCGAAAACCCAAATAAAGATCCAAAGCTCACATTAAATAAAATTTCTGCTATTGCTGAATCATCAAAAATGTCTAGAATGGAAAACAGAATTTGCAATAACAAGGGCGCTAAAAACAAGAGACGAATATTGCGCGCACTCACATTGAAATATGCAGCAATCCCACTGGCTACTCCTGCCAAAACTCTATCTTCGGGGTTGAGATAAAAGCGACGGCCCCTATAATCCTCCAGCTCTTTAGCTGGAACAAGAATCCAAAGAAGAATATATCCCAATGCTACTATTCCAAAACTTGAAAAGCTAAGGAGTACAAATAAAACACGAATAATTACCGGATCAATTCCGATAAAATTAGCAACACCACTTGCCACGCCACCTAATACTTTGCTATTGGCATCTCTAAAAAACTCTCTTTTAGTTGTTCCGGTATTGTTACCCGATTGACTAAACGATGCGCCTGGTTCCTGCATGGCAGTAGGTTCAATAATTTCTGCATCAGCCAATTCTTCTGGTTTTCCCATAGCAGCAATGATTTCGTGCAGGTGTTCTTCCGTAATACACGCAGCCCCTTGTTGAATTAAACCATAGAACTGCTCCGCAATTCTGCCTTCAATGTCATTGATAATCTCTTCGCGGCTTTCTTCTTTAGAGAAGTAGGTGCGCAAACTGGCAATATATTGTTGCAGTTGCTCATAAGCAGGCTCTTCAATTTGAAGAACACGTCCGCTCAGATTTATGGTAATGATCCTTTTCATAGTACAACTGATTATAATTAGAGATTGGTTGGTTTAGGGGTAATTATTTTGTTTACGGCAAAGGAGAGTTCTTCCCAGGTATGGCCCAGTTCTTGATAAAAAAGCTGACCCTTTTCGGTAAGTGAAAAATACTTTCGAGGAGGGCCCGAAGGGCTTTCAACCCAACGGTACGTGAGCATTTCAGCATTTTTGAGGCGGGTCAACAAAGGGTAGAGAGTGCCTTCCAGAATCTGAAGCCCGGAAGCACGCATTTCATCCACGATATCCCCGGGGTAGGATTCTCCTCTTTTTATTACAGAGAGAATGCAAAACTCCAAAATCCCCTTGCGCATCTGGCTTTGTGTGTTATCAATATTCATAATTAAACTCGTAGTTGCTAATGCAAAGATAAGGAGAATGTATGGTACTATGTAAAACCTAGTACTATTATTTTTTTAAATATTTTAAATTAATCTTGTTTCACCAGTTTTATACCGAAATTTGCCCCCTTATGAGCCGATTTTATCAAATTTTGATCCTTTTTGCCGGAATTTTAGGAATTCAGGCCTGTTCTGATAAATACCAGACCTACAGTAAAAAATATACTTTTCGTAGTGATACAGGGGTGCCCGACTACAGCAATTTGGACCACTGGGCAGCACACCCTTGGAAAAAAGACCCATCGGATAGCATCCCTGCTCCTCTTCGAAAGGAACAAAGAGATACTATCACCGATGTGTTTTTTGTTCATCCTACCACCTTTACCAATAAAGAAGACTTTGCCCGTAACAATGCAACGATTGACGATCCTTATATAAATGCCAAAACCGACTACTCCACTATTCTTTTGCAAGCCAGTGCATTTAATCAATATGGTCGTGTTTTTGCACCACGATATAGACAGGCACATATCGGAAATTTTTACAGTGCGGATACGGTATCGGCAAGCAAAGCCTTGGCATTAGCGTATCAAGATGTGCGAACCGCCTTCCTCTATTATCTCGAACATTATAATAATGGCAGACCCATTATCCTGGCAGCACATAGTCAAGGAGCATTGCATACTATCTGGTTACTCAAAGAATTTTTTGAAGGAAAGCAACTACGCAATCAACTTGTTGCTGCCTATGCAGTGGGTTGGCCTTTGCAGATGAAGACGCTCACTACTATTCCTATTTGTGCAACACCTGAACAAATAGGTTGTGTTTGCAGTTGGAGAACTTTTAAATCAGGATACCTTTCTCCAGGTGTTGCCAAAGAAAACACAAGGGGAGATTCTGTATTAGTTACCAATCCCATTAGCTGGACCACCGATAATAAATTTGTAGGACGAACCAATAACAAGGGGGCTGTTCTTACTAAATTCAACAAGATATTTCCAACACCCGCTGATGCACAAATCAGTAGTGGAGTTTTATATACAAAAAAACCAACCTTCCCTTGGAGCTTTTTATATAAAACCAGCAATTACCATATTGGAGATATTAGTCTCTATTATATCAACGTACGGGACAACGTAGCTACCCGCGTTCGTGCATTTCAACAGAATCAATAACACTCAACGTCAATTGGGGTGCTGACCAACATCAGCAGTGTGGGGTGGCTTGAAGATTATCTTTAAGCCGAAACAAATTCCCCCATGAAAACAATTATTGTTCCCACCGATTTTTCGCCCACGGCTACCAATGCCATGCATTACGCTATTCACATGGCCGCACAGGTAAAAGCCAATGTAGTGCTTGCGCATATGTATCAGGTTCCTGTGAGTTATACTGATGCACCAATTGTGCTGGTTTCCGTTGAGGAGTTAAGAAAAGCGGCTACCGCAAGAATGCAACAACTGAAAGAGGAAGTACAACATCTGGTTGGTCCGGAAACTAAAATTTATATTGAAGTTATCTTGGGAAGTGTGGTGGACGAACTGGAAAATCTTTGCGAGAAAATAAAACCTTTTGCAGTGGTAATGGGAACAAAGGGAGCCAGTGGATTAGAGCGTGTTTTATTGGGGAGCAATGCCTTAATGGCAATTCGCAGATTAACCTGGCCAGTTATTTGTGTTCCGCCTGGAAAAACATACGGCAAGGGAATTAAAAAAATTGGGTTCGCTTGTGATTTCGAAAAAGTGGTAGACAGTACGCCCGCTCCCGCCATCAAATCTTTTGTAAAATCGTTTGGTGCACATCTGGATGTACTGAATATTAATCCCGATGGAAAAACTCGAGAAGATGAAATGCCCGAACAATCTTTGCTATTGCAAACGATGTTAAGCGATTTAAAGCCCGCTTTTCATTTTATACAACACCGCGATATTGAAGATGGAATTAATGAGTTTGCGATTAATAATGAACTAGACCTGGTAATTACCATTCCTAAAAAACATAACCTGATCGAAAAAATATTTAAGGAAACTTCTTCCAAACAATTAATCTACCATGGAAACGTGCCCATACTTTGTATGCACGAGTAATTAGAATTCAGCGCTTCCGGGTGTACGCGGAAATGCAATAACATCACGGATATTATTCATCCCGGTAACAAATTGTACCATTCTTTCAAAACCTAATCCAAATCCCGCGTGCGGCACCGTTCCAAAACGACGTGTATCCAGATACCACCACAACTCTTCTTCCGGAATATGCATCTCTTTCATACGCGTAGTTAATCGATCCATTCTCTCCTCGCGTTGTGAGCCTCCCACAATTTCTCCAATACCGGGGGCTAGGATATCCATCGCAGCAACCGTTTTACCATCTTCGTTCTGACGCATGTAAAACGCTTTGATTGCAGCAGGATAATTAGAAAGAATAACGGGTTTCTTAAAATGCTTTTCTACCAGATAACGTTCGTGTTCACTTTGTAAATCCATCCCCCAACCGGTTATTGGATACTGAAACTTCTTTTTCTTATTGTGATTACTCTCACGTAATATATCAATCGCTTCTGTATAGGTGATCCGCTCAAATTGATTGTCAGCTACAAACCTGAGTTTATCCAACAAGCTCATTTCACTACGCTTATCTTGGGGCAGTTGTTTTTCTTCCTCGGCTAAACGCTGATCCAAAAATTGTAGATCCTCCGCGTTATTTTCCATGGCATAACGAATGATATACTTGATAAACTCCTCTGCTAAATTCATGTTATCCTCCAGATCATAGAACGCCATTTCAGGTTCTATCATCCAGAACTCAGCAAGATGTCTGGCTGTATTGCTATTCTCAGCACGAAATGTAGGACCAAACGTATAGATCTCTCCAAAAGCGGTAGCACCGAGTTCGCCCTCTAATTGACCACTCACCGTTAGATTAGTGGCGCGACCAAAGAAATCTTCTTTGTAATTGATAGAGCCGTCTTCATTTTTAGGCGCAGTTCCATCCATAGGTAAGGTGGTAACGCGGAACATTTCACCTGCACCCTCTGCATCGCTGGCTGTAATAATGGGTGTGTGTAAATAGATGAAACCCTTTTCATTAAAGAACTGATGTACTGCAAAAGCCAATGCATGACGAACACGAAATACCGCACCAAATGTATTAGTACGAAAACGGAGATGCGCTTTTTCTCTTAAAAATTCCAGAGAATGTTTTTTAGGTTGAAGCGGATATTTTTCTGCATCCGAATCACCGAGCACATCAATCGATGTGGCCTTGAGATCCATCTTTTGTCCTTTGCCGAGTGAGGGTTCAATAACACCCTGTACCCGAAGGGATGCAGAAGTGGTGATGCGCTTTAGTATGCTGTCAGGAAACTTCCCCAACTCAAGCACCACTTGTAAATTATTATTGGTGCTTCCGTCATTCAAGGCAATAAACTGGTTGTTGCGAAACGTACGCACCCACCCCATTACAGTTGCCTGCTGACCAGCCGGCTCCTGCAATAGCAACTCCTTAATCTTGATCCTTTTATTGAACATGCACCCAAGCTTTGAGGCACAAAGGTAAGTCCTGAACACAGAGTGGCTAGCAAACAAGGAATGAAAAAATTTTTAGGATTCTCGAATTTGCTGTAGTATTGCACTAGCAAACGGCCGTTGCGGCCATCTTTTTCAAGCCCTATCAGAATACCTAACTTATTATTCCACTGAACGAATTACTCGTTCTGCTTTCCCAGACAAATTTCAATCACTAAAAAAACAAGAATGCCAGTTTCTAACGACGAAAACAAACCGAAGAGAAGAGGAAGACCCCGTAAAGAAGACAAACCCGAAGAAACAACTCCCGAGAATAGCGCCTCCACTGCACCTGCTGTGGAAACTCCGGCTACTCCCACCAAAACAGATTTACTTGCAAAGAGCATATTAGAAAACACCCCCGAACCTGGAGCCCAGGCCGAACATGCACCTCAGCGCTTCCAACCAGCACCCCGAAAAGAACCTGTTTTTACCGTTGAATTTGATGGTATGATCATGGGCGAGGGTGTACTGGAAATGATGCCTGATGGATATGGATTTCTCCGTTCTTCCGATTATAATTACCTCTCCTCACCCGATGACGTTTACGTTTCCCCCTCGCAGATAAAAATCTTTGGCTTAAAAAGCGGCGATACTATATATGGACCCGTTCGTCCTCCCAAAGAAGGAGAAAAATATTTTGCCCTTTTAAAGGTTGACCTCTTAAATGGAAAAAGCCCAGATGAAGTAAGAGACCGTGTTCCTTTTGATTACTTAACGCCACTTTTCCCATTTGAAAAACTGAACCTCTTCACCACGCCTTCTGATTATTCCACACGAATTATGGATTTATTTACCCCTATTGGAAAGGGTCAGCGTGGATTGATTGTAGCGCAACCGAAAACAGGTAAAACCATGTTGTTGAAAGCGGTGGCTAATGCCATTGCAACCAACCATCCGGAGTGTTATTTAATGGTGGTACTGGTGGATGAAAGACCTGAGGAGGTAACCGATATGGAAAGAAGTGTAAGAGCGGAGGTTATTGCTTCAACTTTTGATGAGCCTGCAGAAAAACACGTGAAGGTATCCACCATGGCATTGAATAAAGCAAAGCGCCTGGTAGAATGCGGACATGACGTAGTGATTCTATTAGATTCAATAACACGTTTAGCACGTGCACACAATACCGTAGCTCCCGCATCTGGTAAAGTATTATCAGGAGGGGTGGAAGCCAATGCCATGCAAAAACCAAAACAGTTTTTTGGCGCCGCTCGTAAAATTGAAAACGGTGGTTCACTTACCATCATCGCAACCGCACTGGTAGATACTGGAAGTAAAATGGATGAGGTGATCTTTGAGGAATTCAAAGGAACTGGTAATATGGAATTACAGCTGGATCGTAAACTATCCAACAAGCGTATTTATCCTGCTATCGATCTTACATCATCCTCTACCCGTCGTGACGATTTGTTATTGGAGCCTGCGGTATTACAACGAATGAACCTGCTTCGTGTATTCCTCACGGATATGAATACAGAAGAAGCGATGCGTGAATTACAAAACCGAATGAAAGGAACCAAGAACAACGAGGAATTCCTAGCTTCGATGAATAGATAAACGAACAGGGGGGACTGCGGTCCCCTTTTTTATATGTCAGCCCAGCGGATTGATATAGAACAATTTCTTTCTTTAGCCCAGTTACATCCTGTGTTGGATGTGAGAAGTCCTGGCGAATACAAACATGCACATATACCGGGCGCACATTCCTTTCCGCTTTTCACCGATGAAGAGAGAAAAATTGTGGGCACTACTTATAAACAAAATAGCAGAGGGGAGGCCATCAAAATTGGACTTGATTTTTTTGGTCCCACACTCAAACAACGTGTGATAGAGGCAGAACGTATTGCGAAAGGAAATAAAATTTTATTGGTGCATTGTTGGAGAGGAGGGATGCGAAGTGCGGCTATAAGTTGGCTGTTAGATCTCTACGGATTTAAGATTTATACATTAACAGGAGGATACAAAGCTTATCGCAATTGGGTACTGGAACAGTATAAAAAAAATTACCCCTTTCAATTAATAGGTGGCTACACGGGATCGGGGAAAACAGAATTATTGGTTGCGCTAAAAAAAGAAAAACAGCTAATCGTTGATCTGGAAGAATTAGCGGGTCACAAAGGATCGGCGTTTGGAAACATTGGGCTTCCTCCCCAACCTGGGCAGGAACAATTTGAAAACTGCTTGTCCATGGTCTTGCATGGTTGCGTACAAGCAAACGCATCCACTCCAATTTGGCTGGAAGATGAATCACAGCGTATTGGCACAGTTAATATTCCCAATGAGCTGTGGAACGCCATGCGAAAATCTCCTGTCTATTTTTTAGACATCCCCTTTGAAAAAAGGTTGGAACATATTTTACAGGAATACGGACAACTCGATCGCGAGGCCGTTATCGCCGCTATAGGACGAATCACCAAAAAATTAGGACATCTGCAAGCGCAGCAAGCCATTGATTTTTTCCGAGAGAACAATACTGTTGAAAGCTTCTCAATTTTGTTACGCTATTACGATAAGCTTTATGCAAAATCTTTACAAAACCGT
>SXGQ01172336.1_pt1 | contig 12969 bp, 7 predicted proteins | sample 3178371 | NCBI WGS metagenome assembly SXGQ01 (sample SAMN11356859, study PRJNA531348) | freshwater metagenome | isolation source: freshwater sample F1-20 | place: China: Fuxian Lake, Yuxi | collected 2017-12-25
GACCAGCATGATCGAATATACATCATCACTTGGAAGACTCGAGTTAGAAGAATTATAGTTGGTTAGAGTGTCTCCATTAAAATAGTAGAAACCAGTTCCTTCTCCTTTTTCAGGATTCCCTGCAGTAAAAAAGACGTGTCCGTTTGGTCTACTTTGGACCATCATAATTTCATTAGACGGTAGTCCGGTGAGAGAAGAAGAATCCCAAACATAAAATTTACTTCCATCCCAATATGCTAACCCCGAATCTGTACCAATCCACAGGTGGCCGTTCTCATCAAAATCTAGAGAGTAAATGGTATCGGAAGGAAGTGAAATGTTTTTGCTGTTCCAGATGTTAGCCTGTTCAACATAAGGTTGTCCCCCTAAGAAGCTAGAAACTTTCAGAGTTCCTGGTGGAATGATATAAATTCCCTGAGATGTAGCTAAATAATATTCATATGTGGAACCCAGAATTCCCTTTGCCTTGATATCATAAACATGAGGCCAAACAAAATTTTCAGCTGGCTCGGTCCAGGTAGTTAAAATTTTATTGTAAACATAAAGACTTCCTCCGGTTACTCCATAAACTCCCGCTGGGCCAGTTCCGGACCCTCCATTTAAAGAAGATATGAATGCTAAAACTTCTTCCCCATAGGGAGAAGCATAGATAGTAGGAACGTCAACCGCTAGTCCAGTTGCTCCTATTATATCTAGAGGAGTCCAACTTTGACCTGTTGCAGCATATGGTCCTTGAACGTTAAAAATTAAGGAGCTTGGAATGGTTGGAATATATGCACACCCAACCCATTTAGTGTTATCCTCGTCAATAGAAATACTTCTAGTGTCTAGATAGTATGGATTGTTGCTGGGGACAGCAGAATTTAGATAGTCACAATACGTTAAAACTGTCCCGTCAAATTTGCTGAGATCTCTTCCTACGGCCCAAACATTATTGAACCCGTCTAGTTGTGCTTGATTTATATACGCTCCGGTAGATGGCATTTGTCTTATTTATCTTTTATGGGTATCCCACTGTTCCTCCTAGGGTAAAACTATTATATGCTCCTGGACCAGATCCCACAATTGCGGTAAGAATAGTAGAAGCAATCCCACTACATGTTTCGGTAGATCCCTGTGCGTTGTTAGGATCTGCCGCAAAAGGAGCAAATGGTATGCTTGGCGTGTAAGAACTAGAAAGGGTAGCAGAGTTGTCGCTAACGGAAACAAATTGAACCAGTGAATTGTTTAATATCCTCAAAATAACCCCGTTGTAGTTAACGGGATCATATGAAGCTCCAGAAGGTCCATTATAGCTACAGTTAAATTGGGATCCTGCCACAAAATCTATAGATGCAGTTCCTCCGGGGATAGAAGCATTAATTGCTGTGTTTAAATACTGGACAAATCCAGGACCATTAGAATTATTTTGTGCAACTAAGAAATCCCCATTTGTAATCGGATCATTTCCCGTTGCTCCTATTAGTCCGATGTTTGCGGTTGCCCCGAAAGGAATCCCCCCTATATTTACAGTAATATAAACAGTATATTGAGGGTTTAAAGGAGATCCTGGTAGATTTTGAAGGTAGAATGGCGAATAAACCATTGGGTTTTCCCCAGAAGCTCCCATACCCAATGGATCTATATAAGACATCCCAGTTAGCCCAGGAGGGAAATTATACTGAGTTGTATTCACATATTGGAGATTTCCACTGTGAAGGGATTTATAAGGATTACTAAGCATTGTGCCAATCATCTGAATGCTGTAGTTATTGTTGTTATAAAGTCCTTCTAGAAAATCAGACTCGTCCGCAAGGAAAAATTCCGTGGACTGATTCTGAATAACATAAAGTCCCGTTCCAATTGCCGAGTCGACGAACACGGAAGAGTAGTCGGTATAAAGTGCTCCATCTATCACGATAAATCCAGGAATTATATCCATAAACATCTGGATATTCCAAAGTCCGGTAAGGACCTGTATAACCCCTCCTTCGTTAGTTGAGTGGAAATATTGATTTGTTATATTTGAAAATCCCCTCAGTCCGAAATTGGTTTTGACTAACCAGTGATCTACTGGGTATCCAAAATCCATACTAGAAATAGGATCGTTAGGTAGAGCTATAGAAAGAGGAACACTTCCGGAAAATCCAGTAGTTATAGTCGAGCTAGCAGGACCAGTTGCATTTATGAATAAAATTTCTGAAGGACCAAGCTTTTCAACTTGAACAACTGCAGACGATGAAGTTGGGTTAAACCCATTGCTTGCAGTTAAATTTATGGTTCCATCATAAATTGCTCCGGGAAGACCTGCATAAGTTCCGGTTAAAGTATACCAATCAATGTATCCGGTAACACCGACATTTTGGGTTCCTGCGGTTACCCCATATGGAAGAGTCCAAAGCCAGCTAGTTGCAGGATATGGATCTCCTATGCTTGCATCGTCAAGCTGATATCCCTCGTTCATCTTAACTGTTGAAGGAGTAGGACCGGAAATCCCACCAATCAAGCTACTTGCAGCAACTTCAATCAAACTGGGTTCAACCAAAGTTTTTGTTGTCCCATAGATGTCAGTTGCCGTCAATGAGGCGGTGTAAAATCCAGGAACGTTATAAAGAACTGTTTCTGTGGATGCAGTTCCGCTAGAAGGTATTCCTCCAGCGAAAGCCCAAGATAGAGTAAAAGGACTTGCTCCCGTAGTAGTGTCTGCGTAAACTACCGATTGATACTGATATATTTTTAAAGGTATTGACATTTCTTCTATTTATTAAGGTCCAGTTGCATATGTGAAAGAAACTACCAGTTCTGGTGCAGATCCCGGAATAGTTGGAGGGATTGTAAATGGTCCAGACGTTGCTCCAACAAAAGCAAACGAGGTCTCAATTGGTCCATCTGTAGTTAAAAGATCCCCATATCCGTAAGGAATTACTTGATAGTAGAAATTGGAGATGTGAGGTTCTGTAGACTCGTTCAATTCCGAAGCTGCTCCCGAGAGTGTAATGTATCCAGTTGGTCCAGTAACTCCTCCAGTTGCACTGAAAGTAACCCCGACCGGGAAAGGATAAGTCTCATTCCCTGTGCTAACTTTGATGTTATCTCCAACTTTAGCACTGTGGATTTCAAACCCTCCTAACCATCCATTATCATACTCAAAGTCATACCATCCGTGGGCATAAGCTTGATCCCAAGTCGAAGTTGGTATCGAATCCCAGTTTAGAGTAAGATAACCCCAATATCTAAGATTTTCGTCCGGGAATGATCCGTAATTTTGGTTCCAAGAAATGTATCCACTAGACTCGGTTGCCCCTCCGGAAAGAGTTGGGTCGATAGAAACAATCTCCAAAGCTCCGGTAACTACTGCAGTTAAAATATCTCCATTTCCTATATTTCCAGAATCTGTATTAGCAAGAATATTGATAGTAGCTGGGATAGAATTTGGCCCAGTGACTCCAGCAACATAGTCGGGCTGGGTATAAACCGAGTTTACAACCTCCACTATTGAGTTTACTGTCGATTGAAGAGATTCTCCGGCTGAAGTTGCTCCAATGGATCTCCCGTTAACCCGAATGTCTATATCTCCACCTCCAGTAACTGTCTGGTTTGGATAGTAGGTTGATACAATATAAAGGATAGTATTTCCCCCAGTGGATCCAATACCTGCACTAAATGCAGTGTTTGTAGGGTCTGTTGCTAAAGGAACTGGGATCTGGAAAGAATTTCCTGTTGCTCCATCTGGTATAGTCACGTACCAAGCTCCGTTGATCTGGGGAGACGAATTTCTGATGAAAATCTTAGCTCCTTCTACAAATCCATGGTCTTGATCTGTAAAAATCGTGACATAGTTATACTGATTTCCAGAAATCTTAGTTGAATAAGCCTGGGTAATGTTGTAAAGATTCTGGGAAAGAACTATATTTCCAGAAGCTCCGATCGGGAGATCTGAAACCCTTACGAGCATGTCCTGAGTTCCTTGAACATTGTTTCCGTAAGTAGAAAACTCTATAATTTCAGGGGGAAGCTGTTTTAATAATTGGTCGTAAGTTTTTCCTTCTGCTGGGTATTCCCAGATCGAGTTATAAGAATTCCAGTCTCTAACTGTCTGATTCCAGGAGTAGTACTCATTTTCTCTATATCTAGACCAAGCATCCAATTGGATTTCTACCGGATCAACTTTAATCAAAGACTTCTTAATGACATTCGCTCTAAAGTTATAAGAGTCGTAGATGTTACAAGTGACCGTATATTCTCCTACATAAGGAAGGAAGTGAGCAAGATTATAATAGTCCATGATAGCTCCTCTATATTTAAAGTAGTAAGGGCTTCCTGGTTGGGTTGCTGGTTTTTCTACTATCCATTCAACTTCATTATAATTTGAGAAATTGATATTCGCCCAGGTTAGAAGCTGCATCTCCTGGATAGCAGAAGTTAATAGATTTACCGTTAGATTCGTATTTGTTAGAGTCGAAGAAAGCTTAACGGTATAGGTCTGAGTATCATACAAAGTATTTACGATCTGTCCCCCACCACCTCCGGTAGTTCCTGTCCATCCGGTAACTCCAGTTGGTCCGGTCGGTCCATAAAAAGGGCCATAAGGATCCTGGAAAGTTTTGATGTCAACTAGATCCCCAACTTTAAATTCTGGGAGATTCAAAGAAGACCAGCTAACTCCGATTTCATCCCAAATCCAGTCATCTAGAATAGTTTCTAGGATGATAGGCATTCCTATTGGGTTTTGGTATGGCTGGCCAGTTGCAGGGTCAATAAATTCTACCGGATCCGTTGTTCCATCCCCCAGAGATTTAATCTGACCATTTTCTTTTAGGTAATAGAAATTGGAGATTGCAGTCTGCATGGCAGTATTCTGACCTGGGGTATAGATCTGGCTGGACTCTAATGGTAGGGATATGTTTCCTAAGTCGGAAGCTGGTGCATCGATAATATTGATAGACCCTTTTAAGTAAGGGGTAACATTCGAATAATAATAGATTGTTGGCTGATCCTGTGGATTGACGTTGATTGTAACTGCACCGCCAGTTCCCCCACTTGCTCCGTTATTGGTGACCCCTAAAGGATCAACCTGGCTGTAAGATGGGCTAGTGGTCAGATAAAAATTGTATCCTAATGTAGTTAAATTAAAATTATAGGACTTTCCTTTCTCCAGGGTAAAAGTTGGATTGAATCCAGGAATTGCAATTCCCGTTGACCCTGTGAAAGTAAAAGCACTTCCACTTGGTCCAATAACTTCGACGTTATAAGTAAAGTCGTCATAATAATTCATCGGGGTCTGGATTGCATTTGGATAAGTTCTAAGGCTAAAAGCTCTTAGATCCTCAATAAATCCCTTCGGTGGGTTGGATTTGACATCAAAGTAGAATCCCGAGTCGATGTCGGTTCTTTCCATTGTGTCGGTCCAGGATTTTGTATTATAAACTTCAAAGTAAACTCCCTCCCCCGTAATGTCTACGATTTTTGCATTTAGAGGAAGATAAGTGAGTTTAAGTCTTTGCTTTAAAGCAAATAGTTTTGTTAGGATTTCCTCCTGACTAAAGAGGAAAGATTCCTCAACTATAGGATATCCATATTCATCCTCAATAGCAGAAGCTCTGTTGATGTCATAGTAAAGGCCAAATAGTGAAGTCTTTTTATAAGTTTTGCTAGGAATTAGTGTGTCTTCTCCGGAAACATCCAGAACATAGTTTCCATCCCCATCCGGTCCATAAGTCTGCTCAAGTCTATATTTTCCACTGTTCTCATTATCTAGAAGATCTGCAATCAAGAAGGACTGATTGACCATAAAACTTTGGTCGTATTTATCCAAGAAAATTTGGTTTTCAAGAAGAGGACTAACTTTTACTTTTTGATAAGCAAGATTTAACCAGTATTCCTTAATCCTAAGATCTTGATATCCAAAGAACTGAAGTGCTCCAATAAGTCCTTTATAAGCTCCAATATATGGGAATATTTCCTCCCCAGCAACCATCAGCTCTTTTCTCTTCTCGTTGATCTCTACCCAGTTTGGAAAGGGTTCATATGGGTTGTGCTGACGGAGAATCGTAGAATCTGACTGATAGAATGCTCTTCCCAAGTTTGCGGTCAAAACATCTAATCTGGAGTCTTCCCCGATAATCTGACCATAGAATAGAATTTCTACAATCTTCTCGGGGGTTCCTGAAGTTATATCTTCTACTATCAGTTTCCTTTCATAAACTTCTGCAGCAATATCCGGAGCATTAAGAGCAACGTTGATTGTTAAAGAAGTCGAATTAACAGAAGTGGTTTGAAGATATCCAGGGTAAGCAACAGAGTAAAAATCGGTTGAAATTTTTTCCACCGGGATGGCAATATTTTGATAATTGACAATCGCAGGCTCCCCTGAAATATCAGGGTCATTTTGGGTTATCTGATATGTAAAAATTATATCGCTAACGTCTGTGTTTCCATAAGTATCGTTTTCCCATCTGGTTCTCCAAATAGGAGTTCCCGCAGTAGGTCCAGTTGCATTTGTGTGGGGATATCCAAGTTCTCCGGTCACGCCAACAACGAACTCCTGGACTACAAATATCTGTTGGTTCTCATAAAGACCTGCAGAAACTGGGTCAAAGTACATCTCCCCATAGAAATATCCACCAGGAAGATTCTGGTAGACAGTGGTCATAGTGATATTGTTCTGATTAGAAATAATCGTAGAACCAAGAACTTTAGAAATAGAAAGAGTTATCGTAGTTCCTGAAATAGAAACATCAGTAACATTAAAACTTAAATTTTGAGCAGGGTAAACAGACAGATTAACTCTAATCTTCGCCCCATCCACTATCGAATCAAGAACAGAATTAGCCCACGAAACTGAACTAGCTCCGTTCCTATCTATAGTGTTGATGTAGATTTTAGGATCAACTGCATCTGCATCAACAAAAGACATATATCCTTGAGCAGGTGTAGTTCCGGAATTAATCGAAAAATAAGCGAAACTACCGTCCAGAACAGAAGAACCGGTCGGTCCAATATACTGAAAATTTAAAGGATCCCCCTGTTTATCAAAAAATCTTAAGTGTAGATTAGCCATCTTTAGAAAACTCTTCTGTTATTAAAAGGAACTGTATAGTTAAAATAGTTTTTTATTTCTTTTACTGTTTCAATTAGAGCAAAAACTACCCTCTGGAATTTATCCAAGATTGGAATTTTTTGTGGATTTGCGTAAATCAAATTAGAGAGAGTTCTAGGAAAAATCTGTTCCTTATAATCAAACCCGGTGTAAGCATTATCATTAATAGAATCTGTTACGTCAAAGACATTTTCTGTCTGATCAAATAGATAATATCTCCTCTTCATATCCCCCTTTGGCATTTGATTCATAATGTCAATGTACTCCTGATTGGTTTGACATGGGGCATATGTGTAATTTCCGGCAGAAGAGACTAGAATCATTCTATATCCAGTACAGCCAAGATTATAAGACCGAATCTCGGCTAAAGCTGCAGTCGAGTAAGTGTCGGTAACAGTATCAGAGCTAGTAGTAAAAGTCTTATACTTTAACCCGCTAGCAGTATTAGAAGTAGAGTTAGTAGAAGGGACTACCGGTAAATTGGTGTAGGCATTTTTACCGTTTGGTGGAAAATATGGCGAATAATCTAGTGGCATATTGTTATTTATTTGCATCTATTAATTGTGCCTTAGTTTCGGCGCTCAGTTCTGAGAGATAGTTAACAGGAACTATTCCTTTGATAGAGATGTTCAAAGCAGAAGGTTTTCCCGGAACTATCCCTACTTCATAGAAGTTTCCGTATCTGTCGTTCCATCCTCCTCTAATAACTACAAGTTCTCCTCTTCCGATAATAATGTCTCCAAAATCGTCAAATCCAATATTAGTATTCAATTCACTGGTACTAACATTGGGAAGCACGTCAACAGTAGCATGGTAAGCTTCGTTTGCTTGTCCAACAAAATAAAAAGATACAGAATCTACCCCAGGAATAGACTCGATCAAAGCAATCATATCAGACTTTGGAATTTTATCTCTTCTCTTCAGGTTTATAAAATATTCCGAAATTGTCGACTGGATTTGGTCTTTAACTATGGCAGGATCAAATCCCTCAAAAACAGTTATAATAGCATTTCCCACGTATCTGGAAATTTTTGGCTCTACAATTTTAACAACAGTAGTGGCAATCATGGATCCAGAGTCTTCGATTAGATTTAGAATGGCAAGTTTTTGAGCTTGGGTAAGGAGGAAGGAAGATAGAGGAATGCTAAAGTAATCCTCATTTGACCCAAGACCTAAAGTCACATCGGGAACCAAATAAAGATAAACCACATTGTCGTCGTCTAAATATTCATCATCAAAGGTAGAGAACGCCTGGATCTGAGAGAAAATATTGAATCTCTGAAGATAGATTTCATAGTTTGCAGCATTTGCAAATACAAAAGCTCTACTCGTCTTTGGGGCTGCCAGTCTAGTAATGTTAATGGGTTCGGAATCTGCTCCGAATGAAGGATCTACAGTGTTAACTATCTGAAGGAAGTCGTTTAGATTTACTTCGCTACCAAATAGATCTGTTCCTTGATCCAAAAATTTATAGGTGATTTTTGAAGTTGCAGTAGATCTAACGTTCCCCAAGAAACCAGCAGTTAAAAGGTAGTTAACTTTGATGAATGCACCAGGCTGAGGAACTTTACCAAAATTAGAATTTCCAAAGTAAATATCAATTCCTTCGCTAATACCAGATTTGGAAAGATAACCTTCTCCTTCTAGAGGAATATCGTAGAGGGAATCATATCTCTTCCATTTGTTATCATTCACATAAACATCAACATAAAATTGGTCAACATAAACACCTCCCTTTACCGGGACGTTAAAACTCTGGAGGGCATTTCCACTTCCGGTGAAAGTAGTCGTTGAAAAGGCACCTTGAACTATTTTAAATTTTGTTATATTATCCCTAACTAAAGGAATTTTTACCCTTGGCCCATTAATTACTATCGTGTAGGCAAGTCCATTTTGTTGGCACTGAATTCTGGTATTTTCCGGAATAATAACTGCTCCTCCGCCAACCTGTGCTGTTGTAGTAAGATTCCACGAAACTGCAATTTCTCCTTGAGCCGCCATAGATCTAGCAGGATCATATCCTGAGATTCTAGCTAAACTTCTAATTGAATAGTCCCTAGTTGCTTCATAGATGTTTAATTCCGTAATGGAATCCTCGATGAAATAAAGTATAAGCTGAGACAAGTTCTCTAAAACAAATAGAATTTGTCCCCATGCAGATGCAGTAGTGAAGACATTCCTAGTCTGATTGTAAGTCGTCTGTAAAAAATTATAGGTCGTGTTTAGAAGACCTCTAATTAGGATATTATTTTTCTGAAAAATATTATTCATTCCTATCTGTTATGTTACTTGAAGTGATATTGCTGGGCTCTGATTTGAGTATCCTGGAATAAAGAAGTATAGATTTGCTATATCTCTAAGTGTTCCTTGAAAAAATTCCAATTTAAAATATCCGCCTAGATCATAAAATAGGGGACAATAAGTTTGAAGTTGAAAATTTATTTCTTTCTGAATAGAAGTTTCAGAAAGTTCTAGATTAAAAACTAAATCATCTAGACCGATCCCAAATCCAGGGTCACCTAAAACTTCCCCCTTATTTGTTAAAAGGAGCATTTTTATCTGACCTATACAAATTTCAATAGGATCGGTGGTCTCAAGAATGTCCTCCTTGTAACCATAATCCCCGGGATCTCTGTTGTAAATTTCTATCATTGGAAACTGCTAGTTTCCAATATATATCCATCGATAAAAGGATGGGAAAATAAAGACAATTAGTTCCACTGAAGGAAGTAAGATGGGGTGTTTTCACCGTTGATCATTTCCATCACTTCTTGCATTTCAGCATCTCCCATTGCTTTTAGATCCGTCGAGTTAACTTGAACCCCGCCTGGAAGATTATAGTTGAAAGCACTAATAACTCTAGCCAAACTCTGCTTTGCTTTTGCTCTGCAGTATCTAGAGAAGAGTTCGTCATCAAAAAGTTCATAATCTTCAATTGCAACAAAGCAACTAACTGCTACAGATCGGACATAGTTGTTTGGTCCAGTTCCAACATTGTTTGGGGACCCTGCTGGGTTTCTACCTAGGATGGTAAGTTTTTTAGTGTTTTTGTTCCATCTAAAAGCAAAGGTTTCTAGAAGATAGGCTTTAGCCAAATCAAAGTAAGAATACATTACTGTTCTATAAACCAAGTTGTCCCCCATAAAAGGAGAAAGTAGAAGTTCAGATCCAAGAAGTTTTGAGCTTCCAAAGTCTCTATCGGGATTTCCTGAAATTCCAGGATTGTTAGCTTCTCTAACATCAAAGACAGTTACTATCTTTTCAGGAAGTTGAATCTGTCTAGTTCTTAAAAATTCTGGGGTAGCAAAAAGAGTAGAACCAAGAACGAAAAACCTCTGCTCTACTGCATATTGATAGTTGTCGTACATCCAAGCTTTAGCTCGGTTGATGATCCTAATGATCTCTTGGTCGTTAAGATTGTATGGAAGTGAACAAGACGCAGATAAGTCGTCTTTAATCTCCTGTATTAGTTCTGCTTCTGTCATGGTTAATATAATTTTTTATATGTCCAGTTCTGGTCTCTGAATTTTTGGGGTTTAAAATGAACATTGACGTCTTTTAATCTAGAATCTGAGATAAATCTTTCCCCCCTAACTTCTTTAAAGTCTTTTACCTTCTCAGTTTCCTCGGAAACTTTAGCATTTCTTCCAAGATCTGCTTTTCTTATTACCCCACCCTTAATGTCACAATCTATGATTTTATCTTCACAGTCGAGGTAACACTCGTCTAGATGATTAGAATAGTCCACAGAAGTAGACTTCACTTTACTATTAGAAACAGTATTCCCTGTGAAAAGTTGACACTCTTCCAGTTGAGAATTTTTAACCGAGCATCCATACAAATTGCAGTTAAAAAGTTTAGATCCCTTAATGTCACAGTCAAGAAGATCTATGTCTGTAATGTAAGAAGCATCTCTACATCTAGCATCTTTTAGCTGGAATCTTCCCGTAGAAGTATCATAGTTGAAGAATCCGTGTCTAACTCCTCCTTCTACAATCAGATCGAAAATTTTCTCTCTGATCATCGGATAATATGTTTTGATGTTTTCTTCAAACCCCTTCAAATCCACCAAGAGATGAATGTCGGGATAGTGCATAAAGAATGCTCGAGGATCCGAGAAGCTCTTTACAACCTTAGAATATTCTCTCATCATTTGTTTTAGAGTTTCTAAATCTTTCTGAGAGTATTGAGTTCTTCCGCTAAGAATATTATAGAGGTGGATTGTAACATAATCTATGATCTCTCTAATTTCTGTTATCTTCTTCTGATAGTCTCTTCCTCCTAGATATCTAATCTCAATGTATCCATCTTTTAGCTTTGTAAAGTTGGCTCCGTAGTATTTGTCATCCGGAAGTTTGAAAATCTTAGGGTCTATTGACACTAAATCTTCTATAGAGGTGAATCTGTTTCTCGGAACGATCTTTTTAATAGACTTAGCATAAACGTTGTTTGTTCTATTTCCGAACTTGGAATAAATTACTCCTTCGTCTAGACCAAGAATAAACTGAAGCTTGTCCAGATTTTCCATCCTTGTAACAACGTCCTTTCTCATCTTGTCAAAGCTAATTGAGAATTGAAAAGCACATTTGTCGTTTGTCCATCCATTTTCGTCTATCCATCTTAGAACTCTGATAAGAACAGGCATTGCTTCTGCGTATGACATGGGACCTGTGATCAGCTCGTTCATCTTACTTCCCCCGGAGTAATCGGGTTCAAGTTTGAAGGTATCCGAGCTGACAGGGATCTCAGAGTGATATTTAGAGGATAGAATGATTTTTTTACCTAATAACTTTGATAAAGACTCTACAATTCTACCACGAACCATGTTGGAAAAGAATTCGAATTCAAATCCAATCACAGATGCGTTTAAAGCATGTAGTTTATCAAAGTGATTTAGGTTATTAGACATCTATGGGTTTAGCGAATATTTTTCCCATTACTGGGTCAACTTCATAGATCAAGATTGCAATTCTGTCTCCAGGTTTAGCATTCTTTAAATCTGAAGTTAGTCTATCTTGTGGGATCATAGCCATCATTCCAGTTTCGGGAACTTCAACTAAGCATCCGTTCTTTCTCTTGTATTTGATGATTGCAGCCATCGTCTCGATTGTTCCGTTTTCTATCTGATCTTTGATCTCGTAGATTTTAACGGTCTTTTCGACGGGAGCTCCAAAAGTTAGAGTCAATTTGTTGTCCTCTTTAACTTCTTTAACGTAGAATTCTATATTGTCCCCGGGGTTAAATCCTTGAACAACCTGATCTTCAAATTCAGTCTTATGAATAAGTCCGGTGTAAACGTCTTCCCACTCTACAAATAGACCAAATGGCGAAGAACCCGTTACACATCCTTTGTATTTCTTAGTTAGATCAAGTTCTTGAATTTTTTGATCCATGATCTTATTGAGATATTTCTTATAAGAAACTACGAATATGTCTTTTTGAGCAACATATCCATCGATCATCACGTAGATCGTTTTTCCTAGATATGACTCGAAATCTGCAATCTTATTTGCTGCTGCAAGAGATCCTGGAAGGAAGCACTTAACGCCAGATATATCAACTAGAAATCCTCCTTTGTTGATCGACTCAACCCTTGCTGGATAAGCAACAGAAGCTTCCTTAATCTGTGCAAAAAATTCTGCTTTTAGTCCCTGAACATAGCATTCAACTACTGAACCATAGTATGTTCCGTTTATTTCTCTAACAATTGCTTCAAATTCAGAGGAAACTTTAAAGTCGATCCCTTCGATTCCTAATCTAACCGCATCTTTTCTTTCTTTCTTTAGATCGATAAAAATGGTCTGACCTGAATCTGTGTAGCCAAGGGCACCTGTCTCGTTCAAGCTGGAAATTCTAAATCTGTAGATTTTACCTTCTTCTAGATCCTTAGA
>SXGQ01553052.1_pt1 | contig 12969 bp, 17 predicted proteins | sample 3178371 | NCBI WGS metagenome assembly SXGQ01 (sample SAMN11356859, study PRJNA531348) | freshwater metagenome | isolation source: freshwater sample F1-20 | place: China: Fuxian Lake, Yuxi | collected 2017-12-25
CAGGCTAGTTCTTACACGGCCTGCCCAGCCGATCGAAGTTGGCCTTGCAGTGCGTGATGAAGTGGCCCGGATGCCCGCACCGCCGGCACAGGTCAAAGAGCTCGCGAATATTCTCCTCGGCGTCCTGGAGCTCCTCGTCGGGCATGCTCACCCGGACATACCGCCAGCCCCTGACGAGCGGAATCCCTCGAAGGAACATGTACCTCAAGGTCTCATCGCGCTCCGCCGCCTCGGCCGAGCCCGACACGCACCCCAGCCTGGGGAGAATCACGCCGGTCGGGGGGAAAGCCTTGGTAAACGCGCTGCCCTGGCCGGCCATGTGCTGCTGGATCCGCCTCCTCATGTCCTGAGAGTGCCCGACATAGACCCGCCCCTGCGCGAGCTCCAGGATGTACACCCCCTCCTTGCCCGCGGGGATGCCGGGGATGCGCTTGGTTGCCGTGTTGACCTTGCTGATATCGAAGGTCTTGAGAAGCGCGCGTCGCCGGGTCCACGGGTCGAGCGCGGAGACCTTCCTCGCATGACGCACCATGACAGGAGGGGCTGCCTTGGCCTCCTGTTCGGGCTTGGCACGCTTGACCAACTTCAGGATGTCCTCGCCGTACCTTTCGAACTTGTCCTCCGAAAACCCGCGAATCGCCTGCAGGTCCTCCTTGCACTTGGGCCTGTCCTGTGCGATGGACTTGATCACCGTGTCACCGAAGACACAATACAGCGGGATCTGCTCTTTCACAGACCTCAGCTGTCTATACTCTTTCAGGTTGAGCAAGAGAGACATGGAGCAGAAAAGGAGGCGCGTGCTGCAACCCACCACGGCCATAACGATTTACTTTTTTTCTCGCAAAGCGCTCGCTTTTATACAGCAAGGGCTCGCCCTCGCGCGAAGCCCCTATGCCGACTCGTAGTCCGGGAGCATGACCTGAGAGGCCATGTCCAGCGCTTCCTCGCGCGTGAAGGACCCGTGGACATTAGGGAAGTTCTTGCGGTCCACACGGCCCCGCAGCCAAGCCCGCGTCCAGTACGGCCGCCTAGGTCGTCGGTCTCCTGCTCCTCTCCGATCAAATCGCGATCGCGTCACAACGAACGAGCGGGGTCGGGGAGAGCTCGCCTTCCTCCTCCAAAACCGGCTGCGTAGGGTCCACGCGCTCATCCTCCTCGTCCTCCTTGTCGTTCGATGCGGCGTCGCAGGCGAGGACGACGGCTTGATCCATGTCGAGCTTGCGCGGCGACAGCTCCTTCCGTTCCGGCGATGGACTGCGCTCAACCTCATCAGCACCGTCGTCTTCGCTGTTCCGGAAGCGTTTAAGCGGGCGGATGGGGACAGGCTTGTTGGCCTCGGGGGTCAAAAAGCTCTCCGACGGGCAGCGCTTGATGATTTCATCCTCACTGGCGACAGAGTTAGTTCGTGGCATGCGGCCAGCAGGAATGCTGCAAACAGCCACTCCTGTCTAATAAACATCGGATTCTGGGTTTTTCCCGATCTCTCCCGGTTTTTCCCGGTTTTAGACGAATTCTCACGAGGGGCGAATTTAGACGAATTCTCCCGAATTATTTTCCAGTAAGAACCTTATTATGGGTATGGTAGAAAGTATAGAATTGATTCATGAGTTGTTCTGAGTAACCCAGAGTAGCTCTGAGTAACCCAGAGTAGCTCTGAGTAACCCTGAGTAACCCAGAACAACTCATGATAGCTGTATACTGCTAGGCATTTTCTGAGCGAGGGATCCCGAGAAAAAAAAGGTCATGCCTGCTCAGTGAGGGCTCATCCCAGACAACTCCAGGCACATGCAACAAGGATCTGATCTCTGCATTCCAACCAGTATTGTATATGTAAATGAAGCCCTATCCCATCTGAATGAGGATATACAACAAGCCCAATCTGCCATTTCCCGGCGCCTCCAGTGCATTGCGAGCCCTCCCGGGTAGAACACAGACCCCGGTTTTTCCTGGTTTTAAGCGAATTCTCACGAGGAACGAATTTAGACGAATTCTCCCGAATTATTTTCCAGTAAGAACCTTATTATGGGTATGGTAGAAAGTATAGAATTGATTCATGAGTTGTTCTGAGTAACCCAGAGTAGCTCTGAGTAACCCTGAGTAACCCAGAACAACTCATGATAGCTGTATACTGCTAGGCATTTTCTGAGCGAGGGATCCTGAAAAAAAAAAATCATTTTTCATGGTTTTTGACGGATTATCCCGAACCGCTGTGACCAGCCGCGCCCTTCCCTGGCATAAAAACAAGCCCGTCCTGCGCGCGCGAGAAAACCCCACGCATGCCCCGGTTGTCCAGGCGTTGCGAGACCCTCACGCCGCGCATGAAGCGCCTGCATCCCTTTGTTGGGTGCTTCTTCGACCTTCCGCTCAAGCACGTCCTGCAGATCCTGAACGTCTCGCACCACACGCTCGACCCCATACGGCGCTCAATGGGCATGAAGAAATGGCCGTTTGTGGACATCGTGCGAGGCAAGTACTGCCAGCGGGAGGAGATTGTGGCCCTGCGCGCCCAGATGATGTCCGACGCCGACACGGACATGCAGAAGATCCTGTGCCGGGTCGCTGCCGGCGCGGAGGAGTTTTGGACGGGCAAAACCAAGCGGATCGATCACACCCGGAGAAGACGGGCGAGCGATCGGGAACCGTCTTCTCCGCCCCCGCAGCCGCCGGCGACACCAGATGCCGAGGAGGCGCACGTCGAATATTCAGGACAACCAAGCGTCTGGCCGGACGACGGGGACGACGACGGGGCGTTCTGGAACGACATGCGCGACTTGTTTGAAATTAAAGAGCGGGCGGCTGTCACGCTGGAGCCGTGCTTCGAGCACGGCCTGTTTTCCCAATAAAACAAGCGTCCTCCCCTCGCCCCGATCGTGTGAGATGCCCCGGCACAGCGAGCGTGCCATGTCCGTCCACGAGCGCGTGCTCAGGCCAGAGGGAGGGGTGGAGACGATTCTGCTTGATGATAGGTACGCCCCGTATGACAGCCAGACTGCAAGGATAGAGAACTTGTGCGGATCCTTCTCCGAGTACGTGCAGACAGCCGGCCTGCAGACGGTGATTTCCAAGACAGGCGGGCAGCGCGAACTCTTTCACCTGCACGGGAACGTGGCCATCAATCAAGGCAAGGGGTCTTTCCTGGCCGTCCGTGGGATGCGCGGTCTCCACCTCCTCTCGCAGGCGCTCCACCTGTCCACGCCCCGCAGCGTCGTCCACATGGTCGTCCTGACCAGCAAGCTCGGAAGGCGTGTCCAGGTTTCGTCCGCGGGGCTCTTGGAGGCCTGTCTCAACCGGCAGAAGGGGGTCGTCCGGGTCATGGGCAGGATGTACGAGCACACCAATTCCGTCGGGTTCACGATTGTCAGGTGCAAGTCACCAAAATATAAGAGCTCACTAATCCAGAGACTAGCCCTCCTCCTGCCAGCAAGCAAGTAACCAGAAAGTACCGTACCCGTATGTACCGCACCGTATGTACCGGTACATACGGTACTTTCTAGAGGTCTGGAGGGGGGGAGGAGGGGGTAGGATAGGAAAGTGTCTAGTATTATTATGGGTTGTCTAGAATCCAGGCCATGGCATGGTTTGTCTGGGAAGTGATTTTTTCTGGCTCTCACAGGTTTGACCGCCTGCCATTCTTCATGCCCCTGGAGTTCCGTCCTGACAGCAACGACTGGACCGTGACTGGCAAGGGGATGGTGATCATCCGGCTGATCTGGAAGAACATGGAGTGGACCCAAGCAGCCGAGGATGCCTGTCTCGCCCTGTGCAACGAGGTGACGGACTGGCTGAGAACGAGCTGCTAGCTTTATTTCAAGGGACATGACCCGCCGCGCTTGGATGAAAAAGGTGGACCTGGCGCTCGCTGTCAATTACGTGCCCGCCTGCCTCTGCCTATGTAAGGCGCTGGTTCTCATGCTCCTGCTGAGCGCCATCCAGTCCGGGGAGGAGATCCGTGGGGGGTATATCCCGCTGGCCGGCATGCTCTACCTGGACCGCCTGGTGATGCGGAACATGATTTTCGACGCAAATGCGATTCTCCTGGCCCTGTACTTCGCCAACGTGCACGCCGCCGTGCGGGCCACCAGTCTGCGGCAGGCGTACCCAGTCTTCGTAGCGGGCCTGCACCTTTGCTGGGCAGGGATGTGCCTGACGCTGCTGGCGGAGCCCGGGAAGGTCCGGTGGTGGCTGGAGAAGCGGGCACAGGCGAGCAGGGTCGTGCCCGTCCTCTTCATGGTCGGGGTGCTTGCTGGAACGGCATACGTGCACGCCCCCATGGAGACAGGCGGGGTGCGGACCTGCCGGGCCCTCGGGTTCACCCTGCTGGCGTTTGCGTGGATCTACCTCGTCGGGATCCACGCTCAAAATGGGATCGAGTACCTCAAGGAGACCAGCTGCCAGTTTGTGGCCCGACTGGCGCCGATCCTGTACTCCCCGCTGTGGCTGGCGGCGCTGTTCATGCCCGCGGCCGTTGCGGCGCTGGGCTGGCACTACTCGACCCGGTTCCAGACGGTATGCGGGGGCCTCCAGGAGGTCGTGGTGAGCCCTCCCCAACCGGTGGAGGCAGCCAAGGTGGAGAGCCAGACGTCGGAGGAGGCCCAGCTGCACGAGCTGTTCCGGCAGGCCAAAGGGAGGCTGGAGGCTATACCTGAATAAATATTTTAAAACCATGAGGAGGGCGCGGCTCCCTCTCAGAGCCATTTAAGCGCGCGCGAGGTTCTCGAGAGGCATGCACGGGGCCAATCATGAGCACCAGCGAGACGACGGACGGCTCCTGCGCGAGACCAACGAGCACCAGGGAGACGACAGACGGCTCCTGCGCGAGACCAACGAGCACCGCCGACGAGACCTCGAGGTCCAGCGTCGTCTCCAGGAAGCGGGCGTACACTCCCGGCGGGCCCGTGGACGGCAGGAAGCGCCTGAAGAGAAAGGCGGAGGCCAGCCAGTTCCCCCAGATCCCGTTCGACGTGCTGGACAAGATTCTCACGTGCATCCTGGACACGCAGGTCGGTCTCCTCTTCTCAGCCCTGACTGCCGCGTTGGATAGTAGGATCCTCATGTCGTTCTGGACACGCAGGCAGGTGGCCTCTCCGTGATCAAGCTGAGCATGGTGAACCGCGCGTTCCGGCAAGGCGTGAACGAGAACCTGGCCATTTGGTACAGGCTGTACCTCCAGTGGCGCGGGCCCGTTCGGAATCGGACGACAGACATCCGGACGCCGCGGGGGGTCGTGCGCCTCCGGCCGACGGTGCCACTCTCGGTGCCCAACTTCCGGACCAAGACCCCGCCGCTCACGTAAGTCTTGGGGTGGATCGCGCGCGTGCCGGCGCGTGCTTGACTCATTGGATCTAGCAGGATGCTCCTCGCCGTGGATAGGATGCCCGACGACAAGGCCACGGCAGAAAGGCGCGCTGAGGCCCTCTTCGTATACCGGAAGGTCACGGCGCTCAAGTGCGTCAAGTGCTGCGGCCTGTGTGGGACCACGCGCCACGCCACCAAGCCCTTCTGGTGCCTGGGCATGCGCCTGTGCCGGCACTGTGTCCAGGCGAATCTGGTTTCCAGCCTTGCTCTGTACGAGCGCTACTGGGTCACGTTCGCGCGGCCGGTCGGGACCCACAGGAACTTCGTGGACGCCGTGTGCATGAACGTCTTCTACTTCAGCACGCGCGTCACGCCCAATCAGCGGATGGAGTTCTCGTGCGACCGCATGGACTTTCCCGGCGGGGTGAGGACCGTCTGGTTCTTCTGGAGGCCCCACCTCGCTCGAGTGCTGGACATGCAGAGCCTGGAGCGCGAGGGGCAGGACAAGCACGCCGCTGCGAGGGTCGTGCGAGGCTTTGCCCGACGGATGCTAGTTTTGCGGGCCGTGCGCGGGATGGTGCCAGTGGGCAGGAAGGTCCCCACATTCCTGCCCACGGGCGTGTTCACGGGGAAAAGGGACCTCCGGTGCATCGAGTACCGCCTGCGCAAGACCGAGCTGCTGGACAGAAGTGACCTCGCGTTTATTCAGCGCATGTCCTGCCAACTCCCGTGCGACCTTTACGGCCGGCTCACTGCGAGTGAGGATCGGGTCTCGCCGTTCATGTTGAATTGAATGAACTGGCGAGCTCACGCGCCCTCGATCATGTCGCGGTACTTGAACGCGAGGTGGCTCTCGACGGTCCCGTGCTCGCCGGACTCGTTCTCGGTGTCATGCGCGCGAAATTTCTTGTACTCCTCGTACGCCAGTTGCAGGAGGTTGTGATTGTCCTCGAAGGCCTTGCGCTTTAAGAGCTGTCTGCGGCTCTCGACGTCAAGCTCCTTCTCCTGGAGATCCAGCTCCTGCCTCTTGATGTTCACCTCCGCAGCTCGATCCTCGCGCTTGAGAGCGTTTAATTGGTTCTGCTCCCTCTGATAGCGCAGTCCCCTCTCGTGGTAGGACTCGACGGGGGGAGGTTCTGCTTCGATGTTGGATTGGATCACAACGCTCATAATGACGAGGACTGGCAGGATTTTCGACGAAGGCACGCGATGTGTAAATTTATCCTTGTTTTTTTTTGGGATTTACACTGGTTGCATCCAAAAATGGAACGTGTATCCATAAATGGATTATAAGTGTAAGCTTTTTTTATAAAAATCTCCAGTCGGCCCATTTTTTCTTGCAGCGGTCACGAAGTATTGCCAAAAACGGCAAAGGTCACGAGTTTGTTGCAGCGGCCACGAAGTATTGCCAAAAAACGGCAAAGGTCACGAGTTTGTTCCAGGGATCCGGGCTTGTACAGGAAAAAATTTCTGGAAGAACTTGGGCCGGGCCTATACAGGAAAAAAAATCTGGTAGAACTCGGGCCGGGTGAACGTTGTTGCAGGGTTGATCCATAAATAGAATTTGATTTTGGTTGCCTGCAAAACTTTCCAATGGCTCTTGTTGTAGAAATGTGCAATCTGAACTTGCTCACTCCCAGTGTCTGTGCTCCATTTCGAGTTGTCAACAAGGAGCTGATTGTCGCTACAGACCTCATGCAGAGCATTACTCAAAAATCCAGAGAGGATGCAGCAAAAATTATTCGTGATCTCAAAGAAGACGTGTTCTCATCCAAAAACTTTATCATCCAGACCCTTCCTGGAAAAGGAAATGCCAATCTCAGGCTTGTTGATTTCAAGAATGCTTCTAATCTTGCAATGATTGCTCCTGGAAATACAGCGAAAAAGATCCGGAGCCTGTTTTCAGAAATCCTGACCAGAGTTGCAGGCGGAGACATGTCGCTCATTTCGACGATAGTGGCTAACTCTCAGTCCTCCAGCCCCATCGCGCAGATGGCCAGAGCTTCTCTCGCTGGCGCTGGATCTTCCGCTGGAGTTCCCCCGCCGACCATCATCTACAAGGGTCCGTCTGGCGCCGCTGTCGTCCCGTCGGCTCCTGCGATAGGCGGCTCATTCCAGTCGATCCCGCGGGTGCCCACCAACCTGGACGCTCGCGCCGCTGAGATCGACGCCAAGCTCGACGCCCGCGCCGCTGCACTTGACGGTAAGGCCGTGGAGCTCGACACGCGCGCCGCTGCCCTTGACGGTAAGGCCGTGGAGCTCGACGCGCGCGCCGCTGCACTTGACGGTAAGGCCGTGGAGCTCGACGCAGAGCTCAAGAAGCGCCAGGACGAGTTCAGTGCCATGCTCGACTCTCAGGCAGTTGAGGTTTTCAAGAATATCCATGAGCGCGAGGCAGGGCTCGACGCCCGCACCACTGAGCTCAACAAGCAGAAGGCCGAGCTTGACCTTCGCGCTGCCGAGCTCGACCGGCGCGACACTCTGATCACCGAGCGCCAAGCGGCTGTCCTTAGCGCTCTCGCCGTGGAGTCGGACAAGAACTTCAAGAAGCTGGAGGAGAGAAAGGCGGAGATCGAGGCCAACTCAGCCAGGAACGACGCTGTCATCAGGGAGATTGGGGAGAAACTTGACCAGCGCGACGCCGAGCTGAAGAAGCGCGCCGCCGAGCTCGACCAGCGCGCCGCCGAGCTCGACCAGCGCGCCGCCGTGGTGGTTGCCGAGGAGGCTCCTGTCGGCAGGAAGCGCCAGAGGGAGGTCGAGTTCTCTCTCGTGACGCAAGTGGCCGAGGAATGGAGCAAGATTGATAAGCTGGACCTGGACGCCGAGACCAAGCAGGAGCTCAAGCAGCGCCTGTTCGCCATGCTCGACCGTGCCGACTAGGCCAGCTCGACGCGCGCCCCCCCGTTTGGCATTAAAGTGCGCGCCTCCCGTGACCCGCGCGCATAAAAGCGAGAGGGAGGGCTCTGCCCGAAGACCAGAACATGCCCCTGCGCGTCCTGCAGCACGGCTTTGCGGCAACGACCCCGAGCGTAGGATTAGAACCAGGGAAGTGGACAGATGTGTGCCTGCACGGGCAGTTCTTGCTAGACCTCGAGTTCCTCCTGCGGTACGGGCCGCGCTCGGGCACTGCGTCGTGCGTGTACTGCAAGTCGCCCCCGTACCTCCAGGAGCTCGCCCAGCAGTTCCCGTGGGTCCACTTCTACGTTTTCGAGCACAAGCCCGCGCCGGCCGAATACGATCCGGCGGAGCCAGAGATGGTCTGCTCGGCCCCGCTCACCGTGCAGGTCGAGTTTAACAAGACGACGTCGGCGCTCGAGTTCACCAAAGAGATGGCCAGGACGATGGGAGAGCGGTCTGGCCGGGACCGGGAGAGCCTCCTGATGATCTGCCATGGCCATGATCCCATCAGGCAGCTGGCGCTCCATGTCCTCATGCGGCCCAGCTACTCCCTCCTGGACGTGTGCGGCCCGATCCCCGTGGACTACCTCGACGGGGAGCTGATCTTACCGCTGTACATCCCGAACAACAAGATATTTGCCTGCATGGTTGCGCCCCAGCACGCAAAATGCAAGACCTACGATCCCGAAGTCTATCTAGGCGAGATCGGTACGGACACAGGCACCGCGCGCGTTCATCTCTTTTAACTAACTCCCGCTTGTCCTACAGGCTTCTTCCAGGGCATCCTGCGAGCGACGCAGGCCTACGACGAAGGCAGCCGGGATATGATAGCGGGGGAGTACGCCAGGAGCACGTACGCCTTCCACGGATGCTCGCCCGACATCCTGAAATCGGGGCTGCTCGGGACGGTCGATATCCTCTGGGCTGCTGGCGGGACCTAGTCCAAATCCGGCTCTCCGTGTTTTCGCAAGACGGCCGCGATGAGCTCCCGGTCGCGCTCAGTGAAGCAGCCAATCTTGTCCGCCACGCCGTTCCCGTCGTAAAAGACCCTCGGCTCCGGCGCCCTGCCATGCGCGCGAATGAATGCGTCTCGTACGTGGGAACCGAGACTGTGCAGGCTCTGCGCCCCGCACTTGAACCCTAGGTCCGCCGCGACCCGACCAACCGTCAGCGGGCGGTCTTTCTCGATTCCCGCTTGGGAGAAGAGCAGGACGGCTGGCGGATCCCATGTGGCGTCCGGCTGCCTCCTGCTCACGGGGCCCCAGATCTCCACCGCCAGCTGCTCCTGCTCCTCCCGCTCCTCCCGCTCGCTCCTCAGAAGGGCGAGCTCCATCCGTAGTTCCTGCAGCTCCCGCTTAGGCCCGTCGAGAAGGGAGGAGGCGTCGTGCAAGTCACGCACGGCGACTTCAAGCTGGGCCTCAAGCTCTCTCTTCTCCGCCCGCACCTTTTCAAGGTCCTCGCGCGCGATGTGCATTTGCAAGAGGAGAATCCCGAGTTCGCGGTTCAGCTCGATGTTCTTGAATTGCAGCTCCAGCTGGTAGCGCTCGTTCCTCCGGAGATCCTCCTTCAGCTGGAGGTCCGTCCACGGCGCGTCGAAGGTTGGGGCCATGGACCACAGCTGCTCGGTGCACGACATGCAGCAGGGACTGTCCATGCGTGGCTGGAGAAAGGGAGCAGCGCAGGTTTCGCTCTCGGTTATATACTTTTTTCTTGAACTTCTGGTCTTAGACGGTTTTTCCCGGTTTTAGGCGAATTCTCACGAGGGGCGAATTTGGGCGAATTCTCCTGAGTAATTCTCCAGTAAGAACCTTATTATGGGTATGGTAGAAAGTATTGAATTGATTCATGAGTTGTTCTGAGTAACCCAGAGTAGCTCTGAGTTACTCTGAGTAACCCAGAACAGCTCATGATAGCTGTATACCGCTAGGCATTTTCTGAGGGAGGGATCCTGTAAAAAAAGTCATGCCTGATCAGTGAGGACTCATACCAGAAAATTGCCAACTCATGCAGATATTGGGTTGGCCTTCTGCATTCCTGTCAGAACTGCCACAAGATGAAGACACCCATCCTGTCTGAATGAGGACACTTCATGCTCTATCTGCCATCACCCGGCGTCCTTAGTGCATTGCAGGCGCATCCCAAAGAGAACACCGCCACTCGATTTTCACCGGTTTTAGGCGAATTCTCTCGAGGGGTGAATTTAGACGAATTCTCCCGAGTAATTCTCCAGTAAGAACCTTATTATGGGTATGGTAGAAAGTATTGGATTGATTCATGAGTTGTTCTGAGTAACCCAGAGTAGCTCTGAGTAACTCTGAGTAACCCAGAGCAGGTCATGATAGCTGTATACCGCTAGGCATTTTCTGAGGGAGGGATCCTGTCAAAAAAAAGTCACGTGATGCTCGTCTGCCCATAAAAGCGCGCGCCCTCCTCGCTGGGCTAGTTGGATCTGCCACGCGGGCATGGAGCAGGACGACTTGGTGTCGTGGCCCTTGGATGAGGCGAGCATGCATCCGTGGCGGGAACGACTCGAGAGCATCAACCGCGAGCTGCGGGAGATGGACGCGACGGATGAGTTCTGCCGCGAGTATCTGCTGGTGGGCGGGGGGTTTTGCGAGCGCATGGTCGGCAAGCGGTGTGTAAAGCATCGGGGCTGCCGAGGACCGCTGCCTAAGGGCAAGATGTGCGCGGTCGAGTTCGGGCAGCGGGTGGTCGAGCTGAGGAAGCAGGTCGGTCGCAAGATCTCGCGGTTCTGCTTGATTGGACGTGCGCTTTGACGGGGCATTCCTGTTCTGCAGGCGGTGGACGTGGAGACCGAGCGGGGACGGCTCCGACGAGAGTATGACAGGCTGAGGGCGCAGGAGCCAAGTCAGGATGAGACCACACAGGTCTGGCAGTCGCGCTGTTTCTCTTCTTTTCTGCTTGCTGGTCTTGACCCTCCCACGCGCAGGAGTTTGTCGAGCAGCGGCGGGAGGACGTCAAAAACGAGCTCCTCCACAAGCAGAAGGAGCGGCTGGATATCATGCGGGAGCGGCTCTTGCTGCTCGGGCACGACCCTGTGGACGCGGGAATCTTCCATGCCACCTTGACGAACCTGTTGAACGAGAAGATCGGGGTATTGGAGATGCTCAAGCTCGGCCTGCAGCCACCAAGGGAGAGCGCGCGCCCGTGACCTAACAAGCAGAGCGGGGAATTGGGGATACTCTAGGGCAGCGCGCGCCCGTGACCGGCCGTCCTCGCGTGTTTGGTCGGGGCTCGTCCTCCGCCAGTGTTCAATAAAAAGAGCACGAACCTGCGCGAGCCCTCTCGCACATCGCAGACCCGCACCAAGAAGAAACCATGACCTCCTCTCACATTATCGCCGACTGGACCGGCCCCCGATCCGCCGCGGCTTTCACGGGTTACGTCGGGAGCGTCGTGCGGGACGGGCAGGGCGGGCCGAGCGGGACCCTCGCGCTGTGTGTGGCCAACACGCCCATCCCGTGCACCTCGGCCGGCATGGATTCCCAGAAGTTCATCCAGTTCACGGTGCTCAACATCCGGAAGAAGGGCTGGTCGTACGCGCCGTGGTAAGCTCTGGCCTGTGCTGGTATCCTCCAGCTCTGTCTGCTCTGACCCGGACGACAGGAAGAAATCGACGAGCAAGAACGCCAAGACGGTCAGGGACGACTCTGCCAAGGAGCTGTTCGAGCACGGCGAGTGGGCGCGCGACGAGACCACGATGGAGCGGGTGGGCAAGTCGGTGCTCATGTACTCCTTCATCAAGGACGGCCAGGCCAAGGGCGAGCGGGTCGACACCTCGATCAGCACCGTCTGCTCGGGACAGACCTTCCGGGTCCGCCTGCAGAACTTCATGTGAGGCCTCTTTGAGCCCTGCCCTGCCTCCTGTGTCTGACCCCTTGCTTGCAGGTACGAGGATAAGAAAGGGGCGGACGGCTACCGGAACGTCTTCCCATCCGATGTCGAGACCATCCCCGCCTTCACCGTCGTGGAGATCATGTTCAGCGCGGCCAACCAGGGCGGTTTCGATCAGGGCTACGGGCTCCAGGTTTGGCTGGGATTGTTATGCTATGGGGGCTCTGGACAGAGTCTGACCTCCTCTGCCTTCCAGGTCGCGCGTGTCCGGCCGTGTGAGTTCACGCTCTACTCCGTGCTGAGCCCGCTTGGCCTGGGCCTTCTCCCGTCTTCCTATGAGGAGAGCGTGCGGCTGAGCGAGGCCTTCCACGAGGCGAACCAGGGTCTGCGCAAGGTGCTGGAGGACAAGAACGTCGGCTTCTTCGGGCCGGTTGCCAAGGGGGCTTATCTCATGCGGTACAACGAGGACTTCCGCCTGGTCGGGCCCAAGGAGACCCCGTCAGACCCGCATTCCAGGCACCTGAACGCGATGGACGGCGGGGTGTTCGCCATCGACCTGCGCAAGGAGGACCTCCTGCGCTTCACCAACGCCGCCGAGCAGGAGGAGGAGGACGGCCTGGTGTACGCCCAGTTCGTCGTGGAGCTCGCGGCCGCTGCGGGGGCCTTGCAGTGCTACGTGACCTACAACGAGTTCCTTCTGCGCAACGACCCGAACCGCAGCCCGTTCACTGGAGTCCCGCTCATCGACACGCACCGCCTGCTCGAGTTTGTGCGGGTGGAGGATCTCATGGAGCATCCCCTTGGACATCGCTTCCCGCTCCCGTTCGACTTCTCCCCGCTGGAGCACCCGTTTCTGACGCTGGAGCAGGCGGAGGAGGGGGAGGGTGGGCGGGTCTGCGAGGACCTCGTGCTCGCCTCGGA
>SXGQ01127109.1_pt1 | contig 12968 bp, 11 predicted proteins | sample 3178371 | NCBI WGS metagenome assembly SXGQ01 (sample SAMN11356859, study PRJNA531348) | freshwater metagenome | isolation source: freshwater sample F1-20 | place: China: Fuxian Lake, Yuxi | collected 2017-12-25
ACGCTGCCGTGGAGCGATCCTGTGAACTTCACAGGCACCTGAGTCTCTGACGGCTTCTCAGTCGGATTCTCTACCCGCTGCCAAATGGCCGCGGGTTTTTGTATTTCGGAATGCTGGTCAGGGTGTCCGGGATCCGCGCAGCAAAAAGCCCGGCCTGCAGCAGGCCGGGCTGAATTTTGCGGGGGCGATCACTGCCTGGTCTTCAGGCGGCCTGCTCCGTGGTCTCGTCCAGTTCGTCGTCCGCCTCTTCTTCGTAGACGAGGAAGTAAATGTTGCTGGCAGCCTCTTCGAGGTAGTGCTTTACGTTCTCGCTTTGCACACCGGCGATCAGGCGATCGAGAGCTTCGACGACCCGATCCACCTCATCACTGCTGATTTCTTCGTATTCGTCGGTCTCTGTCAGTCTGTACTGCAGTTCGTCTGACATGTCGTTCTCCTGTGACTTCGATCTTCTCTGCAGCTGCCGCTTGCGGGCAGTGTTCGGCAGAATCACCCGTTTCATCGTCTGCTCTGCGGCTGCAGCCAAGTCGAAAGCTGGAAATTCCGCTGGGGTAAACTGTATGATCCATGCCGGCAGTTCGTAAAGATTTTTTCGATGTCAGGTCGGCCCGTATGCAATTTCAGCATCCCTCAGTGACTCCGCTGCAGCATTCCCTCGCGCAGCATCACCTCGCCGGACTGCGGGATTCCGCCACTCCGCCGGCGATTTTTCGCCAGCATGTGGATTGTCTGGCGTCACTGCTGGCCGCTGAACTGACTCGCGATCTGCCGCTGCAGTCAGGCACTGTGCAGACGCCAATGGAAGCCACCCCGGCTTTCCGGCTGAAAGGGCGACTGGCGATCGTGCCGATTCTGCGAGCCGGACTGGGGATGACCGACGCGTTTCTGAGACTGCTGCCCGACGCTGAGGTACGGCACCTGGGGATTTGCCGGGATGAAGCCACGGCCCTGCCGGTGGAGTACTATCAGAAGCTGCCCGACTCGAATCCCCCGGATGTCGCCATCATCGTCGATCCGATGCTGGCCACCGGAGGTTCCATCCTGCATGCAGTGCAGCTGCTGAAACGCTGGGGGGTCCCGCAGATCCGCTTTGCCTGCCTGATTGCGGCCCCGGAGGGTCTGCAGCAACTGACCAGTGTGCATCCGGACGTGCAGGTGTTTGCGGCATCGATCGACCGCCAGCTGAATTCACGCAGTTATATTCTGCCGGGCCTCGGGGACGCCGGGGACCGCATCTTCAATACGCCGTAGCCTGCTGAGTTCGAATTTCGCCGGGAAGTGCGGCAGTTCACCGCCACAGCTGCTGCCGCGGGGTTTCAGCACTTGTTTGCTGCACCTGTTCCCAGGCAGCCCGCGCTGAATCCGACAATTCCTTCGGCACCACAATTTTCAGCGCTACAAGCTGATCGCCACGTTCACCCGATTTGGGATTGCGAATGCCTTTGCCCCGCAGTCGGAGACGCGCCCCGCTGGAAGTACCCGGTGGAACCGTCAGTACCCCCGTGCCTTCGGACAGCGTGGGCACTTCAATGCGAGTCCCCAGCACGGCCTCGGCCGGAGTGATCGGAGCCTCAAGGATCAGATTGAACCCCTCCCGTTTGAACCACGGATGCGGTGCGATCGAGACGGTCACCAGCAGATCGCCGGGAGTTCCGCCACCAGGACCGGGGTTACCCTGTCCGGCGAGCCGGATCGTCTGCCCCTGATCAATGCCGGCCGGAACCTTCACCGAAATTCGCTCGGAACCGGATCCATTCTGCAGCGTCAGAGTGTGCTCACCGCCTTCCGCCGCCACTCCAAATGGAATCGTAATCTCGGCGCGAACGTCGTCGCCGCGACGAGCACGTCCGCCACCACGACGCTGACCCCCGAAACCACCGCCACCACCGCCAAACATGCCGCCCAGCAGATCTTCCATGTCAAACTGCATGCCACCACCGCCAGCTCCGAAACCCTGAAATGGGTTTCCGCCTCGAAACGACTGGCCCCCGCCCGCGGCCGCATGCCCAAACTGGTCGTACTGCTGACGTTTCTGCTGGTCGCTGAGCACATCCCACGCTTCCGTGATCTCAGCAAACTTCTTCGCGGATTCGGGATCCTGATTGTTGGAGTCCGGGTGGTGCTTGCGGGCCAGCTTCTTGTAAGCCTTCCGCAGCTCTTCCTGCGAAGCACCGCGAGGAACTCCCAGAACATCGTAATAGTCACGTTTTGACATCACTGCACCTCTTGTTTTCGACAGCGTCAGAGTTTAGCGAATCCGTCGAAATATGCCTCTTCGGCAGCTTTGATTCTCTGGTCCTGCAAATTAGATGCCTGCAAAAATGGCAGCCTGCTGTCGTGGCTGTGGTAGTGAGTGTGGCTGGGGTGGGTTGACAGTCAGTGCTCAGAGCAGTTAACTGGGGTGGCCAGGCGAGTGTCTGGTTTGGTCCGCTGCGGACCGGATGGCATCCTGACGACAGAATCCGCTGGAAATCCATGACCGAGACCGTGAAGGACAGTTCGGCCGACCTTGCGGAGCGTCTGCTGCAGGTGCTGCGGGGACTGGGACCGTGTGTGGTGGCGTATTCGGGCGGAGTTGACAGTGCGGTGGTTGCCAAAGCCGCGGCACTGCAGTGGGGTGCCCGGGCGCTGGCAGTGACGGCTGTCAGTCCCAGTCTGGCGGCAGCCGATCGTGAGCTGGCGCGTCAGGAGGCAGTGCGGATCGGGATTGCACACGAGGAACTGTTCACCGAAGAATTCCTGCGAGCCGAATATCGTCGCAACAGCGGCGATCGCTGTTTCTGGTGCAAGGACACGCTGTATCGGGCGATTCAGCAGCTGGTTCAGAGTTATCCAGACCGAACCGTGCTGAACGGCGCAAATCTGGATGATCTGGGTGATCATCGCCCGGGGATGCAGGCGGCTCAGCAGCACGGCGTGCGCAGCCCGCTGATCGAAGCCGGACTGCGGAAGTCGGATGTTCGACAGCTGGCAGTCTGGTGGGACCTGAATTCTGCGGATAAGCCAGCATCGCCATGCCTGTCCAGTCGAATTGCCTATGGTGTTGAGGTGACTTCAGAGCGGACGCTGAGAATTGATCAGGCGGAGGTTTTTCTGCGCGAACTGCTGCGATGTCGGGAACTGCGAGTGCGACTGGAGCAGAATGAGCTGGCGCGAATCGAGCTGCCGCTGGAGTATTTGGTGGCAGCTGCGGGCAATCCTCAGCGTGCACAGATTTCACAGCGGCTGCGGGAACTGGGGTTTCGCCAGGTCACGCTGGACCTTGAAGGTTTCAGGTCCGGCGGTTTGAATGATCGCCTGCCGCAGCTGGTGACGCTGGGAAGCGGTTCGGTCAGCGTGGAGGGAGCAAACTGATGGAAGCTTTGGATGGTCAGCAGTCGGCTGCGGAATCAGCCCCGCTGCTTCCAAAGAACGGGATGGTGCTGGGATTTGATTACGGAACAAAGCGTCTGGGAATCGCGGTATCGGATCGTGACCAGCGGTTTGCCAGTCCGCTGTACAATCATCAGCGGCAGGGACTGCAGGGGGATGAGCGATTTCTGCGTCGGGTGCTGACCGAATATCGTCCGGTGGGTTTTGTGGTGGGTCTGCCGCTGCACATGAATGGTGATGAAAGTCAGAAGTCTCAGGAGGCACGTGGGTTTGCGACCTGGCTGACCGGTCTGTTCGGACTGCCCTGTGAGTTTCAGGACGAGCGACTGACGTCATGGCAGGCAGAAAGTCTGCTGCTGGCAGCGGAGTTTACGAAGAAGCAGCGCAAGGAACGAATGGACAAGCTGGCAGCTCAAATACTGCTGCAGGCCTGGCTGGATCGTCGTCGTCCGGCAGCCCCGGCGCAGACATCGGAAGACGCACCTGCAGAACAGTGAACTCCAGGTCGCTCGTGGCAACGCAGGAGTGTTTTGCAGGGACGTTTGTTTCACGCGAAGCCGCGAAGCCGCGCAGGAATCACGCAGAGCGAGAAGGTGCCCATGAGTTTTTCGGGAGTTTGTGAAGTGTCTGCAGCGTGCGACCTGCGGCACATCGCACAGCACAGTGCCGTTCTTCGCGTCTTCGCGGCTTCGCGTGAGGCTCCGCACTGGTGAGCGGTGGTGGTTGTCGGCGTGGCTGCTGTGGGGTTGGCTTTAGGGTGTCTTGCCCCCTCACCCCCGACCCCTCTCCCCCGTTGGGGGCGAGGGGGTATTTAGTTTTCAGATTTCAGTTTTCAGTTGCCAGTTGCCAGTTGCCAGTTGCCAGTTGCCGGGAGGTGGTTGGTGGTTGGTTTTTTTTGTGGTGAAAGAAGCAGTGGCCCCCCTCGCCCCTGGAAGGGGAGAGGGGTCGGGGGTGAGGGGTGAAAGGACTCACCCGGTGTCACCGTGTTTTGCAGGGACGTTTGTGAAGTGTCTGCAGCGTGCGACCTGCGGCACATCGCACAGCACAGTGCAGTTCTTCGCGTCTTCGCGTCTTCGCGTGAGGTCCTGCACTGGTGAGCGATGGTGGTTGTCGGAATGGTTGCTGTGGTGTGGGTTTTAGTGTCTGTTGCCCCCTCACCCCCGACCCCTAGTATCTGGAGACATGGACCTTTTCAGCTCCGCCGGTCGCCAGCGGTGGTATGATTATCTGATCCCGGTCTGCAGCCGGAATTAGACGGCTATGCAGTTCGATTTGCCCCTGGGTCATCAAGATCGTGGGAGAGCCAGAGCGCATAGCCTTTGTTGTTTAACCCGAACCGTCGCAAGAGCCGCCTCACAGCGAGCTCGCATTACTAGGATGGGACAATGACAGTTTCTAATCAGGCAGAACGTGTGATCGGTGTCGATGTGTCGATGAGCAGGCTCGACATCGCAGACTCTCAGGGCAAGATCCATAAGACGATCTCCAATACAGCAACTGCGATCAAGAAGGCCATCGTACAGAAGTTGGAGGACGGCGACTCTGTGTTCGTCGTCTGTGAGGCCACCGGAGGGTATGAAAAGGATCTCGTTAAGACGCTGCAGGAGGCCGGGATCCCAGTGGCAATCGCCAATCCGAGACAGGTCCGTCAGTTCGCGAGCGCCATGGGGCGGCTTGAAAAGTCTGATCCGATCGACGCGGAAGTGATCTGTCAGTTCGGCCAGACGGCGGAACTGCCAGCCGCTCCTGTGAAGACAGCCGAGCAGGAGGCCCGAGACGCCGTCGTGCGGCGTCGTGAGCAGGTGCTGGAGATGATTGGACAGGAGAACAATCGTCTCCAGCAGGAGTCAGATCCCAAGATGAAGAAGACGATCGAGCAAGTTCTCAAAACGCTCAAAAGCCTGCAGAACAAGCTGGACGCGGAGATCTCACGTTTCCTCGCGGAGGAGGCGAAAACGAACGCCAGCGTCGAGGTGCTGATGAGCGTTCCGGGAGTCGGAGCGGTGACGACAGCGACGCTGCTGTCCGAGCTGCCGGAACTGGGACAACTCAACCGCAGTGAGGTCGCAAAGCTCGCTGGAGTCGCACCGATCGTCCATGAGTCAGGCCAGTCGCGAGGTCGTCGCTCGGTGTCGGGCGGACGCCGCTCGGTACGGCGTGTGCTGTACATGGCAAGTCTTGTTGGCATACGCCGCAACCCCGTGCTGATGGAATTCCATCGTCGGCTCGTGAGCCGAGGCAAGCCGCAGAAGGTTGCGATCGTCGCCTGCATGCGAAAGCTGCTGACCATCCTCAACAGCATGGTCAGAACCAAGACCACGTGGAGAACAAAAGGAGAGGAAAAGGTGGTGGCTGATCAAGGACCAGCCACCACGCGTGCTCACGGCGATTGACGCCGCGGCGACTCGACTATGCCTTAGGAAGTTGCGTCCCCGCAGAGCTTCCCTCTGTTTGACCGATCAGACCTGAGGTTACCGTCCAGACGCTAACCACACAAGATTGAACCGCGGCGCCATGCCTAAAAAAATCCCCGAGGTTCGGGGGCGGGCCCCCGCTGCGCCCGCACATTCGCCACCGCCCGTTCGATTACCATCGAACACCACCCCAACAACACTTTTTTCCACCGAACACCTTGACTCACCTCAAGACCGTCGCTCTCCCCTGCCAGGGGCGAGGGGTGCCAGGTGGTGATCTCGGGCTAAAGCCCGGGCCGCTTCGAACGCGAGTCATTCGCAGTCGCTGCTGTCAGCCACTACAGAGCCTCATCGCGGCCCGGACGCAGCAGGTCGTGCGGTTCCACAACCGGTCCGTACAACGCCGGTCGACGGTCTGCCATCCGATCAATCACATGCTTCCCCGGCACCCGAACTACCCGCTTCGTGCGCGCAATCTGCACATCAATCTCCGCACGCAGAATCCCAGGAGTCGGCTGATCCAGCGTTGCCAGAGTCGCTCCGGTGGGATGACAGATGCGGCTTTTGCCAATGAAGTTAAAACCGTTCTCCGTACCCACGCGATTCACCGCCGCAAAGTACACTCCATTTTCCATGGCTCGCGAATTGATCGCAAAGTCCGCCATGTAGGTGCCTCCGGGAGGCCAGTTGGTGGGCAGCAGGATCAGGTCGGCACCCTTCAGTGCCAGCACTCGTGAAGCTTCCGGAAAACCCCCGTCATAACAGATCAGCATGCCAATGCGGACACCACCCGCTTCAAAGACCTCAAACGGTCTTTCGCCCGCGGTGGTGAAACGGTCCACCCCCAGCCACGGCAGATGCACTTTGCGGTACGAACCGATCAGGCCGGCAGGGCCGATCAGCACTGCTGCATTGTACAGTTGATCGCCGTCCCGCTCCAGCAGTCCGAAGACGACGTGAGTCTGCAACTGCCGGCACAGTGCGGCCACGCGATCGGTGGATGGTCCCGGGATTGATTCGCCGAATTGCAGAGCCTCCTCGAGAGAATCAAAGCAGTAGCCCGAGGCGTAGCATTCGGGGAAAATCGTCAGATCCGTCCCCTGACGGACCTCGCTCAGTACTGTGGTTTCCAGGGCCGCCAGATTGGCTGCCGTGTCCCGAAATACAACATCCGTTTGAATACCGGCGATTTTCATGAGTTCTGCTCGGAACAGTCAGGAGTCTGGTGCAGCCGCACTGCGGACGGCATTTTCTGCCGAAGCGTCGTCGCTGCGAATCTGAAGAACGTGAAAGCTGAAACGATTGGGATGATTCTGAGAATTCTGCGGACCGTGACGGACGAATAAAGAGGAAGACTACTGCCCTCAGAGCGTTCGGAGTCATACGCAACGCAGCGGGGCTTTCAGCCGACACTGATGAAAAGGCGATCTCTCGTGAAGACACTCTCTTTCCGTGCCGGACAGCTGCTGACTCTTTCTGCTCTGCTGGCGTCGACAGCGGTCCTGACCGGATGTCAGACGACCATCGGTGGCCAGACGCTGCCGTCCCCGGATTATTTGACCGACGACGTGCAGTATTTCCCGGCCGGGCCGGAATTTCGCCTGACGAACCAGGTGGAAGCCAGCCGCAAGCAGGCCGCTGATACTCAGACGCTGGAATCGACCGGCAACTGAGCGACCTCAGATCCGGCCAACTGCCTGAATCCATGCATGCAGCGACTCGGGAGAACTTCGGTTTTCCCGAGTCGCCTGCGCGCGCCTGAAGTCTCAGACCTTGTCGGCTGTCGGACAAATGTACGGCGCCCGGTATTCGCGGGTAAGCCAGGCATTGGCCGACGGATTGTTGGTGAACTGCTCCTTCTCAGGATCAAATTCCAGCAACGCTCCCAGTGACAGGAAGTCCGCGTCCGTGTTGACTCCGTTCTTCTTCAGGTGCTGAATGGTCCTCTGCAGAGTGGCTTCGTTGTCGTCAAGCGACCTGAAGTCCTTCAGAGCGGCCGAGATATCGGCAACAGCCAGCCGGTTGGATTCCCCGGCGTAGAACGAAATATTGCCGAGATGGCTGATGGCCGCCGACAGATGCCCTTCGCGAACGTCGGCGGCGAGATCTTCCACTTTGCGGGACTGGCAGGCACTGACGAAGTTTTTGAAGTGTTCGCCACCACCCTTAAATTCCTTCACCACCTTCATGTCGCGGTCATAGACCCAGCAGTGGCTGTACGAATCCTGCACGACATAGCCTTCCGAGCCGTAAAACACCACTCCCACCTTGTTCCCGCTTTTGCTCTGGAACAGAGTGTTCAGTTCGGTGTCGTCACTGTCATCGACGGACAGTCCGCGAGTTTCAAAGACGATGCAGCGATCGCCGTAATCGTAGATGGAGACTTCGGTGTTGGCGGTGTCACCTGCGTCGACATACTTGTCATCCTTGCGCTCGGCCTGATAGCCCAGGCGGCCACCGTAGCCAAGAATGCGTGACGGGTGAGTATCGATGCCCAGGCCCCAGCGGGCAATATCGGTCTGATGCGGGCCCTGATTGCCCAGGTCACCGTTTCCATAGTGGCGCTGCCAGTGCCAGTCGTAGTGGAAGTTGGGGCGAGTGCATCTGGGATCGGTGAGCGATGCCGGTCCGCTCCACATGTCGAAATTGACCGTGGCGGGAATAGCGTAATCCCCCTTCGCCCCGATGCTTTTGCGGCGCTTGTAACACAGCCCGCGGGCCAGCTTGACTTCGCCGATGCCACCTTCCCGCATAAATGCAACCGCTTCGATGATGGCCTTGCTGGAACGGCACTGGGTTCCAACCTGACACATGCGACCGTACTTGCGGGAGGCGGCGATGAGCGCAGTGCCCTCCAGCACATTGTGACACACCGGTTTTTCGATGTAGGCATCCTTGCCGGCCTGCATGGCCCAGATGCCGGTCAGTGCATGCCAGTGATTGGGAGTGGCGGTGCTGATGATATCGACGGCGTCATCATCGAAGGCCTGCCGCATGTCGGAGACTGGTTTGGGACGCAGTCCCTGCTTTTTCTCAATGTCGTCGCAGCGGCGATTGGCAACTGCCTCATCAACATCCACGATCACTCGAATTTCCGTGCGGTCATCCCGCAAAAACTCGCTGATGTGTTCGCCGCCACGGCCGTTGACGCCGACGACGGCGACCCCGATTTTGTCATTGGCGGACATACCTGCACGGCCGATGGCCGGGGCGGCAAAGGCAAGCGATGCGGCGGAAGCAGTGGACAGGAAGCGACGTCGATTCAGGCTGGTCATCAGCTGGACTCCTGGCGGGAACGATCAGACTGCCCGCGCTGTGCAGCGTGACGACGACAGCCGGGCACCGTCGCGGGAGCGACAGCGGGATCATCACACAGTGTTTTGGCGACGGATGCAAGCGAACCGGCCGTCAGCGGGCAATAAAAAACGCCGGGGGGGCCCCGGCGTCGCTGTGCTCTCAGAAAAGATCACCGCGGATGGTCAGCCCAGCAGGTCCTTCACACACTCACGCTCTTCACGCAGTTCATTGATCGTGATGTCAATTTTTGACTGAGCGAATGCAGTGTGAGTCTGCCCCTGCACGATGGAAACCTGCTGACCGTCGCTGACCAGCGGAAACCCGGTGATCAGTCCGGCTTCGATGCCGTAGCTGCCGTCACTGCAGACCGCCGCGCTGAAACAGCTGCCGGCCGGAGTCGGTCGGATGATGCCCTTGACAGTGTCCAGCAGAGCATTGGCGGCGGAGGCGGCGCTGGAAGCCCCGCGCGCCGCAATCACCGCTGCACCACGCTTCTGGACCGTGGAAATGAAGTCACCCTGCAGCCATGCATGATCGGTAATCACCTCAGTTGCAGGACGACTGTTGATCTTCGCATGATAAAAGTCGGGGTACTGAGTGGCCGAATGGTTGCCCCAGATGCCCACATTCGAAACCGCACCCACCGGAACGCCGGCCTTCCGGGCCAGCTGCGATGCTGCGCGGTTCTGGTCCAGCATCGTCATCGCGTAGAAGCGATTCGAGGGCACACCCGGAGCATTCTTCATCGCAATCAGACAGTTCGTGTTGCAGGGATTGCCCACCACCACAACTCGAACGTCCGGAGCAGCAGCGGCAGCAATCGCACGACCGGTGCTGGTGAAGATCGGACCGTTCACGCGGATCAGGTCGCCTCGTTCCATGCCCGCCTTACGCGGTATACTGCCAACGCACAGCACCCAGTTGCAGTCACGGAAACCGTCTTCCAGATGATCACTGTCAGCCTTCACGACACCAGCCAGAGTCGGGAATGCACAGTCATCCAGCTCCATGTGCACGCCGTCCAGAGCCTTCAGGACCGGTGGAACTTCCACCAGATGCAGGATCACCGGCTGGTTCGGGCCAAACACTTCGCCCGACGCAATTCGGAAAATGGACGCATAGCCGATCTGACCTGCGGCACCAGTCACCGCAACACGAATGGGAGCCACCATGGGGAAAACAGCCTTCTGAAAAACAGGACTCTGGCAGACAGAACCCCGAATGGGGCCCTCGCACGCTGACTATTAAACGGTGCCGCTGCGGAAATTCAAAATCAGCCCCGCTCCCGCATCCGGCAATGCTGTTGCTGAGAATTTTCGGCTGAGTTCCCGTCGGCACGGTTTTTGGCAAGTTTGCCGAAGTGTTGCAAAAAATTATCAGCAGGAAACAACCTCGGAAATTCGGGCGATCCATCGACTTTTTCGCAGCGCATTCTGCGGATTTTTCTGCGAAATCCGAAGCATAAACTTGGCGAATGCGACCTCCTGCCGGATTCTTCCGCCGGCCAGACAGCGACGGATTCCAGCGATTGATGTTTCGCTTGACTGTCGCTGTGTGCGACTCAGAGTTGCGCAAAGGCTGGCGTCATCCTGAGAAGAGCGGCCAGCGCGTTTTTTGCCTGTTTCAGCAACACCACGGAATTCCACCTATGTTTTCGCTCACGTTTCCAGCCAGGTCCCGCCGTCGCCGATCTGCAGATTCTTCACATCACCCGCACACTGCTGTCCTGGCCGGGCAGCAGGCGGAATTGATGGAGCAGCGGCAGCTGCTCAGTGCCGACATCGCCCTTGAAACCATTCTGAAGGGTGCCGGCACGTCCTTCAGTAAGGCCGAATACAAGCTCAGCGACGGAAAACACTCGCTGGAATTTGATATCTTCAACGCCCAGCCCGGTGGCTATGACGCCTATGTCGGAACGACGTTGCTGGGGCGGATCACTGTGCCCGGATCGCGTCTCGCTCAGTTTGAGTTCACCAACCAGGCGAACGATCCTGGTGAGGCTCCGTTTCCGGCCGGTCTGACACTGCCGCTGACCGCGGGACAGACCATCAGACTGGCTCCGGCCGCATCCGGCCTGTCACCTGAAATGACCGGAAAGCTGGCCGTTGAAAACGAGGATGATCGATTCGAGTCCAGCGTTTACGTCAACGCCGTGGGGATCGCCGGACAGGCACTGGAGGCAGAATACGAAGCCGAGCAGGAAGGCACTGTCACAAAGCGCAAGTTCGAGCTGAAAGTCTGGAATCTGCAGCCCGGCAGCTCACAGTCCGTGGTGATTGACGGTGTCACCGCTGGTCAGTTGCAGGCCAATGCCGTGGGCACTGCCTGGCTCCGATTTGCAGATGTGGCTCGCCCCGGTTTTTCCGCCTTTCCCGCGCAGTTTCCGGCCATCAGTGCAGGCAGTCAGATCGCGGTGGGCTCGGTCGTCTCCGGCACCTGGAATTCTGCTGTACTGCCGATCTCTGATGATCTCAGCGACGGTGCTCAGACAAAGATCCCGCTGTACGGCACAGGTGCTCTGCAGGGAGTTATTCTGCATGAGACAATGACACCGGCGGGCAGCAGCACCGCACAGCGTGAATTCAAAGTGGAAGTGTGGGGGGGCACGGCGAATCAGAAGTTTTCAGTGCAGGTGCGTGTTCCCGGCGGTGATGCTGTCGAACTCGGCACAATCACCCTGAATGCTCTCGGTTACGGACGTCTGCAGTTTGAAAGCAGCGATCCGGGCAAACCGTTTCCCGCGGCATTCCCGACCCTCACGGATGGCACGGTATTTACCGTCTCCAGCGAAGGCACGGCACTGGTCGGTGCGTGGACGGCAAACAACGCGGCTTCGCAGCCACTGCCCCGCAGTGCCGAACTGGCATATCAGCTGGACCAGACCTATGGTTTCACCAGCAACGGAGCATACTCGGAAAACTTCGGGAAGAAGGGTGAGAAGTGGGTGAAGGATCGGACTGGGAAATGGTACTTCATCACCCCGGACGGTTCGCTGCATCTGTGGGACACGAAAGCCGGCGCCAATGGAACTCGTATCGCCATTCTGGACGATTCGTATCATCTGCGTCCCGAGCTGCTGACACAGGCGAAGGCAGCCGGCAGTGGAGCCACCAATGATGATCTGTTGAAGGCCACAGCGGCGAAACTGGATCGCGAACTGAATCTGACGCAGGCAGCCGCCAGCAACACCAACTGGGGCGGACTGCAGGAAAAATGGTTCCGGGGGAATGGCAAATGGTACTTTATTACTCCGGACGGCACCCTGACTCGCTGGGACGGCTCGAAAGCGGCGACCGGGACTGTCGTAGGTCGCCTCGACGATCGTTTTCATGAAAATCCGGCCCGCCTCGCGGAGGCCGAAACGGAGCTGACAGACGCAGAAAAACGCTTTGCGGCCAAAACATCGCTGCAGCTGACAACGTGGGACAGCAAGCTGGACAAGTGGCAGGGGATTGACGCAAAGTGGGTCAAATCCAGCACCGGAGTCTGGTATTTTGTGCGTCCCAGCGACGACGTATTCCTCTGGGACCAAAAGGTTTACAGCCTGCCCGGCGGCAGGAAGGACGTCGGGGGCACGAAGATTTCCAGAATTACCGGGGCTTATGCGAATCCGACACTGCTGACAACTCTGCCGGCCAGCCTGCCCGGTACGGTGGCCTCGCGAGCCGTGCTGGATGATCTGTTCGCCGATGCTCCCGATTTCAGCTGACTTTTCCCGAGAATGGCAGGGAACAGCCCGCTGTGACTGACGGTCGGTCAGCCTCCTGATATTATCAGGCAGGTTGACCGATTTGTTTTTTTCACTGCGACGCAATCTGCGCATACTCCGGGAGCATTGTTCTGATGTCCTCACTGATTTCCTCAGTCCATGCAAGGGAAATTCTC
>SXGQ01002589.1_pt1 | contig 12967 bp, 21 predicted proteins | sample 3178371 | NCBI WGS metagenome assembly SXGQ01 (sample SAMN11356859, study PRJNA531348) | freshwater metagenome | isolation source: freshwater sample F1-20 | place: China: Fuxian Lake, Yuxi | collected 2017-12-25
AACTTAATTTAAATTCGCGCGGCGGGTACGATTTGACCGCCGAAGCGTTTATTTATCACCCCAATCCCGCCGTGTTCCGTATGTGGGCACAGCAACACGAGGCCAGCAAATGATCGACTGGCAAGTCATGCGGGATCTCGCCCAGGTATCCATGCTGATTACCGGCTGGGCGCTGTTCGTAGGCTCTGGAATTGCAGGACTAACCGTTGCCGTGATCGTGCTGGGCTGGGTAGTCGATCAAGTGCGTCGACTTTTTAGGGAGGGCAGATGATTTACGCCAAGGACAACGGTGCCCCCGCACCTAAAAGCCAAGGCGGCGTGGCCGGGGCGTTCTATCCGCCTGCGGCTACTGTTCGCGACCTGGAAGCAGAGGGCAAGTTGCCAGCCATCTCCAGCTCTTATGGTGGCGGTGCGCTTTCTATGACGATGGCGCTGATTGATCTCCAGCAGAAAAACAAGGAGCTACGCAATCGGCTTGAACGGATCGAGGACATCATTAAAGGCTTAATCGAAAAGCAGGGAGTGAGCCTGTGAGCGCACTAGCCAGCAAATTCATCCTGCTTTGGAAAGTGGCTGGCGGGCCAGAGCTAGTGGCCGAGCACACGTTCCACCCGACTCGCAAGTGGCGTTTCGACTTTGCCTGTAAATCCGCCCGCTGTGCGATCGAGCTGGACGGAGGTGCGTTCTTACCGTTCGGAGGTAGGCACGGTCGCGGGATGGGAATGGTGAAAGATTGCGAAAAATATCGTGCAGCCGCCGACCTAGGCTGGCGCATCTGGCGATTTACCACGAAGTGCCTTACGGCCGAAGCAGTAGCGATGACTGCCAAGTCATTCCGCCTGTCGATGAAGGAGAGAAAATGAGCGAACCAAAACAACCAACTGAATTTAACAACGAAAAGCCAGACTACGAAAATGAGGCTTACGAGTGTGAGGAGCGTGACTCTGACTATGACTTTCACCGTTTCGCCGATTACTACGGCAACAACCGCCGGGGCTAATTATGACCGACCTAACCAAATTCCGCCTAATCGAAAATATCGAAGTGATGGCCTGCCGCAACTCAGCCGAGCGAGTTGTGAAGGCAGTCAATCGTGGCGACTTAGCACAAGCCAAAGACTTGGCCCGCAAGCACGAGATCGCGTGGCACATGACCGACCGCGAGTTCCAAGACTTAAACCAACCGCATCGTAATAACGATTTTTGCGACGACGAGTAGTCGGAGCAAATCCAAGAAACCCAAACCAAGAAAGCAAAATAATAATATGCCAATAGTAGCAAGCAGAGGGGGCACATATACGCCAGCCCCAGAAGGGAATCACGACGCAGTGTTCTGCGACGTTGAGGATCTCGGCGTGGTGGAAACGCAATACGGAAGGAAGCATCAGATTCGCCTGGTCTGGCAGATCGCTGAGAAGATGGAGGACGGGCGTCCGTTCACCATCGGTCGGCGTTACGGGCTGAGCCTGCACGAAAAGGCGGCTCTGTTCAAAGACCTTAAGTCTTACGCCAAAAAGGCTCCACCGCAGAATTTGGATCTGGAAACGCTGATCGGTAAGCCGTGCCAGATCCTTGTGACGCATGCGGAGCGTGATGGATCTACATACGCAAACGTGCAGGCGGTACTGCCTGCCGGAGCAAACAAAGTGAAAGTCGATAAAGACTTCGTCAGGAAATGCAATCGCCCTGGCGCACCGAAACCAGCCGTTGTGGAACTAGATGCCGACGGTACTCCTGTGCCGTTCTAATCAAATTGGCCGAGGCGGTTCTATCCCGCCTTGGCCAGAAAGACCCCCCATGGAAATCCTAACTTTGATAGTCCAAATCGTGTTCCCAACCACCGCAGTCGTGCTGGCCCTTTTCACCATGCGACTGATTAAGGATTGGCAGTAATGGCTGCGTTAATTGCCACCGCAAAGACGGAGTCGTCGCACTATTACCTGGCATCGGGTGAGTCGTGCCACGGTGATCTGCGATCCGCCCGAAAGGTAGGGGCGTATCCGTCCGTCACGACAATCATATCGGGAGCAGGCCCACAAAAAACTGGCCTAATGAATTGGCAAGTAGAGCAGGCGATGTCTGCTTCATTAACCTTGCCTCGCATTGATGGCGAATCGTTGGCCGACTTCGCGAAACGAGCAGTGTTGGATAGCAGAAAAGAAGTTGAGGCTGCCGCACTTCGCGGGACTCACATTCATTCCCTGGCTGAAATGATAATTAATCGGCAGGAGCCTGGCGATTTAGTTAAAGGTTACGAGGAGCACTATGCGGGCCTAAAAGAATGGCGTGAGTGTTGCGTGGGTAAAGTGCACGCCAGCGAGTCCGTCTTAGTGAACGAGGCGGAAGGCTATGCGGGCAGAGTTGATCTAATCGCCGATATCCACGGCGAGATGAAGGTAGTAGATTTTAAGACAAGAAAATTTAAAAAGGACACAAAAGGCATAACAAAAGCCGCAGGCTATGAAACTGACCTGCTTCAGCTCAGTGCCTACGCATACGCTTTTAGTGGCAAGAGCATGGCCTGTCTTAATATTCTGATCGATCCGGTTACTGGCCAGCTACAAGACATTCATTATACCGCCGAGCAAGTTGCCCAAGCGTTTGATGCGTTCACGTCCATCTGCAAGGTGTGGCGTTGGCTCAAAAAGTACGACCCGCGGGAGGTGCGTTGTGATTGAAGTATTACCCGAACAATCCACGCACGAGCAGTTACTCAACCGCGTGCGTTCGTTGGCCCGTGAGCTTGCGGAGGCGAAAGCTGCGCTGGCGGCTGCTGAAGGCCGCGAGAACGATCTGATCGATCGATTAAGGGAGGGGCTGTGAGAACGCTGCTTTCAATCCTCGCACTGCTTGGCTTTACAACCATAAAGCTAGGCAACCCACTGATCGATCTGCGCCCGATCGCAAAAAAGATCGACGTGAAAAAGATTAAGGTGCGGATCACCGGCTACTGGCCAGGGGAAGATGAGTGGTCGAGCCGCTATCAATCCAGCACGGGCACCCGCTTGCGTGCTGGCCGTCACTGTGCCGTCGATCCAGACATCATTCCGCTGTGGAGCAAAATACGCATTCTGAATGGAAAGCGGGAGTGGGTGGCAGTCGATACTGGCACTGCCGTGAAAAGCAAGAAGGCGAGCGGTGGAAAGTTGCCCGTCGTGGACGTGTTCGCTGCTAGTGAGAAGCAGTTTAACGCGATGCGCTTGCCGAAAGTGGCGATGGTTGAGGTGGTGAAGTGAATAAATTTCAACTTATAGGAGAGATGGCCCAAGAGGTTGATTCTCTGAATTTTCAGGTCTTATTGCTGATTTACGGAAAAACAAACGAGTCTATGACTGCCATCGCTCGCAGATATTGCATAACCAAACAAGCAGTAAGCCGTAAAGTTAAGAAGTATTCGGCGTTACTTGGGGAAAGTCCTAAGTGCTGTCGAAGCGTAGAAGCGTGCAAGAGCTATTCTACGCGAGCCAAGCGGGTGTGGCGCAAGCGAAGAAGAGAAATTCCTAAATTTTCTTTGGCAGGGCTAATGCAATCGCTTGAGCGTTACGAGGCCTCCAAATGAGTACACGAGCTGCCAGACTTGCATCGAAACGCAATCGGGCCGCGGGCCTTGGCGATACACGGCCGACGTTCCGCCGCTTGGGCGTGATCGTTGGTAAGTTGCGCCGGGATATGTGCCTGCCTAGCTGTGCCAGGTTGGGCGTTGAGCTCGAATGTAGCTACAAGACGATCCAGCGGGACATTGATCTGCTACGTGACTTCTTTGGCTATCCTCTGGAATACGATCGCAATAAGTACGTCTACAAACTGGCGGGGCCGCTGCCGAAGGCGGTGTTGTGAGCCTGCAGGATCTTCTAGTCATGTTCGACGGTCAAATCATTGGCACCTACACGCCGGAGCAATACGCCGAACAGGTCATCATCGCCCGGAACAATCGGATGCGGTGGGGAATGGGGCAGTGGTGAAATTTGATTTTAATTTTAGATTCAAAAAAGCATCTCCGAAACTATTTCGTGTTGAAACTCTTGATAATTACAAATCAAGAGCAGAAAGATCAGAGAGAATAAATATATTCTTCAACAAAGATAACGGGAAAAAACTAATAAATAGCTTTATCCAATTATATTCAACCAACTTATCGGGAATCTATTTCCTTATGTCAGGATCAGAAATTATTTATATAGGGCAATCAAAAAATATTTTCACAAGGCCATTTGCACATAAGGATAAAAATTACGACAGAGTCATAGTTTTAAAAATACCAAAAATAATGCTGGATTTCGTTGAGTCAGCTTTTATTGGCCTTTATTTGCCTGTTTTAAATGGAATAAAAAACGAAACTGGTAGGCAAAAGAATCAGTTTTACGGAGCTGACTGGGGAGCCAGAAATCAGAATGCTTTTGAGTTTCCAATCGAGGCTCTTGAACATGCTTTAAAGCTCCTAAATGGCAACCCTGATGGGTTTAGCACCGTTTATGAATTTGTTGATTTTTTTGATGAACTTGTATTTAAGCAAATTCTAAATTGTGATCGTCCTGATTATGGGATCAAGACACGAGCTGAATATAGATTATTAAAATCTCAAGACGATGAGGCAAAAACATGTCGGTAAAACGCCTCACATGGCACCTCGAAATCCTTGAGCGTGCGAAAAAGAATCTGCTGAAAGAGCAGTATCAGGCCGTGCGTACCCGGCTGGATCTGGCGATTACGATTTGCAAAGAGATGCTGAAGCGGGCCGAGGAGCATAAAGCCAAGGCCATGGAAGCTAAAAAATGATCGCACTACCCCCAGCCACAGAGGCCATTTACCACAATGGGGCGCCGGAGGGGCATCGCAACAATGAGCTATTCAAGATGGCTCTCCAATTCCGTGACCAAGGTTTGTCGCAGTTCGACGCAGAGACGGAAGCCGAAATCTGGGGCCATAAGTTTGGCATCAGCCAGAAAGAGGCGATGGCAGCCGTCAAATCCGCTTACAGCAAGCCAGCTAGGGAACCGTGGAGGCCGAAAGCTAAGTACGGTTACCAGAATGGGGCGATCGTGCGTGAGGATCTGCCTGTGCCGCCCATGCCGATCAGCGTGGAGAGCGGGCCGGTCGACAAGTTCCTGACTACGTGCTTCGACGTAGGCGATCAGATCAACATCTGCCGATCAATTAAGGACGGTGACCGGGAGCGGCCGGACGGAGCTGGCGAGACGCGAAGCCGTGAGGAATGGCTAGAGCTGTTTAAGGCCGACGGATTGAAAGAGTGGCAGGGCGATGCAGTGGGCGTTTATGTGTCGATTAACGCTAACAACGGAAAGAATCGGAAAGCGGAGTCAATCGTTAAGTACCGCCACTGCCTGATCGAGTTCGATGAAAGCACGATGCAGGAGCAGTGGGCGATCATTAAGCGCAGTGGCTTGCCGACTTCCGCCATCATTAAAAGCGGAGCACGAAGCCTACACGCCTGGGTAGAGATTAGGGCCACGAACGCCAAGGAGTTCGCTGAACGTGTGGACTTTATTTACAAGCACCTAGAGCACAGCAAACCCGATCCAGCCAACAAGGACGCGGGGCGGTTGTCCAGGTTGCCAGGCGCGATGAGGACGGCCACAGGCTTACAGCAGGAGTTGGTTGAATGTGGTGCGCCGACTTTGACTTATATGGAGTGGATGGAGCGCACGATCTACGGTGATATTCCAGAGCCGTATAGCTGGGAGCAGTTGGTCAATTTCAAGGAGGATGCGGATATAACTCAACTACTAGGCAAGCGATGGATTTGCCGTGGCGGATCAGCGTTGTGGGTGGGTAGCAGTGGCCTTGGCAAGAGCGTGCTGTGCTTACAGGCAGCAATCACATGGGCGGCCGGGCGTGATCTGTTTGGTATTAGCCCACACGGCAAGTCGTTGAAGTCGCTGATAGTACAAGCGGAGAACGACGAGGGCGACGTTGCGGAGGCGTTGCAGGGCATTCTAAAGGCGCTGGATTTGACCGCAGAGGAGCTGGAACGTGTGAAGCAAAACATTGTTATCGTTCGTGACTGTACGTCCACGGGTGAGCGGTTCGTCGATAGGATGAGGCGCTTGGCTGAAAAGCATAAACCTGATTTAGCCTGGGTGGATCCGTTGCTGGCCTTTATTGGAGGCGACTTATCGAGCCAAGAGACTGCAGGTGGCTTTTTGCGTAATTTGCTTAACCCACTCGCCCTATCTGGCGGATTTGCTTGGATGCTTATGCACCATACTCCAAAGCCAACACGGGACGGCAGCGGTTACCAAGGGCACGACAAGGCGTATAGCGGATTCGGCTCATCCGAGCTGACGAATTGGGCAAGAGCAGTTTTAATGCTGTCGCCTTGTGGCCAGGATGAGCAAGGCACGTACACCTATAAGCTGGAAGTAACCAAGCGCGGAAAGCGGTCTGGCTTGCGTGCAAGCGTTACTGCGAGCGATTTAATCGCAACTAAGACACAGCCAGCCGTGCATCTAAAGCACGCAGACAAAGGGATGGCTTGGTTTGAGGTTGGAGCGCCTGAAAAGTCAGTAGGCCGTAGGGCATCCACGATCGATTGGGCCAAGTTACCCGAAGGGGCTAAATACACACAAGTCGTCGCATTTGTTCAACACGCCACCGGGTTACAGGAACGGCAAGCGAAGGCCCGTGTGAAGCAGGCCAAAGAGGACGGTTTAATCGAAGAAGCCAGCGATGGCTTATTCAGCAAAAAGGTGACAAATGAACCATTCTAAAGTTAGTGCAGTAACCCTTATTGCACTAGTGCAGTATTGCGGAGCATGTAGGTGCAGTAATAATGGGCCTTTAGGCCCAATTATTGCACTAATGCAGACGGCCGTTTCCATTACTGCACCAGTGACTGCACCAGCGGGGTTAATTTAATATGATAGATCAGCAAGTATTGGAACGGATCCCATGCGGAACTTCCCACATATCCACCCGGATAGATGGCATAGCGGATCTAGTTCATGAGGCGTTCCATGAGCTAGGTATTACCGTAACCACATCATCGGTTGCGTTGACCACGCAGGTGTTTCATTACCTTATTACTAAAGCGCCAGACCATCCGGCAGTTCAGAACATGGCCGACACGCTGGAGCAGTCTGTGCTGGCGGTCGTGCTTAACAGATCGACCAAGTCTATGACCCAGCTCGCAAGCGAGCACAAGATTACCAAGCAGGCTTTTAGCAAGCGGGTGCTCAGTCTAACTGATCGCCTTGGTTTGCCTGTTAGAGCACAGAAAAGCCAAAAGGCTCGTGAGGCATACGACCTCAGAGCAAGGAAGCACCACGCCAAGCGGCGGCGTGAAGCGCCTAAATTCAACATGGCCGCACTAAAGAAAGGTATTAAGAAATGAAACTACTATCTGTAATAAACAAACTAAACGAAACGCGGGACAAGGCGATCGAGCTGGTAGGCAGGACGATTGCGTTGGCATCAGACGCTGGCGAGATCATTGCCGTTGCACGGACTGAAGGTAAGGACGTGCTGGCTCTATGTGAGGCAGCTGGGATTACTGAGGAGGTTGGCAAACGTTATGAGAAAGTCGCAGCTACTCAGAAGCGATTAACCAATGGCGATGCAGATCCCAGCCTTTTGCGTCAGACATATTTGCGTATCGGAATCTTGCCCGACCCCATCACAATGAGCGAACCAAGCGAGCGCAAACCGTTCTTCTTTCCGCTGATTAAGGTTAGTCAGTGGTTCATTAACAGATCCAAGCCTGAAGCCTGGACATCCGACATGCGTACAGAGTTCATCCGCTACGCAGAGCCGATCGCCAAAAAGTACACTGAGCTGACGAGCAAAGGCTCTTGAGTATGCGTGATCAAATTCTCTTGAGTAGGTCACGCAAAAATTTCTTGAGTAGGATTTTTTTCCTACACAAGGAGTCTCCTTGAGTAGAAACATCGCGGTGGACACGACTCCCGTAATTTCCGTGAGTGTGGCCCCGCACTAGTTGTGTCTTATGGGTAGGCCAGTTAATCACGACGTTAAGAGGGCGATGGCGGCCACGGGCAAATCCCGTGCCACGGTCTACCTTCAGCGCAAGAAGGTGGAGGCGGAGCCGTTGGTCAAGGCCAAGGGTGGAGGGCTGGACGTAGAGATCCAGCGGCTTGAGGATCTGGCCGCCAGCCTGGGCGAATCAGCAAAGGACGATACACGGGCAGATCGATCGGAATTGATTAGCAACTACACAAAGCTGGTCGAGGCGTTGCGACGAATGAAGGGCGACCGGCCAGACATCGATCAGGCAGAGGGCAAGATGGTGCCGGTGGATGATGCCGACAAGGTACTGGCAGCAAGGGATAACGCACTGATCCCGCTACTCAAGGGAATGGCAAAGCGGTTGGCTCCGATCTGCGCTAACAGGCCAGCCGTTGAAGTCGAGGCAGAGGTGGAAAATGAAGTCGGGCAGATCATGCGTCAGGTTGAGGCAGCGCTGTGACGAAAGCTCAAGAGGAGCTGCTCCGACGAGCACGGATCCGCTGGCACTACGAAAAGCCGCCAGGGGTGATCGAGTGGGCGGAACGAAACATCCAACTGGATAGCAGGCTGACCGCTCGCCCTGGTCTGTACAACACAACGTGGACGCCTTACGTGCGAGGCGTACTGGAAGCACTGGCCGATCCTGGCGTTCATACGGTCACGCTCTGCTGGGGATCGCAAACAGGCAAGACACTGACGCTGGCCATCTGGCTGGCGTACAGGATTGCGAACGATCCAGCCCCTGCGTTGCTGGTAATGCCAAACGCGGATCTAGCTAGGTCGTACAGCGAAACGCGACTGACTCCGATCTTTGAGAAGTGCAAGCCGGTGAAGCGACTATTTCCGCAGGACATGGACGATCTAAAAATACTGGAGATGCAGTTTGCGACGATGACGCTGTCGCTTGTGGGTAGTAACTCGCCCGCCAATCTTAGCTCACGCCCGATCTGCATCGCTGTGCTCGACGAGCTGGATTCTTTTGCTGCTCCATCTGAAAAGGACGCAGCCGCTTACTCTCTGGCGTTGGAACGGACAAAGGCGTTCCCACAACGGAAGCACGTTCTTACGTCGACCCCCACGCTGAACACCGGCGACATCTGGATCAACTATCAGGCCGGGACGCAGGAAACTTTCCACGTCCCTTGCCATTCCTGCGGAGAGTTTCAGGCGATGGAGTTTGGGCAGATCCGATGGGATGAAACCGCACGATCGGAGGATGGCAAATGGGATATGCGGAAGGTGACGGAAACCGCCGCCTACTATTGCACAAAATGCGACGCTCCGTGGAGTGAACGCAACCGCCGCCAATCGATCGAGCAGGGCAAGTGGGTGGCGGCGAACACAAGCTCAGAAGCTGGCCGTCGATCGTTTCGCCTGCCTAGCTGGTACTCGCCGACGATCACGTTTGCGGATTGCGCTAAGAAGTTTCTGACGGAAAAGCATTATTTGCACGGGTTGCAAGGATGGGTGAACGGATGGAGCGCGATGCCGTGGGAGGATCAGTTCGATGACAATGAGCTGAACAACATACCGCCAGGAGCCTTTGCGAAAAAACAAGGTTGGGAAACGGATCACATCAAGCTGGCTGCAATCGACAGGCAGATCGACGAGTTTTGGTTCGTGGTGCGTGCGTTCGCCAGGGACGGATCGAGCAGGCTGATTGAGGAAGGCCGCCGGCGAACGATCGAGGACATCGCACAAACACTGTCCGAGCTAGGCGTGAAGAACATTCATACGTGCATCGACTCAGGATATGAAACCCAAGACACCTACCGCATCGCCGCACGCTACGGATGGACGGCGATCAAAGGTGAAGAACGCCAATACTTTTACATCGAAAGCCAAGCTGGGCGCATGAAGTCGGTTCACAGTTCGGATCAGCCGACGGACGCAGGCTGTCGTCTGCTCCTTCTCAGCTCACCGGCCTGCCAAGATTTGCTGGCTTGGTTGCGACGCGGGCAGGGGCCGATGTGGGAAGTGGCCCATGACGTAAGCCCAGAGTACCGCGAGCACATGGCCAGCCACAGGAAAGCCCATCGAATTAACCGCAAGACAGGCAAAGACGTTTATGAGTGGATTCGTGTAAAGGGCAGACAAGACCACTTATACGATTGCGAAACCTACCTGGCTGGATTTGCGGTGTGGGGCAAGGTGATACAGGCCGAGGCCGCGATGGCTCAAGAGGCGAAGGTATGATTGACACGATGGAAACGGAGTCGTGGATCGTGCTCTCCTTTTTTCCCTTTGGATTCAGAGCAGCAAAAACGCAACCGCGTTGCTGCTGGCCTTGGAAGCTATTGCCGCAGGGCAGGCGTCCGTTTTCCAAAACGGAGGCAGGACAATGATTAACGCAAGCGTGGCGGGCAAATCCTTCTCATACCAGGTCACGTCAGGCATCACGCCCGTTGAGGTTGCGAAAGCAGCTCTGGACGGTTGGCGCCTGATCCAAGGAAAGAACGATGCCGAAGTGGCCGCAATCTTCACAGGCGATCAGAGTCTCGTGACTTATCCAAGGTTCAAGGAAACCACTTACTAAAATGGACATCGTCGGCAAAGTGATTTCGAGCTGGTCGCGCATGGTTCAGGCCGCCCGACACGATCCACGCAAACGCCGCTGGGTAGACGCCCAACTGGCCGACACAAAGCTGGACGTCAGCTCCGCATCCCGGCAATCGATCGCCGCTCTTTCCCGTTGGCTTTGCTACAATTCGGCCATCGTTCGTGGCGCAATCGACACGATGACTCGCAACGCGATCGGCGCTGGTATTAAGTGCCAAGCCAGGACAAAGGACGAAGGCTGGAACAAGGCGACAGAGGAGTGGCTGGCGATGTGGGAAGGATCTTGCGACGTTCGCGGGATCCTCACCTACCAAGCGATGCAGCAAGTGGCCACCCGCACCATGCTACGCGATAATGAAATTTTTATACTTTTAACCGATAATGGCGATGGCTGGCCGATGTTGCAGATGGTGGAAGGGCACCGCTGCGAAACCCCATCTTACGTGAAGGACGACGCTAAGATTTTTGACGGAGTACGGATGAACAAGTTTGGTCGGCCTTTGAGCTACTACATCCGCACCGGCATCAACGGCGACACGTTCACAGAGGTGCAGGCCACGGACGTAATCCTTCTAGCGGAACGAGATAGGGCAGACGAAGTGCGGTCGCTATCGAAACTCGCATCCTGCATCAATCTACTACTGGATCGTGACGAGATTCTGGATTACGAAATGTTGGCCTGTAAGCGGGCAGGGCAGATCGGGATGGCTATTGAGTCCACAACCAACTCTGGCCCTGGATTCTTTAACCCTACGGAGACTGATTCATCCAACCTAACCACCGACAACCTTTTCGGCGGTGGCGCCCTGGTCAACGTGCCGATGGGCAAGACACTGCGGGAGATCAAAAACGATCGGCCTAGCCAGAATCTCCAACAGCACATGGATCAATACATTCGGGCGGTGGCGTCCGGCCTTGGCGTTCCTTACGCCTACATCTGGTCGCCCAATGAGCTGACCGGCCCCAGCCAACGGTTCGTACTCGCCCAGGCTCAACGCAGATTCGACGAGATTTCCGATGCGGTGATCGAGCAGATGCTGAAACGGGTTCGCAAGTGGGCACTGGCCAAGGCGATCAAACGTGGCGATCTGACTCCGCCCAAAGGTATGGCGATGTGGTGGGAAGCGGTCTATCACACCCCAGCCCGCACCACGATCGACGCTGGGCGGGACAGTGCGGCCGACCGGGAAGATCTAAAGATGGGTATCAAAACGCTGGCCGACATCAGCGCCGAGCGCGGATCTGATTGGCAAGAGATCGTGAATCAGAAGATTGCCGAGCAAATCTACATCAAGCAAAAGGCACAAGAAGCCGGGCTGACTATGGCAGACGTCCAGATCACTGGCGCACCCGCGACTCCCGCCGCACCTATTGCCGCCACGCCACCGGCCGCACCGCTCCCAGAGGATGCGACCGTACAGCCACAGATGGAGGAAGTGATCGAGCCAGTGCAGGCATCAGTTCCTACCACAGAAACATTTACAATGCGTGACGAGCCAGATTTTAACCTTACCCCTAAAGAGATGAATATGGTGGTCAAGGCGATTGGAATCGGCGCAAAGCCAAAAACAAAAAAGAAAAAGTAGTTGATTAAGCCTGACGCATAGGAGCAGGCTTAAGGGATGGAAGGCTTTGGAATGTTTAGCGCACTTTGTCTATTAGTTGTAGCCATTGTTCTAGGTATTTTAATTCTGCTTCTGCCTGTGTTCGTTTTTCAAATTTCAAACTCATCCTTGCGAAGTGAGGAACTACTCAAGAAAGCTATAGCTGAATTAGAAAAATCTACTTACGAGTTAAAAAAGATTAACGCCCACCTGACTCCCGCACCTCCAGAAATGGAGTAATTTGACACGCCATGCGCGGGCATGGCTCAAAAACAATTTAAGGGAATTTCTGTCATCACCGCTGGCCCTGCTTTGGGTCACGGGATGGTTATCGACGCAGATACGCTGGAACAAGTTGTCCAGGCTGGGAACGATCTTGGTCAGGTTAAGGTACTCTCCGACCACAGCTCCAGCGTTTCCAACATCATCGGATACCTAGAAAACTTTACACTGGATGGCGGTCGCGTCCGAGCGGATCTCACCTTATTTGAAAGCCACGAAGGCTTTGCCTATTTCAGCGAATTGATCGGCACGCTCCCTGGGCAGATTGGATTCTCCATCAGCTTCAGCGGAGTGCCCAGGATGGCAGAGGACGGCACACAACTGGCAGACGTAAGCACCCTCTATTCCGTCGATCTCGTAACCACTCCAGCGGCCAATCCGACGGGCGTTTATTCCGCACGGGTTGACACACGCAAATCGCTTAATATGGACACAACCGTAAAAGAATCAGCGCCGGTGATCGAAGCCGCGCCCGAAGCACCGGCGGCCCCGGCGTTTAATGCCGAGCAGGCCATCGCCGCTCTCTCCGCCCGCATCGAC
>SXGQ01790384.1_pt1 | contig 12966 bp, 11 predicted proteins | sample 3178371 | NCBI WGS metagenome assembly SXGQ01 (sample SAMN11356859, study PRJNA531348) | freshwater metagenome | isolation source: freshwater sample F1-20 | place: China: Fuxian Lake, Yuxi | collected 2017-12-25
CGGCGAAGATCGACGGCTACACCGCGGAGCAGCGGTTCTTCGTCTCGTGGGCGCAGCAGTGGCGCACGGCTTACCGCGAGGACGCGATGCGGCTGCAGGTCGCGCGCGGCCCCCATGCCCCGGGCAACTTCCGCGCCATCGGACCGCTCGTGAACTTCCCGCCCTTCTACGACGCGTTCGGGATCAAGGAAGGCGACAAGCTCTGGAAAGCGCCGGCCGATCGCGCGAGGATTTGGTGAAAGCGGCGGCCGGCCGCCGCCGTCACTCGGTGTGCCGCTTCGCCTTGGAGCGGCCACCCTTCCAGATGTCGTACTGCGGGTCGGCGTGCTCGGCGAAGAAGGCGTCGAGCCGCCGTGCCAGTCCGGCGCGTGTCTCCTCCATTCCGGGCTGCCCGTAGAGGTTGAAGCGCTCGCGCGGGTCCTTGCGCATGTCGTACAGCTCAAAGGGTCCGCTGGGGAAGCGCGCGACGTACTTCCAACCGTCGGTGCGGACGGCGCGCACGGTCTCCATCTCGTAATACACGGCCTGGTCCCAGGTGTCCGGCGAACCGCCCGCGAGCACCACCGAGAAATCGCGGCCCGGCGAACGCGGCGCGCGGGGCATCCGGTCCCTCAGCCCGAGGTAGCCGAGCACGGAGGGCAGGAAGTCGTAGTTGCTCACCAGCAGGTCCGAGGTGCAGCCGCCGGGGATGCGGCCGGGCTGCCGGAAGATGAGCGGGATCTGCATCATGAGTTCATGGGCGCCGATCGGGCGGAAATGATCCCCCATGCCCCACATGCCGTTCTGGCCGCCCATCCATCCCTGATCGGAGGAATAGGCGACCAAGGTGTCGTTCTCGAGCCCGAGCCGCCGCAGCGCGGCGAGCACCTCGCCCACGCCGTCGTCGACCCCGCTCACCTCCGCCGCCGTGCGCTCCATCGCGTTGCGGGTGTTGTGAAAGCCCTTGTTGGCGAATTGCCACGGGTGCATCGGCTCCACCGGGAACGACTTGAATTCCACGTCACGGTAATATTCGGCGTGCCGGTTGCGGGGCGGGTTCTGCATCAGCTGCCCGAGGACGTACGGTCCGTTGTAGGCGAGAAAGAGGAAGAAGGGCCGGTCCTGGTTCCGCTCGATGAACTCGATGCCCTTCCGCGTCCAAAGGTCCGTCGTGTAGGCTGCTTCCATCCGGACCTTGCCGTCCTCGATCACCTCCTGGTTGTAGAACTCCTTCGTGTGGCCGTCGGGCTTCGCCACCCAGTACGAGAAGCCCTCCGAGGGCGTGAGATTCGCCCCGAGGTGCCACTTGCCGCTGAGACCACAGACGTAGCCGGCGTCGCGCAGGATCTCCCCCAGCGAGGTGAACTCGCGCAGCGTGTTGTAAGCCTCGGGTCCCATCATGAACTTCGGGTCCAGAAACGAGTGCACGCCGTGCTGCGAGGGCAGGAGTCCCGTGAGAAAGGTCGCGCGCGTCGGCGAACACACCGGGTTGCTGCTCAGCGCCCGCGTGAAGCGCACGCCCTCCGAGGCAAGCCGGTCGATGTGCGGCGTCCGGATGTCGGGGTTGCCGTAACACCCGAGCGTCCACGCGCCCTGGTTGTCGGTGAGGATAAAGACGAGGTTCGGCGGCCGCGCCGCGCCGAAGGCGGCGAACGACAGGAAAGCCGCGGCGAGCAGGGCCGGATGGCGGGATTTCATGGGGCGGGGTGGACGCAGCGAAGCGCGGTCGCCCCGCGCGGTCAGGCCAAAACTCGGCGGTGAGAGGGAACGGGGCCGACCAGGCCGGGTTACCGAGCGCGCGGAGATCCAAGCCGGGGGCACGGAACCGGAGTCGAAGTGCGGGGAGCGATGCGCCGCCGAGTGTTCGAACTGCGTGGTTCGCGGCTGCAGCCGCGGCTACACCACCCGAAATTCCTCACGCGATGCGGGCGGTGCAGCCGAGGGCTGCTCCCTCGAATTTCAAGATTCTTGTTCCGTAGCTTCCGTGAGTTCCGTGGGCCACCCGGCTCGGTTTCGTGCCTCTGGTGTGTTTCGTGGTTCCCCGCGCTCACCGCACAAACCGCTTCGCCCACGCCGGGTCTTCGGCCGGTGCGACTTGCTCCGGCGGACCGAAAATCCCGCGCCCTCGAGCGATCCCGCGGTAGGCGGCGTCGGTCCAGCTTTGCGGCAGGATCCGCAGCCACGATAGCACCCGGCAGATCCCTCCCGGTTCGTCGGCCGCCGCGAGGGCTCCCTCCGATCGAAGACGCGGAGGCAGACTTTCCGGACGCTTCCAGTCGGGCACGAACACGAGGCTGTCGAAATCAGCCGTCGGCAGGTCCCGGGCCCGCAGGTATGCTTGGGCGGCCGGCGCCTGCAGCGGGGAGAAAAGTAATCGGCCCGCGGCATCCTCCCGCAGCAGCAGGCGCACGACGGCGGCGCACAACCCGCACTCGCCATCGTAGAGCAGCACCGGTCGACGCGCGTCATCCCGCGCCGGCAGCCAGCGAACGTCGAGGGTTGATCCTTGAATCAGCAGAAGCCCGAGCGCCAGCGGCCAGGTTTCACCGAGAACCATCGCTTCGCCGAGCGTCATGACGCCGAGCACGAGCCACGCCGGAACCCGCGCCGGCGGCACCGCGAGCAACCCCAGCAGGACCAGATGCGCGGCCGCCAGAGGAGCCGGCAAGGCGGGGGTTGGCATGCCCGGCGGCAGCCACCCCGCAGCCGCCCAAAGGAGATGTGCCCCGACCAACATCACCCACGCGGCAAACCGCCATCCACGATGCATCAACGCACTGCCGTGGTCTCCTCCCTCCCCACGCCAACGGAAGGCCTCTGTCTCCGGCAACCCGGCGAAGAAGGCGCACAACGCGAGCAGCGGCGCGGCAGTCGTCAACGGCGCGGCGGTCAAACCCGCGACCAGCAATCCCGCCGCCGCGTACCTGCGATGGATTCCGAGCAGCAGAGCCGCGGCCAGGATCGCACCCGCGCCCGACCAAGCGTCTCCGAGCCGGATGGCCGCAAGCAGGCCGAGGCCGGCGCGGACCGCCGCAAGTTGCAACGGCGTGAACGCGGTGCCGGCGGCAAAGTTCATCCTGGACGGGGCTCGGCGTCGCGTGACCGACCCTCGCCGCCCGCGCTCAGTTTTCCCGCGCGAACGCGGTGTTGGAGCGGACGAGGTCCAGTTCCTTGATCCAGATGTTGCGGTAGCGCACGTCGTGTCCCTCGCACTGCAACTTGAGGCCGCCCGGAGTGTCGGTGATGCCCTTGCCGCCATCGTTGCCGCCGTCGATCCCGGAGTTGGCGCCGCCCCAGACCTGCTGGATCTCCTGATGCGCGTGAATCTTCACTCCGTTGAAGAACATCGTGACCCGCGCCTTCTCGACCAGCTTGCCGTCCTTGAATCGCGCGGCGCGGAAGACGATGTCGTACGCGTTCCACTGCCGGAGGCCCTTGTAGAGGTAGTAAGGCGAGGGGGTCTCGTTGATCACGGCGCCCATGCCGTGCTTGGTGCCGTCGCCGTCCTGGATTTGGATCTCGTAGCGGTTCTGCAGGTAGACACCGCTGTTGCCGCCCTCGTTCATCACGCAGAACTCCACGTGCAGGCGGAAATCGCGGTACGCTTTCTTTGTGACGATGTCGGCGGCACCATAGCGTCCTTTCGGGGCCGCGGGATCGAACGTCATCAGCGCCGTGCCCTTGTCGACGGGGTCCTCCACGATCCGCCACTTGATGGGCAACGAGGAGGCGAAGCGCGGTCCCTCCCAGTAGGTCCACTTGGCGTCGAGCATCTCGCGCGTGCCATCGAAAAGCACTTCAGCCCCCGCCAGGGGCTTGGCGCCGACGCCGACCTCGGCCCGGGCGGGCGCAAGCGGCGAAAGGGCGCAGACGGCGAGAAGGAGGGAGCGGAAGAGGCGGGGCATGAGGGGGGCGGGGAAAGCGGTCCGTTCAGTCCTTGCTGAAACTGAGCAGTTCTATCTCGAAGATCAGCGTGGCGTTGCGTCCGATCTTGGGTGGCTGGCCGCGGGTGCCGTAGGCCATTTCGGGCGGGATGATCGCGAGCCGGCGCTCGCCGCGCTTCATCAACTGGAGCACCTGCTCCCAACCCTCGATCACCATCTCGCGACGAACGCGGAAAGTGAAAGGCTTATCGGGCTCATTCGCCTGGTCGAAGACCGTGCCGTCGAGCAGCTTGCCGATGTACAGCACATTGACCTTGTCGCCGGGTTTGGGCGTCTCGCCCTGCCCTTCCTTCAGGATGACGTACCGGATGCCGGTGGTCGTTTTTTTCGCCGCCGGCCACGTCTTCTCGATGAACTCGAGATCGGCGGGGGGCAGCTTTTCACGCTGGGCCCGGAGGCCCGGCGCGGCGGCGAGCAGAAGACAGAACGAGGTGATGAAAAGGCGGGCGGAGGACGTCACGGGAAGCGCGAAAGAAGCTTCCGCATCGGTGCCATCCGTGCAATCGCTGGTCAAAGACTTTATGCCCCGTCCGACCGTCGCGATCGTTTGCCCCCGCGAATTCAAGTTCACCGACCACGAGGCCTCGGTGGAGCGTCCGGTGCTCGGCGACATCGCCGACCTCACCACGGTGTGGCTCGACTTCAACGCGCCGTTCCCGGCCGGTGTGCTCGGGGCCGACGCGATCATCCTGTGGCACGGACCGCGGGTGACGGCGGAAGTGGTGGCGGGGATGACACGCTGCCGGGCGATCGTGCGCAACGGCGTGGGTTTCGACAGCGTGGACCTCGCGGCCGCGGCGCGCGCCGGCATCGCGGTGTGCAACGTGCCCGACTACGGCACGGAGGAGGTGGCGGACCACGCGCTGGCGCTCACGCTCGCGCTGTACCGGCAGCTCTTTCCGCTCGACGCCGAGGCTAAGCGCCTCGGCTGGAGGATCTCCGTGCAGCACCGCATGCGCCGGCTCAGCACGCAGACCTTCGGCATCGTCGGCCTCGGCCGCATCGGGACCGCGGCGGCGTTGCGCGCGAAAGCGTTCGGCTTCCGCGTGGTCTTTTTCGACCCCTACGCACCGGCCGGCGCGCACAAGGCGCTCGGCATCGGCCGGGTCGGGACCCTCGGGGAACTGCTCGCGACTGCGGACACCGTCTCGATCCATTGCCCGCTCACCGCCGAGACGCGCGGGATGATCGGCGAGGCCGAGATCGCGGCGATGCGGCCGGGGGCCTTCCTCGTGAACACGGCGCGCGGCGACATCGTGCGCAAGGCGCCGCTGTTCGCCGCGCTGAGGACGGGACATCTCGGCGGGGCGGGCCTCGACGTGGTCGAGGACGAGCCCCTGCGCACGGTCGAGGAGGCGGCGACGCCGCATCTCATCGTGACGTGCCATGCCGCGTTCTGCAGCCCGGAGGGGATGGTCGAAATGCGCACAACCTCGGCGCGGATCGCGCGTGCGGCCGTGCTCGGGCAACCGGTCTGGAACCGCGTGAATTGACGGACGGCTCCCGCGGGGGCTTCGCGGTTGACACTCCGCGCGACGGTCCGGACGCACTCGCGCCCCATAGCCGAGCTGTCTTCCAGGTCATGGGTTTCACCGGACACCGTCGGCTGTGTGATCCGGACGAACTTCGCCCCGGCCGCCTGGCGGGGAGGTGGAGGCGCTGCTCGCGGAGGCGAAAGACGCGCGGGGAGTGCTCGAGACGGCGCGCAAGGAAGCCCGTTTCGCCCAGACCTGGGGCGCGCTGGAGCGGGTGGTCGCCCGGGTCGAGTCCGCCCTGCTGCAGGAAGTGTCCGAGTGGCACTCGCTGACCAGCTTCAGCGAGGCGCACTAGGCTGGCACGGGGACCGGGCCGGCTCAGCCCTTCAGGCGCCGCAGCGCGGTGGTGATCCGCGCCGGATCGCAGGCCGCGGGATCATAGTCCGGGCCCAGCCACTCCCGCCATTCGCGCCCCAGCGCCGAGGCGGGATCACCGAGACAAGCGAGCATATCGTGGTACGCCTCCAGCCCGCCGCAATCCTCGGGAGGCCCGGCCCGTTCGCCCGCCAGGCAGACGGGAAGCCGCACTCCCTTGCCGGCGGGCCCGGCGGACTCCACCAGGATGTCCACCTCCCAGCCGTCCCCGAAATGATACCGGTACGCCAGCCGCTGCCCGGGCTCGAGTCCGAGGTCGCTGACCATGACGTCACGGTCGTCCTCGACTCCTCCCTCCTCGCCCCGCACCGGGTTGCCGAAGCGCCGGCTCTCCCGGTTGAAGGTGTGCGTCTGGTAATCGTACCAATCGAACACGAGCTGGATCGCGTCATGGAGCTGCGAGAGCCACATCTTCTCCCGCACCACCAGCCGCCGCCAAACACCCGGCTCGCAGCCGTTGACCCGCAGCAACAGCGTCAACGCCCGCCCGGCGGGTCGTTTTCGCCGCGCGCCGCGGCCCTCGTGCAGGGAAATCATGCCTGATGAAACGGACCGGCGGGCGGGCGCGCAAGCGCCGCGCCCGCGGCTCAGAAACGGCGAGCGAGCGTGAGACCCGCCTGCCGCGGATCCGCGCGGCTCTCGTAACGGTTCTCCGCGTAGTCCGGCTCCGCGTTGCCGAAGAAAAACACCCGTTTCTCGTGCCGGGCGTCGAGGAGGTTGCGCGCCCACACCGTCACGCTCCAGCCCCCGCTGGCCCAGCCGGCGGCGGCGTTCACCACGGCGAAGGCCCGGCGCGCCTCGTCGTGGTTGTTGGAGTCGAATTGCGCGGCGCGGGCCGTTCGCTCGATCCGCGCGAAGAACCCGCCGCGCGTCTCGTGGCGCACCCCGATGGTGTGGCCGTGCCCGGGCGTGTTCGCCAGCGCGCGGCCGCCCCCCGGATTCCCGTTCGAGAGCGTGAAGCGCTCGAGTTCCGAATCCATCAGCGCGGCCGAGGCGTGCAGCGAAAGCTCACGGGTGACCGCGAGGGCGCCCGCCGCCTCGAGCCCCGCCACCCGCGCGCCACGGCCGTTGGCGGTGAAGAAACGGTAATTGCCGCCGAAGCCGGCGGAATCCCGCACCTGCGTCCGGCTCCGCTGCAGCAGAAACGCCGTCAAACCACCCGTCAGCCGGCGCTCCAGCGCCTGGCCGCGCACGCCGGCCTCCCAGTTCCAAAGCGTCTCGGTGCGGTAGGTGAGCGGATCCGCCGGGGGGGTGATGCGCGCGTCCACGTTCACGCCGCCCGCCTTGTGGCCGCGCGTCACCGAGGCGAACAGGAGGCCACCCTCCGGCAGGTCCCGCTCCCACGTCAGCTTCCCGCCCGGCAGCGTGTCGGAGAATCGCGGACGAAACGTCACCACCGGATCAAAGGTCCCGCGCGACTTGCGGAAGCGGGTGCGCGTGCCCGCGCCGTCCTGCGCGACCCGCTCCAGCCGCAGCGCCGCGACCAGTCGGCCGGCCGCGCCCAAGGACCAGGCAGTCTGGGCGAAGAGCGAAAGCTGGCGCGCGGCGTAGTCCGTGGTGAGGCCGCGCAGGTTCCCGGGGTCCTCGTTGGTGTAGCGGGTGTCCTCGTCGAGCCGCGCCCCGTGGAGACCGAGCGTCCAGCGCGCACCGCCGCCGGCGCCCCCGCCGCCATCGAGCCGGGCCTCGGCGCTCCAGCCGCGGCGCGCGCGGGAGAGGTCGCTGAATCCGGCGTAGGAGGCGGCCGTCCAGTCGTCGTCGTAACTGTAGCGGGTATCGGCGAGGGTCGCCGTCGCCACCGCCGTGAGCCGAACGTCCCGGGCGACGGGGCCCGCGAGACGCCAGCTGCCGGCGAGCGCCCGCTGGTCGTCGCGACCGGGACGATCGCTGAACGTGTACCGGCCGTTATTATCGAGGGCGAACTCGTCGAAGCCGTTGCGCAGGTCGGAGCGCAGCAGGGCCGTCTCCCAACGCCAGCCGCCGATCCCCTCCCCCGCCAGCCGCAGCCGCGCGGTGCGTTCATCGCGCGCGTTGGTGTCTCGGCCCAGCGTGAGATTGCGCCGGAAGCCCTCGCTGACATGGCGGTGCACCGCGATCCGACCCAGCAGGGTGGGCCGTCCGCCGCCGAGCAGCGGGCCGCCCGCGGCGAAACCCGCCTCCCGCAGCCCGTCCCCTCCCGCGGTCGCCTCGAGCAGCCCGGCCCAGAGGGGAGTGGGCGCGGCGGTCACCACGCGCACCAAACCGCCCGCCGCATTCGGCCCGAAGGCCCCGGCCTGCGGACCGCGCAGCACCTCGATCTGCTCCACATCGAAGGTCGAGGCCGCGCCGCCGAGGCCGGTGAAGTCGAGGTCGTCGATGAGAAAGCGTACGGCGGAATCGGGCGTTTCGCCCTCGTATTGGGAATTCTCGCCGACGCCGCGGATCTGGAGATGACGCGGCCGCGACGTGCCGCCCGTCCAGGTGAGGTTCGGGATCTGGTCGACGAGATCGCCGAAGTGGCGGATTCCGCCGCGCAACGCGCCCGCCTCGTACAAACTCACGCTCGCCGGCAAGCGCTCGGGCGGCGATTCCCAGAGGTCGGCCGTCACGCGCAGGGGCGCGAGTTGGATCGCCGGGCCGGACGGCACGGCCTGGGAAAGGAGCAGGGCCGGCGACAGGAAAGCGGTGGCCGCGAATGCGTGGCGGAGACGGAGTGAAGCGGTGGTCATGGCGGATCGCCTGACCCGCACGGATCGCCGCCGAAGGGACGCCGGGCACAGGCCCGAAGGCGCGTGGTCCGGCGCCTGCTGTTTCCTCCGACGGCATGATCCGCACAGGTTCAAAGGGTCGAGCAGCCGGTCGCGCCGCAATCTCAGCCTTCCGCGGAAGACACCCCTACAGGCGGCGCAAGGGAAACGGGCGCCCGGCGCGCCGCGCAAGCGGAAAGCCGCGGCGCGCGACGGGCTGTACCGCCGCGCGCCGCGGACCGGTCAGCGGGCGTAGGCCGCCAGCACCCCGCGAACGTAGCCGACCGACTCGGCGAGTCCGGTGATGGGATTGCCCGCCACCTTCTCGTACTCGAAGGACACGACGCCGTCGTACTTGATGTCGAGCAGAGCGCGGAGCATCCCCCGGATGTCGAGCCGTCCGGCGCCGACCTCGATCGGGATGTCGCGCATCGCGCCCGGGACGGCGACGCTGTCCTTCAGGTGCACGTCGTGCACGCGCGAGGCGTACTTGCGGATGGCGGTGATCGCATCCTCGCCGCCGCGCACGGTGTGGCCCACGTCGATGCAGAGGCCCACGCGGGGGTCGAGGGACTTGATGGCCTCGAACGCGATCGCAGGCGTCGGGTACACCTTGTCCTCGGGACCGTGGTTGTGGATCGCGAGCCGCTGGTCGTACTCCTTGGCGAGACGGGAGACGAGCGGGAGGGCGGCGAGGTCGGGCTTGCAGACCATGGTGGCCATGCCGGCGGCCTTCACGTTCTCAAAGGCCTGGCGGCATTTGGCCTCGTCGTTGGGCAGGTTGACGACGCCGGAACCGGTGAGGCGCAAGCCGGCGGCCTTGAGTTTCTCGCCGACCGCGCGGCACTCCGCGACCGGGGCCGACTCCCAGTTGCAGTGCAGCCGGAAGAGCGCGACGTTGGAGATCCGCAGCACCTTCACGACGGAGAGGAACTCGTCGAGAGGCAGGTTGCGGAGCGAGTAGGAAGCGACGCCGAGCCGGAGGCCGTTCTCGCGACCCTCGGGAAACGAGGCGTACGCCGGCAGGGCGGCCTCGGGCGCCTTTTTCTTCTCGGCGGCGAAAGCGGAGCCGATGACGGGGACGACGAGCGCGCCGAGGGCGGCGGTGCGGAGCGCCTCGCGGCGGGTGACGGTGGGAGCGGGGGTTTTCATGGAGAAATGGAGCTCAGGCGCCCGGGCGGGCGCGCGGTGAAGCCGGCGAGGCGAAACGGCGCAGGTACTTCAGGGCGACCTCAAAGTCGTGCGGCACCGGCGCGGTCAGGGTGACGCGCTCGCGGGAGGCGGGATGCGTGAAGGTGAGCGCCGTGGCGTGAAGCGCCAGACGCCCGATGAAGGGTTTCTCGTCCTCGCGCCCCTTGTAGCCCCGCTTGAGGTCGGAGAGACGCAGCGCGACCCGGGGGTCGCCGTAGAACGGATCGTAAAGGATCGGCGCGCCCGCGGCGGCGAGGTGCAGGCGCAGCTGGTGCGTGCGCCCGGTCAGCGGCTCGCACTCGACCCACGCGTAGCCGGCCGGCGCGGCCTCCCGGTCACGCGGCGCGCCCGCGCCGAAACGCTCCCGCGTACGAAAGCGCGTCACGGAGGCCTTGCCGCCGCGTCCCTTGAAGATCCGCATCCGGCCCGGCTGGCGTTCGTCCTCCCCCAGGGCCAGCTCCACGGTGAATTCGTCGGGCAGATTGCCCTGCGCGTCACGCACCGGTGCGGCCACCTTCATCTCGCGACCCGCGGGCAGCACCGCCACCAGCGCATGGTACGTTTTGCCCACCGTCTTCGACTGGAACTGGCCCGAGAGGAAATCGAGCGCGGGCTTCGTTTTCGCGCACAGCAGCACGCCGCTCGTGTCGGCGTCGAGCCGGTGGACGTTGGCCACGCCGCGGCCAAGGCGCGGATCGGCGTGCACCAGCCCCATGAGGTTGGCGCGGGTCTTGTCCCAGCGGTCGGGCGCCACGAGCAGCCCGCTCGGCTTGTCGAAAGCGAGCACCTCGGCGTCCTCCTGGATGATCGGGGGCAACGGCATCGGGAGGACGCTTGGGGCCGCGCGTGGCGCGCGCAAACCCGGAGCGTGGCAACCCGCAGGGGTAATTCGCTTGCGACTCTCCTGGCCCGGCCCTGCCCTCGGCCCGCGTCGCGCCGCCATGCCCGTCCGGCCCAAATTCCTCCATGTCCTCGGCCTCGGCCTCCGCACGGCCGGCGTGGAATGGCGCCTGCGACGCCGCGGCGGCGGGCCGGCGGAACAGACCGCCGCGTTTTCCGCTCTCCTCCCCCGGCTCGCCGCGGCGGCGCACTGGCGCACCGCCGGCATCGACGCCCGGATGACCTACGCCGCGTTCCACGCGCGCGTGCCGGTGCAGACGCACGCCTCGATCGCCCCCGCGGTCGCCCGGATGGTCGCCGGCGAGTCCGGCGTGCTGTGGCCCGGGATCTGCCGGTTGTTCGCGCGCACGGCCGGCGTCGCCGACGGCAATCGCCGGTTGGTTCCCGTGACCGAGGAGCTGCTGGCGCACTTCCAGCGGGCGGGCCTGCGCGCCGTGCTGCACCATGCGGTCGCGGCGCGGCACGCGGGGGTTTTTCGCGGCCGTCACCTTCTGCTGGGCGGCGCCGCGGCGGTCGGGCCGGTCGACGCCGCGCGGCCCGAGGGTGCCGCCGCCGGGGACCTCAGCGGCATCGCCGCGCTGAGCCTGCCGCCTTGGGCCGAAAAACACCTCCATGAGCCCGGACTCGCCGCCGCCGCCCTCACCGACGCCGATCAGCGACAGGCCGCCGCCCTCGCCCGCGGGAAGAGCGCCGACCTCACGCTGATCGCGGGCCTTCCCGGTGGAATAGCGACCTTCGCGCGCGCGGCGCTCGGCGCGGATGCCACCACGCTGCAGGCCCGCTGGCCCAACCTCGAATGTGTGATCCACGGGGGTGACGCGCTGGGTTTCCACGCCGATATCCTGCGCGAACTGGCCGGACCGGGCGTGCGGCTTCACGAGGTGTACGCCGCGAGCGAGGCATTCATCGCCGCGCAGGACGGCGAGGCCTCCCAAGGCCTGCGGCTGCTCACGGACCAGGGGGTGTTTTTCGAGTTTCTCCCTCTCGAGGAGCTGGAGAACGGCCCGCTGGAGACCGCCGGCCGGCGGGCGGTGCCGCTCGCCGGGGTGAAAGTGGGTGTCGACTACGCCCTGTTGGTCACGACGCCCGGAGGGCTGGTGCGCCATCTCCTGGAGGACGTCGTGCGTCTCACCTCCCTCGCGCCGGCGCGGCTCCTCGTCGTCGGCCGCACGGGGCGGCGCCTCGACGTTTTCCGGGAAAACCTGCTCGAGCGCGACCTCACCGGCGCGCTGACCGCGGTGTGTCGCCGGCAAGGCTGGCGGATCATGGATTTCCACGTGGCCCCGCAGGTCACGGTCGAGACGCTCGTCGGCGAACGACGCGGTCGCCATGAGTGGTGGATCGAGTTGAACCCTGGCACGACGGCGACACCGACCGGTCCGCAGTTGGCCGCGGAGCTGGACGCCAAGCTCTCCGTGACCCATCCGGCCTACGCCGACCGTCGCTCCCGCGGGGTCCTCGAGGCCCCGGTGGTACGTCTCGTCATGCCCGGGGTGTTCGAGCATTGGCGGCGCTTCCACGGCCGCTGGGGTGGGCAGCACAAGATGACCCGCTGCGCCCGCGACCGCGCCATCGCCGACGAGTTCGACGCCATGACGAAATTCGCCCCGCACTGACGGCGCGAGGTGTCGGGATGGTTGGACGGCGTCTTCAGGTATGCTCCCACGCGGCCCGCTCCCCCGCGGGCTTCCTCATGCCGGTCCGGGCAGGATGAAGCCCGGCTGATGAACCACGGCCTGGCCGCGGTACCTCCGAAGCTGGCACGGGCGATGCTTTTCCCACCCCGCGACCCATGCAGGGTTTGGGTCGCAACCGGCCGCAAGGCCGGAAAATCAGAAAAAACTGGGGCCGGCGTTAAGGGGTTATCGCCGGCCCCTTCTGTTTTCCCGAAGTCGGGGATCGAGGGGTTGGAGGAGGCCAGCGGCGGCAGAGCAGTCGGCGGCAATTTCCGCGGCTTCCCTCCTTCGCCAAGCCTGGGGCGGGCTTACCCGGATCGACGGCGTATCCTTGCGCCGGCCCTTGGCCGCGTCACTTCAGCGGCGGCACGTCGAGCCAGCGGCGCTCGGCCCACGACTTGAGGCCCAGCTCCGCCAACTGCACGCCCTTGGCGCCCTCGAATAGGGTCCACGGGAACGGCGATCCGGTGACGACGTGTTTCAGGAACAGCTCCCACTCCACCTTTAAGGCGTTGTCGTAAACGCTCTGGTCCGGCACGCGCGTCCAGCCGTCCATGTACTTGATGGGGCTGTCGATGTCGGGATTCCAGATGCAGCGCGGCGTGGCGGCGAGCGATTGCGCGGTGCAGTCGCGCAGACCGGC
>SXGQ01085314.1_pt1 | contig 12964 bp, 10 predicted proteins | sample 3178371 | NCBI WGS metagenome assembly SXGQ01 (sample SAMN11356859, study PRJNA531348) | freshwater metagenome | isolation source: freshwater sample F1-20 | place: China: Fuxian Lake, Yuxi | collected 2017-12-25
GGTGCCTGATGGTGGAACAAAGTAATAAGGTGAAGTGAATGTTGTGACTCCTACAAGGTCAGGACCACCACTACCGTCTTCGTTTATAAAGTTTGAGAACTTAATTTCAGACATTTCTTATAAACCTCCGTGACCGTTGGAAGTTGCTGCTCTTTCTGATACAGAAACCGTACTATCTCCAAAATCTACTGCATTTCCTTGAGTACTAATGGTTACATATTCAATAACATTTGAACTACTTCCATTTGATATTACTCCGCGAATTTGTGATGAGCAAGATGCGGATCCGTGCCCTGCAGTAAGTGTTCCAAACTGGACTGCATTTCCCAAAGTTGATATTGTAATATATTCAATGTCATTGTATCCTCCAGTAGAACCTCCAATCATAAGTGCCCTAGTAGAATTTGCACAAGATGATGAACGAGTACCTCCACTAGTATTCAAATTGCCAAAGTTTACACTGTTTCCTAGACTTGAAAGTGTAATATAGGATATTGATGACGCAGAAGGAGAATATCCACCAGCAAATATCCCACGAACAGTAGATGCGGAAGCAGCATAATCAATTTGTTGAATATGTACATCGCCAAAATCAACTGCATTTCCTAAAGATGCAATAGTAATATAATCTATAATATTATGATTGGTTGCACCTTCGGCAGAATATCCGCTGGCAGTAATCATTCTCGTTGAATTTGAACAAGACTTGCAGAAAAATCTTGCTTGAGTAGTATCTCCAAAGTCTTGGGCATTTCCTGTAGAAGATATTGTAATATAATCTAATGTATTATAACTTTCTGATCCAGATGCAGTTCCATTTGAAAATACTGACCTTGTTGAGGAACCAGCGGATCCAAGTAATCTTCTCCCAACTGTCAAATCGCCAAAATCAATAGCGTTTCCAGTGGATGATATTGTCACATAGTCAATAACATTACTACCACCACCAAACAAACCACGATTACCTAAAGCACCTGCCTGTCCAATCTCAACATTAAATGCTTCCATCTCCAACCACTGGAGACTATCAAAGTATTCTAGTTTTGCAGAGTCAGTATTAAATCTGATGGAACCAACAGGACAGTTTGATGGTCTTTCTGCTGTGGTTCCTTTTGGTGGAACGAAATAATTTTGTCCAGAAAACGTCGTAATCCCAGAAATGATAGGACCGGCAGTGCTATTCTCATTCGATATTCTACCAACCCTGGCTTCGGACATTTATTCTATCGATTCCAAAAATCTAAATCCTTATACTTATTTATCACTTCCTCACTTAATACTTCTGAATAGTGTCTTGACTTCTTCTCTACCTTATGACGAACTTCGTGCATCGTAGGAAGACCATAAACTTCACTATCCTTTTCTCTATACTTATTCTCTACATTCTCAAAGTCATACTCAAATGGTTTCATTCTTAAGAACGAATGAATACCTTGCATCACTCTCTTGGGGTCACTCACCAAGTCATCATACTGAATGAAATGAATGTGTTGTGTTTGGTTCTGACGAAATGCAGTCGCAAGTGCATTCATAGATTCCCATACAATACCACCAGGACTCATCATAAAATGACAACGTGTATCATTCGTGATAAACATTCCTTGTTGTAGAAGTGCCTTATCAATAAAAGACACTGATCGACTATTATTAATCAAGTCAATAAAAGACGCAAGAATATCTAGTGGATGTCTTACAGTGCAGATGATTTTGGGGTCTGGTGTGATATATTCTTTTATGAGGTCTAGGTGGGCAACCCAAGCACGCGATTTATCCACTTTTATTTTTTTATCAACATCACTATAATAAGTATCAATTACATTCTTAACCATCTTCTTAAAGATTTCTGGTTTAGGGTGTGCTTGAGCTTGCTCACCTTGAAGTCTATCACGAGTATAATACATCACCTCAAAGACAGGTGATAATGGACCAGCGTGTATTTCTGGATTTTGGTTGAGAATTGCCGTCAATAAAGTGCTGCCGGAACGAGGCAACCCTGAATCAAAATAATACATTAACACCACTCCTTAATCTTTCAACTTTTACAATGTCTTTATGTCTTTTTGCTCTGTTTAAACTTAACATACTTAAATTACCTGCTTGATATTTTGGATATTTTCTACAGAATTCAGTTGCACCATTTAATTCTTCGATTATTCTACCATCTTCAAAATATACTTTAATTGGAACAACGTGAACATTTGTATACTCCACTATTATTGGGATTATTGGTTTTTGTTCTCCTTCTTTTATCTCTTCTACTTTTACTATATCTTTATGTATAACTCCTTTTCCCTTTCTTAACGCTGTTATTTTACTGTTACAATATCCTGGATTATTATTTGCAAAATGACTTGCCCCATCTGGATATTCTAATACTCTACCATCTGCAAAATATATTCTAATCGGAATCGTATTATGTATTTTTTGACCCACTCTATATTCTTTTAATTTAACTTCTTTTTTTGGTCTTGGTAATTTTTCAATTTTTATAATATCTTCATAGCAATCTATTTTATTATCTCGTAATTTTTTCAACAAATGTAAAGAATAGTTATATTCTCTAGCAAAATTATGAATGCCGTCAAGATATTCTATAACTTTTTCACTATTAAAATAAACTTTTATTGGAATAGCACCAGAACTTTCCCTTCCAGTATATTTTCCTTTCTTTACTTTGCTCAATTTTAATTTCATCTCTTCAGATTTTTTTACACCTTTTGTATTTTTAATATGTCTTTTTCTAGCATTATCGTAAAGATGTGAATTTATATGTCTTTTATGAGTGTCGTGCCCTTTTAACATAATATGAGAGTAAGTCATATTTTTTGTTTTCCAATGCTCCAATCCATATCTTTTTATAAATGCTTTTTCTAGAAGAACGTGTAAAAGATAATGAATTCTTGGAGTCACATATATTATTCTTTTATTTCCAGAAACTGTCTTACCATAAATTGACTGTGGAAATATGTGATGTCCTTCTACATATAATCCTTGTTCTTTTGCTTGTTTTTTGGTAAGTCCTTTCGCTTCTTCATTACGAACTATCTTACAATAAAGTTTTAGGTAGTTCATTACTACTCTAACAGACGGCATATTTATTTATTATAGCACAAAATAAGGAGACACGAAAGTGCCTCCCTGCCTTGTAGATTGCCGTCTGCTAGGCAAGATTATTTATCAGAGTTCGTTTACTGTTTTATATTTGTTCCAGAGTTCTTCTGTTGCCGCAGTAGCATCAAATGGATTTCTGACCTTTGTTGTCTCTCTGTAAGTTCTGATTCTGGTCTTTGTAACTACACCATCAACGTCAGTTGTGGTTACAGAATCCGAATATCCTTCTGTAATATCCTGATGTGTTGCGGTTGTAGTGGTTGTAGTCGTTGTTGTGGTGACTCCTTCACCCTCTCTGCCAGGACCAGCAGTGGTTGTTACGACACCAACAGCAGTAGAAACACCAACAATCGTAATGTTGTTGTAAGGATGAACAATCTCAAACTCCTCAACTGAAGTTGTAATTCCAGCAACAGTTGCTCTTTCGGTTACGATTTTAGTTACATAAGATACACTGTGCTCAATGACTGTTCCGGAGGGTGCATCAAAGGTTACAGGAGAAGTTGTAGTGGTTGTAAGACCGGGACCAACATATTCTTCACTATTAGGTCCAGGTGAATAGTTCCACGCTTTCAGGGTGCCTGTGGTGGTCTCTGTGTGAATGCCGGTGACTCCCCGTGAGTCAACAGTCCAGGTAGTTGAGATTCCAGTAATATAAGTTTCCAGTTCTTCTTTAGTCTCAATTACATTTACACATTTTGGGCAACTATCAGGGTCCACTTGACCACAAGCCATTCCAAGATACTTGGTTTCTTGTGGAGGCAACCAGGCAGGAACAAATCCTTCTTTATTCGTATTTACTCCATACATTCCGGCAAAAGCGCCAGGATGATTGCATAGGAATGGTGGAATCGTTCCATTACTACGAAGTCTGTAAGTAATAATTGGGTGTTGAACAGTCATTATAATCTTTTAGTTTTTAATTATTTATAAGAACGAGCATAGTGCCCATTGAATAAATGACTCCCAAAATGTCCTGCCTGAATCCAAGGAGCACACCAAACCTTACCACCAATTTTACGATAGGAAGAGCAGAAAAAATAATCTTCTGAAAGTAAATGATTCTTTTCTTTATCAATCTCTACTCGGTAGTAATCACGTATCTCTTCACCATCAGGTAGAGATGCCCCACCATTTGTATAAATGGGTGTATGAGGTTTGAGTGCCTCAAATACCTCGCGGCGAATCATCATAAATGCATTACCACCGTGCTCAATCTCAAATGCAGTTTCTTCATCTTCCATAGTAATACCAGGGAGATGATTGATATTATATACACCACCAGTCCTGGAAATGTCTTCTTCACCTCTTAGTGCTCTTTGACGAATCTCTTCCCAATTATAACCCTTCAGAGGAATCGGACCAACAATCAGTTCCTTATCTGCCTTAATCATTTTTACAACATCTTCCACACGAAACTTAATATCCGCATCAATAAACATTAGATGAGTTGCATCAGGAAGATTCATAAAGTGATGAGCAATAGTATTTCTACCACGCTGAATCAGAGACTCATTACCCAAAAAGATAGTGGTGAATTTTACATTTGACTTATTTGCTGCTTCTGAAAGATGAATAATTGATTGCGTATATTCACTTGTACACATTCCCCCATACATTGGGGTTCCAATCACAAGATGTATCATATATTATTCTCCGGCAGTAAGTTTTGCAAACTCCTGGTCAACAGAAGAAGGAAGCATAATTACGGGTTCTGGGTGTGCAAGTGACTTCTCATCTAATGGAACAAATCCACGACTTTTTGCAAACTTAATTGAACAGTCCTCAAACTTATCGGCACACTTCTCTAACCATTCAATCGTCATTTCGTGTGATGGTGCCTGACCATTTGCAATCAGTTCATTCTCAATCTTCAGGTAGTTAAAGACTTCTGCCTGTGCGTGAGCAACATTAATTCCAATATCAAACAGATAGATTGAGTTTCCTTCATCAATAATACCACCTCTGGGTCTTGCAGAGTTGATTGCCTGTTTAAGTGCAGTCATTACGTGATAGCGTTTCTCTTCACGCTCATAATCTTCTTCGGTAATATGGTCCTTACCGATGTGGTCCAGGACAGAACGATATTGAGTCATCAGGAACGACATCTTACGAATCGCACCTTTCATTGAGTTCTCAACATTCATATTATTGTTCATCAACTCAATCATATCAATCTCAAGTTCCTCACGGTCTAGGTCATCCTCTGCAGCATCAATCTCTCTTTGCTTCTTCTTGATTTTGATTTCGTTCTTACGACGATTAATTTGTGCTTCGGCAAGAGCACTCTTGGTTCTTTCAATTGCCGCAAGTGTGTGCTTGATACTACGAATCGGTGTGAGGTCAGTAATATCAAGCGTCACAGTCATCATCTGTGAGTGTGACTTGTAGAAGTTGTCGCAGGCTGCCTGAGTCGCAGGAAGTGTCTCCTCAATGTGAGTCAACATTCCTTTGTATTCTTGAGGCAGAGGACCGTTTGCAAGTTGTGCTAGGTCTTTCTTGAGTGTTGTAACAGAAATCTCTGCACCTGGAGATAAATCTACCGAAGTAATAGCAGAACTTTTTTCAGTCATATCAAATTTATTATTGTAACTGGTGTATTTATTATACTACGTTTGGACGGTTTTTACAACCTTTAGAGTCCTCCGTGAGCGTTGGAAAGACCTGACGCATAATTCCTTGGAACTGTTAGGTCTCCAAAATCAACTGCATTTCCTTGTGTTTGTATCGTCACATAATCAATTATATTTGTCGCTGATGGACCTATCAATCCACCTCCCCACAATGCTCTAGTTGGAGATGCGCAAGATGATAAGAAAGTTGACCTACCTACAGTGAGACTTCCGAAATTAACAGAATTTCCTAAAGAAGAAATTGTAACATATTGTATTATGCCGCTATTTGGACTATCACCTCCAAATATAGCACGGGTTGCATTTGAACAACCAGAATGATTATTAATTGCAGAAATCATATCACCAAAATCTTGAGAATTCCCTGTTGTAGAGATTGTAATATATTGTATTACATTAGTTGTCGCAGGTCCAATATAACCTCCTGAAAATAATCCTCTAACTGGAGAAGCAGCAGGAGCAGTGTCTCTAATAGCGTTTAATAAATCTCCAAAATCAACTGCATTTCCCGTAGACGCCGTTGTTACATATTCAAAAATATTAACATTAGCAGCAATAAATCCTCCTCCAACTACTCCTCTAGTTGATGAACTGCAACCGCTTAACAATCTTCTATTTCCTGTTAAATCACCAAAATCTAAAGCATTAGAAGTTGATGAGATAGTGATATATTCTATTACATTAGTGATAGGACTATATCCGCCAGCAAAAACTCCACGAGTATTTGATGAAAATCCTGCCATCATTACTTTTGCTGAAGTTAAATCTCCAAAACTTACTGCATTTCCAGTTGAAGATATTGTTACATAATCAATGATATTAGAACTACCCCCACCACCACCAAAAACACCACGAGCACCACCATTCAGGTCTGGGCGACTTGATTGAACTTCAGTCCACTGGTTTCCATCATAAAGTTCTACCTTATTACTGTCGGTATTATATCGTAACTGTCCTGCTTTAAATCCTACACCAAGCTCTGCGATTCTATCTGGTGGTGTGAAGTTTGCTGTGTATTTTGCGAGACCTTTGTAGATTCGGAGGTCTTGTAGGTAACCATTAAACCAATAATTATTTGCATAAACACCAATATCAAATGTAGTTGCTGTCGATGGAACTGTATACGCACCCACAAATGAAGAAACAGCAACTCCATTAAGATACATTGTTGTAGTATTTCCTTGTTTGCATACTGACAAATGAATCCATTGACTTGTATTTGGAGAAATATTATAACTTACTATTCCAAATCCACCAACGGCAAAAACATATCCTCTAGTTGCAGATGCTTCCAAAAACCATCCATCAGTAGCACTACCATCTATCCCCAGTGTAGCAATTCCATCGTAATTATTTCCACCATTTGCAGATTTCCATAACCAAGTTTCAATTGTAAAATTACCAGAATCAAACTTAAAATCATTTATGCTAGAAGAAATTCTTAAATAATCCCCACTACCATCAAAACTAGCAGAACTTCCATAATACTTACTTTGTGCTGTGCTGATTGCAACATTACCATAAGCAGCAGGATTACGATTCCTTGAAGAGACATCAGTTAATCCAGTTGCTGCATTAAAAGGCATTGCAAGCACTAGATTATCATAAAACGTTCCACCAGTCCCTACAACGTCAGCAGTGGTTCTTAAAACGCCTTCTTGTGTTGATGAACCTTTTGGAAGAACAATATAGTTTTGACTATTAAACTCTAGGTTTCCTTCTAATGTTGGTCCGAAGGTTGTTCCAGTTCCGGCAATTGTATTAACTCTTAAGACAGTCATTTCTTATAAACCTCCGTGAGCGTTGGAGACTGCTCCACCAGATAAATGTTGGTCCGTTGTTAAATCTCCAAAATCTACTGAATTAGATTGAGTCGATATTATCACGTATTCAATTGTATTTGTAGACGGAGCTGGGCTTTGACCACCTCCCGATACTCCTCTTATACAATTAGAAGTTGATGCAGAATATCCTTTAAGTCCAGTAGCATCGCCAAACTTTACTGCATTACCAAGTGTAGAATAATTAATAAAATCAATTGTGGTAAATGGAGAAGCATCACCCACAAAAAATACACATCTAGTTTTAGAACTAGCTGCATTAGATCCATTTCTTTCAAGAGTCAAATCTCCAAAATCTGCTGCATTTCCTAAGGTTGATGTTGTTACATAATCAATTATATTTTGATATACTGGAGTATAACCGCCACCAAATATACCCCTAGTTGAATTGGAGGAAGCCATAGTATTTGATCTAGCAAGAGTTAAATCACCAAAATCTTGTGTATTACCAGTAGATGCGATTGTTACATATTCAATAACATTTGTAAATCCTGGAATTTTACCACCAGCAAATAATCCACGAGTGTTATTAGAACAACCAGAAATATACGTCGTTGCAGTAATTAAATTACCAAAAGTTGTTACATTTCCTGTTGAAGAGATGGTTACATACTCCATTCCCTGTTGATTTCCTGGTGCAGGATATCTTTCTCCACCACCCCACACACCACGAGTAGATGATGAGAAGGCACTAACATATTTCGTGTTTCCCGATAAATCTCCAAAATCAACTGCATTTCCTGTAGAAGATATATTAATGTAGTCTATTATATTTCCACCTGTTGTTGGGGATCCACCACCCCACAAACCACGAGCACCAGCACCAGTATTAGAACTCACCGCAAGATCTGGAGTATCAATCACCATCTCAAACCATTGGTCTTGAGCGAAGAACTCTAACTTCTGGGAGTCTGTATTAAAACGAATAGAACCTTGTGCTGTTGTAATACCAGCACTTCTTTGGTCTGTAGTACCTGTTGGTGGAACAAAGTATCCTTGTGTATCAAACTTTGTGACCCCATCAAAGACCGGACCATTAGTTCCAATACCAGAGACTTGATTAACTCTTAAGATTCCCATTCTTATAGACCTCCGTGAGCGTTGGAGAGACCGACAACTTGAGCACCATTCTGTGATAAGTCCCCAAAGTCAATCGCATTTCCTTGTGTTGCTATTGAAACATATTGAATTACATTTATTTCTCCAGGAACAGTATCACCTCCTGCCCATACTCCACGAGTTGATGATGCACAAGAACCTGGATTGTTTGCCGCTGTAAGCATATCTCCAAAATCAACCGCATTTCCTAATGATGCAATTGTAATATAATCAATTATATTTAATAATGATGGACTATAACCGCCACCAAAAAGACCACGAGTTGCATTAGAACAACCTTTTGATGCTCTTGCTGCTGTTAAGTCTCCAAAATCTGTGCTATTTCCTATTGTTGCGATAGTAACAAATTCAATTACATTAACTGCACTTGGAGTTGTTCCTCCACCAAATACTCCACGAGTTGAACTTGCAAGACCACCTATAACTTCTCTTCCTGCACTACTAGATAAATCACCAAAGTCTTGTGCATTACCTGTTGAGGATATGGTTACATAATCAATTACATTTGTATTTGCTGGAACAACATAACCACCCGCAAACAATCCGCGAGTTGCATTAGCACAACTTCCTGGAGAAGATGCTCTTGATGAGGTTGATAAACTACCAAAAGTTATTGAGTTTCCTGTTGATGAAATAGTAACATATTCAATTGTATTGATATATCCTGGTCCCGTATAACCACCAGCAATTAAACCACGAGTTGATGAAGAACAACCACATCTTTGTCGGGTTAAAGTGAGTAAGTCTCCAAAGTCTTGTGAATTTCCAGTTGAAGATATTGTAATATAATCGATTACATTTCGATTTGATGGTGCTAAATACCCAATTCCAAACAAACCACGAGCACCACCATTCAGGTTTGGAGAGAATGTGCTGACTTGTAACCACTGTGCTCCATCATAATACTCCAACTTCTGTGAGTCGGAGTTGAATCTCATTGCACCTGATGGAACTTCTACTGGGGGGAGCGACATATTCTTTTAGTTCTTATGAGTATTTATCCAAGACCACCGTGGGAGTCGGAGCAAGCAGAATATGAACCTCTTGAACTAGTCATATCTCCAAAGTCTTGTGAGTTTCCTGTAGATGAGATTGTGACATAATCTATATTGTTATTATAAACTGGAGCAACATATCCTCCACCAATAATTCCTCTTATTGAATTTGATAATCCTTTTAAAGACCAATTTATTCTAGTTAAATCTCCAAAATCTTGTGCGTTTCCTGTGGATGAGATTGTTATGTAATCAATTGTATTTGTTATTTGTCCTGCAGGTCCTACATATCCCCCAGCAAAAATAGCACGAGTTGATGAAGAAGATGCTGCAGATGCAATTCTTCCTACAGTCAAATCTCCAAAATCTTGAGAGTTGCCTGTTGAAGAAATGGTTATATATTCAATTGTATTCGCAGATGGAGATACCCCAGATGCAAATATACCACGAATTGGTGAAGAACATCCATCACCACTTCTCCCCGCTGTAATAGCATCTCCAAAATCAGTAGCATTTCCTATAGATGCAATTGTTATATAATCAATAACATTTATATTAGCTGGTGCGACATACCCAGAATAAAAAATTCCTCTAGTAGTATTAGATGCAGTTGATGTTCCCCATCTAGCAACTGTCAAGTCACCAAAATCGAAAGAATTTGATGTGGATGCAAATGTAATATATTCAATTGTATTTACTGTAGTTGGTGTAGAAATTCCACCAACTACCCCTCTTGTGGAAGAACCTAATGCAGAAGAATCACTTGATGGTGTTATCATATCGCCAAAATCAATTGCATTACCAGTATTTGAAATTGAAATATAATCAATAGTATTAACTACAGTTGGTGCAACATACCCACCACCAAATAATCCACGACCTCTGCCTCTATCTTCAGTATTTCCAGTTGGTAGATAGAAGTAATTTGGAGAGTTAATCTTTGTGACTCCATCAAAAGTCACAGTTCCATCAAATCCTACTGATGGTGTAAAGTTTCTTGCAGTTGCATTTCCATTCACAGTGATGGTTTTACCTGTTGCTTCTTGTGTTGCACTTTTTGAGTTTTGACAACATAAAAGAACAGTTCCTGGAAGATTCTTCAGTTCTCTGGTTGGTGGAATGAAGTTTTGTGTGTAGAGTGCGGTTCCATTGATGACTCTTATATTGGAAAGAAATTTATTTCCAAAATTACTTCCAGATGCTTCTGTTCCAATTCTAGTTATATTAGAGGAACTTGGTTTTGCATAATTTGAAGTTGAAGTTGTTGAAAATTGGATTCCATTTAAAAATCCTCTTGTTGTTGTTCCATCATATGTAACGGCAAAGTGATTCCAACTACCAACAGCAACCAGATTTGCATCACTAATTACTGATACGTTTGTAGTTCCATTCCAAAACTGCCAATATAGTTTGTTATCTGTGTAATAAAATGCTTGATACTGATGACCTGTTGTGGAGTTCCATCCAGCAACTCCACCCCCACGGTTTAATCCAAGATTATTTGTTACGGATGTTGGAGAAGTCATATTAAACCAAACTTCCCACGTAAAAGGTTGATTATTCAATCCAATATCAAAATCTGAAGAATCCGAAAGACTTAAATAATCCCCAGTTCCATCAAACTCAACAGACCCAGAAATTGAACTACTTCCACCACTTCTAATTCTATCAGTTAAAAGACCTGGTGTGAGTTCATTTGCGACTGCATTTCCATTGACTGTAATCGTCTTACCAGTTCTTTCTTCGTTTGCTCTGGTTGTTGACTGACAGCACAAGAGAACTGTATTTGGAATGACTGTGAGTTCTCTTGTGGGTGGTGTGAAGTTCTTGGTGTAGAGTGCGGTTCCTTTGAGGATTCTTACATTAGAAATATGACCAGAGAAAGATTGGTCAACAGCAGCATTTAGAGCACCAATTCTAAAAGAATCTACAGTATTATCAAAGAAAGAACTTGTTCCAACAACTGAAGTTGCTACAGAACTACCGTTAAGATAAACAGTTATGACTGAACCATTTCTTACTACGGCAATATGCGACCATTGACTAGAACTAATGCTACTAGCAGGAGAATCTATTGCATTTGATGTAGAGCCATCAGCCCACCATTCAAATCTTAAAACACCAGTTGAACGAACTTCTAACTGATAAGACCTTCTAGCACTTGAGTTTTCAAATAATCCAAATAAAGTTCTGTTTGAGGATAGTGGTCCCACATAATACATAAAACACTCTAGAGTGAAATCACCACTCCCAAGCCTAAAGTCAGCAGTATTTGGAACTGTTAAAACATCACCACTACCATCAAACTGAACCGACCCAGTGGTTTCAAAGACTTCTGTTCCTGTGATTTTATTTACTCTTAAGTTTGCCATTTTAGAAACCTCCTAGACCACCGTGAGAGTCTGAACAAGCAGATATTGTTGATCTTGCAGAAGTTAAATCTCCAAAATCTTGTGCGTTTCCTGCTGTGTTTATCGTAACATAATCTATCAGATTTAAATATGTAGGAGTGTTTCCCCCTCCCCATACTCCACGAACCATTGAGGAAGCAGATCCAGGATATGTTCTAGCAACACTTAAATTTCCAAAATAAGTTGAATTTCCTGTTGTTGCAATTGTAATATACTCGATGGTATTAAAGAATAAACTACTCGGATTAGTTCCTCCAGCAAAAATTCCACGAGTTCCATTAGAAACGCCAGATTTACCATAAGAAAGATCTAGCAAATCTCCAAAATCAATTGCATTTCCAGTAGATGATATTGTTACAAATTCTATAATAGTCCAACCAATATTTGTGGGGGATGGTTGAGAAAATCCACCTGCAAATACTCCTCTAGTTGGAGAAGAAACAGACGCAATAAAACCTCTAGTAACACTTAAATCTCCAAAATCAATTGCATTTCCTATAGTTGCAATAGTAACATAATCAATATTATTAAACGATGTTACTGCCGGTGTTCCTGTATATCCACCAGCAAATAAACCACGAGTTGATGAAGAACATCCACCACCACTCATTCTTCTTTTACCTACGTGCAGATCACCAAAATCAATCGCATTCCCTTCTGATTGAATAGTTATATAATCAATTGTGTTTATAAATGATGGACCAGACTGACCACCAGCAAATAAACCACGAGTTGATGAAGAGCAAGCAGCAAGTTGTACTCTACTTTCGGATAAAGTTCCAAAATTAATCGCATTTCCTGTGGATGAAATATTAATAAAATCTAGTATGGAAGGACCACCAAAAACACCACGA
>SXGQ01308687.1_pt1 | contig 12963 bp, 10 predicted proteins | sample 3178371 | NCBI WGS metagenome assembly SXGQ01 (sample SAMN11356859, study PRJNA531348) | freshwater metagenome | isolation source: freshwater sample F1-20 | place: China: Fuxian Lake, Yuxi | collected 2017-12-25
AGGTGGCCCGCCGCGCCATCGTCACCGACCCCGACTTCCACGGCGGCCACTACTACGCGCCTGGCGTGGTGCCCAAGCGCGGCCTGCGCGTGGCACGCATGATCGGCCCCCTCACCTACCGGTCCGACGACGTCATGGCCGAGAAGTTCGGCCGTGAGCTGAAGACCGGCGCGCTGGGCTATTCCACGCAGGAGATCGAGTTCCAAATCGAGAGCTACCTGCGCTACCAGGGCGACAAGTTCAGCGACTACTTCGACGCGAACACCTACCTGCTCATCACCCGGGCGCTGGACTACTTCGACCCCGCGGCCGCGCATGGCGGCGACCTGACGGCGGCCTTCGCCGCGGCGCGCGCCAAGTTCCTGATCGCCAGCTTCACGACCGACTGGCGCTTCTCGCCGGACCGCTCACGCGAGATCGTCAAGGCGCTGCTCGACAACCGACTGGACGTGTCCTACGCCGAGATCGACGCGCCGCACGGGCATGACGCCTTCCTGCTCGACGACCCGCGCTACCACGGCGTGCTGCGGGCGTACTTCGAGCGCATCGCCGAGGGGCTCACGCCGCCGGGTGCGTTGCAGATCAAGGGGGTGGCGGTATGAGCGACGTGCCGGCCCGCCCCAAGCAAGCTCACGCCCCTTCGGGGGACAGGCCGCAGGCCGAAGGGGGTTTCCATGAGCTTTGATCCTGCCATCGCAGCGCTCGTGCCGCCGGGCTCCCGTGTGCTGGACCTGGGCTGTGGCACCGGCGAGCTGCTGGAGCACCTGATCAAGCACAAGGGCTGCACCGGCTACGGTGTGGAGCTGGACGACGCCAACCTGCTGGCCTGCCTGAAGCGTGGCGTCAGCGTCATCCAGCGCAACCTGGAAGAGGGCCTGTCCATCTTCGAAGACCAGAGCTTCGACGTCGTGCTGCAGCTGGAGACGCTGCAACACCTGCGCAACGCCGAGCAGATGCTGAAGGAGACGGCGCGCGTGGGCAAGCGAGGCATCGTCAGCTTCCCCAACTTCGCGCACTGGCCCAACCGGCTGCAGGTGCTGTTCGGCCGCATGCCCGTCACGCGGGCGCTGCCCTACGAGTGGTACGACACGCCCAACATCCGCGTGGGCACGTTCGCCGACTTCGGCGTGCTGGCCCGCAAGAACCGGCTCAAGATCCTGGACAGCTTCGGCCTGCAGGACGGCCGGGTGGTGCGCACGCTGCCCAACATGCGGGCCAACGTGGCGGTGTTCAAGTTCGAACGGGAGTAGGCGAGCCCTTCGTCCCGTCCGCCGCGCTGAACGCGGGCGGCGATGGATGCGGCGTCGAGCCGCATGCGCACCGCCTGGCGGGCCGGCCTGGGCGCAACCCGAGATTGAAGGCTCAGGCGGTCTTGCGCTGGGACTTCTTCTTGGCGTGCTTCTTCTGCTTGGCCTTGTTGGCGGCCTTCTTGCCGGCGGTCTTGGCCTGCACGCTGCTGGTGGCGTGGCTGCCACTGTGCGGCTTGGCCACGCGGGCTTCGGCCACGGGGGCGGCAAAAGCGATGGCGAGGGCGGCGGCGGTGAGCAAGGTCTTCATCGAGTTCTCCTGGGGAAATGACGGGGGAGCGTACCGGAGCAAGCCTTCTGCGGCCTGTTGCCGGGGCACTCAGTTGCCTTTGCGGACGATGTAGCCGTCTTCGGTGCGCTCGTCGTCCTTGAACACGCCCTCCCAGCGGTCGCCGGTGGGCCAGTAGAAGATGCCCTGGCCATGCTTCAGGCCGCGTGCCCACGCGCCCTCGTAGCGCTCGCCGCTTTTCCAGGCGTACTTGCCGTCGCCGTGGGCCTTGCCGGCCTCGAACTGGCCTTCGTAGACGTCGCCGCTCGGGAACACCATGCGGCCCGCGCCCTGGGGCAGGCCGGCGGCCATCTGGCCTTCGTACTGGTTGCCGTTGGCGAAGCGCATCCTGCCGCGGCCCTGGGGCTTGTCGTTCACCCAGTCGCCTTCGTAGCGCTGGCCGCTCATCCACACATAGCTGCCCCGGCCATGGGGTAGGCCCTGGCGGATCTGGCCGGTGTAGACATCACCCGACGCGTAGGTCAGCTTGCCTTCGCCCTCGGGCTGGCCGTCCACCAGCGTGCCGTCGAACTGGTTGCCGTTGGCGAACACCATCAGCCCCTTGCCGGTGGCGCGGTCGCTGACCCACTCGCCCTGGTAGCGCTGGCCACCGGCCCAGCGGATCTCGCCCACGCCCTGGCGCTGGCTGCGGGTCAGCGGGCCTTCGTAGACGTCGCCGTTCTTCCACTCCACGCGGCCGGTGCCGGTGACGGTGTCGTCGTCGTTGCGCACGAACTGGCCGACATAACGCGTGTCGCCGGCGGTGCGGTCGAACAGCTTCGGCTCGGCCGCGGGTGCTGCTGCCGGCGTGGAAAACGGCGTGACGGGCGTGACGGGCGTGACGGGCGTGGCCGCCGCCTGGCGCAGGGGGGCGGCAGCCGCGGCGACGGCTGTGGCCACGGCGGGTGCGGTGGCGGGCGCTGCCGTCGGCTTGTTGGGGGCCGGTGCCGGTGTTGCCGCCGCCGGCTTGGGCGTGGTGGCGGCCAGGGTGGGCGGCGTGGGCATCGGCGCCGCGCCGGGCAGCGGGGTGCTCACCCACGGCGTGCCACGCTCGCGGGCCAGGGCCTGCGCGTTGTTGGTGGCCAGCTCCTGCGCGCTGCCCTTGCAGACGCCAGCCGTGTCGCGCCACAGGGTTTCGGCACTCTGGCTCTGCGCCTGGCGCTCGGCCAGCGGCAGCGCGGCGCCGCTGTTGCGCAGCTTGGTGGAGAACTCGCGCGCCCGCTCGAACGGCGGCGCGCAGAACTCGGCGTTGTGCCCGTCGATCTCGCTCTGCTCGCGGCGGCGCTGGGCGGTCTGCTGCTGGCTGCCGCTGCACTGCTCCACGGCCAAGTCCCACATGCCTTCGGCCTTGCGATACAGGCTGGCGGCCTCGCCGAAGCGGCGGTCGCTGAACGCGCCACGCGCCAGCTCCTGCAGCGCGCCGGCGTCGCGGTGCGCGCTTTCGCACTGGCTGCCGGACTGCAGCTTCTCGGCCAGCGCGTCGTGGGCCTTCTGGCTGTCGGCGAGGTTGCGCTGCGCACGGTCGCGGGCGCGGCCGTCGCAGGCGGCGATGGCGCCGCCCCATTGGGCGATGGCCTCCTCGTACAGCTTGACCTGAGCCTGCAGCGGCTGGTTCTGCGACTGCGCGGTGGCGGCCTTCAAGTCGGCCGACAGCGCGCGGCTGGTGAGCTGCGCGCAGCTGGGCGGCGGCGGGGCAGGTGGCGCCGCGGGTTCGGAGGCGGCCGGCTCCGGTGCAGACGCGGCACTGGCCGCCGTCTCGGGCGGCGCGGTCTGCGCCAGGGCCAGCGAGGCGGGCAGCAGCGCCAGCAGCTTCAGCAGAAAGAGGGCGGCGGAGGGCTTCATTTCTTCTTGGCGCCCGTTTCGGCGGGCATGTCCAGCATCGCGTCCACCAGGCCGCGGGAGAAGCGCCCGCCGGCGCCGGGGTCGTCGGCACTGTCGAAGGAAAAACTGGTCTGCGCCGAGGCCAGCGGCATCGCACCGATGCTGGCGGCCAGTGCGTCGGCGCGGTAGCCGCCCAGGATGGCGGTCACCTCGGCCTCGAAGCCGCGGGCCGCGGCCACCTTGTTCAGCGCGGCCAGGCGGTCGGCGTCGAACATGAAGGCGTTCATGGCCAGGCTGCGTTCGATGAGCTTCTGGTGCAGCGTGAAGCCGGCTAGCGGGGGCGCGCCCAAGGCGGCCATGCGTGTGAACGCCCAGGCGTCAGCCTTCTCGAACGCCGTGGCGCCGATGCGCGAGATGCCGCCCAGCGAGCCGCGGTTGGCGGCAGCGGCCTGCATCAGGCTCACCACCTGCTGGCGCGTGAGCTGCTGCGCAGCGTCCATCACGCCCTCGCGCACCTTCTGCAGTGCCAGTGCGCGGCCCTGCTCGATGAGTTGCTGCTTCAGGAAATCGCTGGCCGCGTTGGCGGCGGCGCTCTTGGCGGCGCTGAGCGCGGCGTCGGCCGCCAGCGCTGCCGCCTTCACGCCCGAGGCCAGCGTGGCCAGGTTGTAGAGCGTGCCGGCGATCTTCACCGCGTAGTGGTAGGTCTTCATGCGCGCGCCGCCCTCTTCGGACAGGCCTTGCGTCCACAGCACCAGCCACAGCGCCTCGTCGGGCGTGGGTTCGGCCTGTGTCACCTCCAGCGGGTGCAGGCTGAGCAGCCAGTGGTAGTCCTGCAGCTGCGGCGTGTTGGGTGGCGCGAAGCGCGTGTAGCCGCGGCACACCTCGAAGGGTTTGATCTGCACCGCCTTGCCGGCGGCCGTGCCCACGTTGAACGGCTTGCCGGCGTCGCGCGCCTCGGCCAGCCACTCCAGCAGCTTCTCGCCGTCGTCGCTGGTCTGGCCGGCCACGTGGTTGAGCCGGGTGCCCATGGGCACGGGCGAATCGCCCGTCACGGCGATCACGGTCAGGCGCTCGTCCACCTGCAGGGCGCGCACCCAGGCCACGCGGTCGTCGGCGCTCCAGCCGGCGCTGGTGGCCACGGCGAACGGCAGCTCCCACTGCTTGTCGCACTCCTTGTCTTTCAGCTGTGCGCTGCGGGCGATGGCCGGGCGGATGAGGCGCTCGCCGGCGCCGTAGGCCTTCATGCCGGCCAGCAGCTCCTCGTTCACCTTGCGGCCGTCGTCCACCGTGAACTTGGGGCCCGAAGCGCAGCCAGTCAGCAGCGCAACGAGGAAGAGCAGGGCGAATAGCGGCAAACGTGTCATCTTGTGACCGAGCCTAAGCGGCCTGCATGACCGCCCGCGCCCGTAGTTCTACGGAGCCGGCGTGATCCATTTCGCAAGCCGGCAGTCCCAGGGACGAAGGCCTAAACTGGCCGACTGCGCCACAAGCGCCGTCGAAGGAGTCCGCCATGAACGCACGTGATCCCAACCTGCCCCTGCAAGCCGACGAGGCGACCGCGCTGGGCGCCTATGCCGAGCGCGTCTGGGACGAGGAAATCGTCCCCGCGCTGACCGACTACATCGCCATCCCGGCCAAGAGCCCGATGTTCGACGCCGACTGGGCGAAGAACGGCCACATCGAGAAGGTGCTGACCCAGGCCGCCGCCTGGGTGGAGAGCCAGAAGGTCGCGGGCCTGAAGCTGGAAGTGGTGCGCATCCCCGGCCGCACGCCGGTGATCTTCTTCGAGGTGCCGGCCACGAAATCGGGCTCCGACGACACCATCGTGCTCTACGGCCACCTGGACAAGCAGCCCGAGTTCAGCGGCTGGCGCAACGACCTGGGCCCATGGACGCCCAAGTACGAGAACGGCCTGCTCTACGGCCGTGGCGGCGCCGACGACGGCGACGCCATCTACGCGTCGCTGACCGCCATCATGGCGCTGGACAAGCAGGGCATCCCGCGCCCCCGCTGCGTGGGCCTGATCGAGACCTGCGAGGAGTCCGGCTCGTTCGACCTGCCCGCCTATCTGGACGTGCTGGGCCCCCGTCTGGGCAATGTCTCGCTGGTGGTCTGCCTGGACTCCGGCGCCGGCAACTACGAGCAGCTCTGGCTGACGACCTCGCTGCGCGGCATGGTGTCCGGCGTGCTGAAGGTGGAGGTGCTGACCGAAGGCATCCACAGCGGCGACGCCTCGGGCGCGGTGCCGTCGAGCTTTCGCATCCTGCGCCACGTGCTGGACCGCCTGGAGGACAGCGCCACCGGCCGCCTGCTGCCGCAGAGCTTCCACTGCGAGATCCCGGCCGGCCGCCTGGCGCAGGCCCAGGCCACCGCGGCCATCCTGAAGGACGAGGTCTACAAGCGCATGCCCTGGGCCTGCGGCGCCGACGGCGGCCCCGTGCTGCCGGTGACGACCGATCCCGTTGAAGTGCTGCTGAACCGCACCTGGCGGCCCACGCTGTCGGTCGTCGGCGCCGAGGGCTTCCCGGAGCTGAAGAACGCCGGCAACGTGCTGCGCCCGTACACCGCGTTCAAGCTCTCCCTGCGGCTGCCGCCGCTGATCGACGGCAACGCTGCCGCGCTGGAGCTGAAGGCGCTGCTGGAAGACAACGCGCCCTACAACGCCAAGGTCACCTTCGTGCCCGACGGCCGTGCCGGCGCCTACGGCGCCACCGGCTGGAACACGCCCGACCTGTCGCCGTGGCTCAGCCAGGCGCTGAACGAGGCCAGCGAGCAGCACTTCGGCGCGCCGGTCGGCTACATCGGCCAGGGCGGCACCATCCCGCTGATGAGCATGCTGCAGAAGGGCTTCCCGCAGGCGCAGATGATGGTCTGCGGGGTGCTGGGCCCCAAGAGCAATGCGCACGGCCCGAACGAGTTCCTGCACGTGCCGTACGGCAAGCGGCTGACGGCGGCCGTAGCCCAGGTCATGGCAGCGCATCCCTAGAGAAGCTGTGAACGAACCCCGCACACCGGCTCATCCCGCCGCAACGCCGCCACTCGGCGTTGCAAATGCTCGCCGCAGCACGCGCTGCGGCCCCGCTTTGCGCCTTGATTGGCAACGCTGCGACGGTCTGCTCGGCCGCTCGGAGTCCATTCACAGCTTCTGATGGACCAGCTCCGCGCGATCAAGGTCTTTGTCCGCGTCATCGACGAAGGCAGCTTCGCCGCCGCCGCGCGCGGGCTGGACCTGGCGCCGGCCGTCGTCACGCGGCTGGTGGCCGAGCTGGAAGAACACCTCGGCACGCGGTTGCTGAACCGCACCACGCGGCGGCTCTCGCTGACCGAGATCGGCGAGGCCTACCTGGAGCGGGCCCGCCGCATCCTGGCCGACGTCGATGAGGCAGCAGCGCTGGCGGCCTCCGCCACGCAGGAGGTGCGCGGCCTGCTGCGCGTGCTGTGCCCACCGGCCATCGCCGTGCACCAGCTCGCCAAGCACCTGCCCAAGTTCCACCGCGACTTTCCGCTGGTGACGCTGGAGATCACGTCGCCGGGCCCGGTGGACACCGTGGATGACAGCTTCGACCTCACCATATTCCTGTCCCGCGGCCCGCTGGACGGTGACTTCATCGCCAAGCGGCTGGCGCGCAGCGAGTTCATCATGTGCGCGTCGCCCGACTACCTCGACCAGCGTGGCCGGCCACAGCACCCCAGCGACCTCAAGCAGCACGACGCGCTGCTGCCGCCCACGGCCATGCTGATGCGCGGCCTCACGCTGCAGCGCGGCGACGGGGGCGAGGAGGTGACGCTGCCCATCGTGCCGTCGCGGGCGGCGCTGTCCACCACGCACATGGACACCAACTACGCCGCCGCGCTGCACGGCCTGGGCGTGGCGGGCCTGCCCAGCTTCATGGTGGAAGACGCGCTGCTGGAGCAGGCGCTGGAACGCGTCATGCCGCAGTGGAGCCTGTTCAGCACCACGCTGTGGGCCGGCATGCCCACGCGCAAGTACGTGCCGGCGCGCACGCGGGCCTTCCTGGACTTCCTCGTCGAGATCTTCGGCGGCGAGGACAAGGACCCGTGGCTGGTGGCTGCCGGCTGCGCGACCTGCCCCTGACGGGGCGCCCCCCGGAGCACGGGGGCTGGCGAGGGGCTGCAGCTGCCAACTCGTTCACGCGGCGCGTGTGCACCCCCTGGAGGCGCGGGGGCAAGGAATCAGGGATGAGCCGGCAACATGCCGAGCATCGTCAATCCCTAATTCAAAAATCCATGACCTTCCGTTCCACGCTCCTGGCCGCTGCCCTGTCGTCCGCCAGCCTGCTCGCCCACGCCGGCCTGATCAGCTCGACCGTCACCTCGCAGTACTACTTCAACGGTGGCGTCTATGGGCCGTCGTCGAGTTTCACGGCGGACGGCGCCAACCACGTGAACTTCATGAACTACTTTCAGGTGAAGGTCACGGGCAACCAGGTCATCTACGACTACAGCATCTTCAACGGCTCGGCTGGCTGGAACACCGGCGCGACGTGGACCGACGGCCCGCTGCACATCATGAACGGCAACCTGCTGGACTTCATCGGTGCGCCGAACATCCAGCACGTCGCGCTGGACGCCAGCAGCACCATGGCCGGCTTCGACGCCAGCCGCATCAGCTTCGACCACAACTCCATCGCTGTCGACTGGGCGGGCCTGAGCTTCAACAACAGCACCCGCCTGGTGCTGAACGTGGACGCCAACAACGTGCCGGAGCCGGCCAGCTACGCGCTGGTGCTGGTGGCGCTGGCCGGCCTGGGCCTGGCGATGCGCCGCAGCAAGGCCTGATCCAGCGTCTGCCCACGACAACGCCCCGCGGTCCCGGCCGCGGGGCGTTGTCGTTTCGCCGCGGGAATCAGCGCAGGCTGAACCCCAACTCGAAGAACTCGGGGAAGCGCGCTTCCATGGCCCGCTTCAGGGGGCCGAAGGCCACGTAGCGGCTGGCGGTCTTGACGATGTAGGCCAGCAGCCGGCGTTCCTCGGCATGCCGCTGTCCCAGCAGCACCAGGTGATGGCGCAGGCCGCTCCACTCGATGCGGCGCCAGTACTCGCCGAAGTCGGCGGCCAGGTCGTCGTCCAGCAGGCCGGCGGCGCGGCTGGCTTCCCAGTGGCGCACCGCCCAGTCGATCTCCTGCGGCTCGTCCCACGCCGTCTCGGGCGGGCGCAGCAGTTCCGCCACCGCATCGGTGACGCTGCCCTGTGGCGCGTCGTCGATCAGCCGCTGCAGCACGATGTCCAGGCCGCTGTCGGCGATGCGGGCCAGCCCGGCGCGCAGGGCGTCGGCGTCAGGGGGCTGCGGCAATGCGGGCTGCTCCCGCAGTGCGGTGCAGGCGGCGCGCACGAGGTGGTCGGCGTTGCCGGGGTCGGCTTGCAACGCGGCGATGAGGTGGGCTGTCGGGGATGTCATGGGGAGAGGGGCCTCGTGGATAATGAAATTCTAAGAAGCCGGCTCCGGCAACCCGCCCCGAACCCGCGCTCCCGCCGCCTGTTTTGCCGCCCGTGCCGCGCTCGCATCGATCTCCCCACCCCGCTCCGCTGCCGTCCCTGATTGCCCTGGCCCTGTGCGCCTGGGGGCAGGCGTCGGCTCAGCAGGCCGCGCCCGAAGACTCCGTGCCGCTGCGCAGCAGCCGCGTGCTGGGGGCGCCGGCCAAGTCCAGCACCAAGCCGGCGCTGGTCATCAGCGCGAAAGAGGTCACGGCGCAGGCGGACCAGGAAGCCAACGCCGCCGGCAGCGTGGAGATGCGCTACGGCGATGTGCTGCTGAACGCCGACCAGCTGAACTACCGCGTCATCGATGACTTCGCCCGCGCGGAAGGCAACGTCCGCATCAACCACAACGGCAACGTCTTCACCGGCCCGCTGCTGCAACTCTACGTCTCTCGCTTCGAAGGCGAGTTCCTGACGCCCAGTTTCTTCCTCGCCGCCACCGGTGGCGCCGGCAAGGCCAAGATCGTCAGGTTCCAGGACAGCGACCACCTCAGCGCCACCGAAGGCAGCTACAGCAGCTGCCCGGCCGTGGAGAACCGCGAACCCGCCTGGCAGATCACCGCCAAGGAACTGCGCCTGGACCTGGCCGCCAACGAGGGCGAGGCCGAAGGGGCCGTGCTGCGCTTCCTGGGCGTGCCCATCCTGGCCGCCCCGTCGCTGAGCTTCCCGCTCAGCTCGGCGCGCAAGTCGGGCTGGCTGCCGCCCAACATCTTCCTGGACAACCGCAGCGGCCTGGAGGTGGGGGTTCCGTACTACTGGAACATCGCCCCGCAGCGCGACGCCACCGTCACGCCGTTCGTGATGACGCGCCGTGGCGCCGGCGCGGACGCCGAGTTCCGCTACCTGGAGCCCGGCCACGCCGGCCGCATCAACGTCGACCTGCTGCCCAACGACCGCGTGTTCGGCAGCTCGCGCTGGAGCTTCAAGCTCAACAACGACGGCCATCTGGGCGACTGGCGCTACCGCCTGAAGAGCGAGCGCGTCTCCGATGACGACTACTGGAAAGACCTGTCCCGCCGCGTCGAGAGCCAGACGCCGCGCCTGCTGTCCAGCGACTTCTCGCTGAACCGCCAGCGCGAGCTGTCCTGGGGCGTCATCGACACCTACGCCCGCGTGCAGCGCTGGCAGACGCTGCAGGGCACCGACCCGCTGGCGCGTTTCGACTCGCCCTACCAGCGCAGCCCGCAGATCGGCATCCGCGTGAGCACCGCGGCCGACGAGGCGGTGCTGGACAGCTTCCGCCCCTGGGGCCGCAAGGCGCGGCTGGAGGGCGGCCTGGAGCTGGAATACAACCGCTTCGACCTGCCCGTCTCGGCGCTGCCCGGCCAGGCGCACGGCGGTCAGCGCGTGCACGCGCTGGGGCACGTGGCCGCGCCCGTGGGTGGCGAGGCCTGGTGGTTCATCCCGCGCCTGTCGGTCAACGCCGCGGCCTACGACCTGGAGCGCCCGCTGGACGACGGCCGCAGCCGCATGAGCCGCGTCATCCCGACCTTCAGCATCGACCATGGCTGGGTGTTCGAGCGCGACACCAAGCTGTTCGGCCGCGCGATGCGCCAGAGCCTGGAGCCGCGCGTGCTGTACGTGAACACGCCGTTCCGCGACCAGCTCAGCCTGCCCAACTTCGACGCCGCGCCGAAGGACTTCAACTTCGACTCCATCTACACCGACAACCAGTTCTCGGGCGTGGACCGGGTGTCGGACCTGCATGCCGTCAGCGTCGGCGCCACCAGCCGCTGGGTGAGTGCCGCCAAAGGCGAGGAGATCCTGCGTGTCGGCGCGGTGCAGCGCTTCCTGCTGCGCGACCAGCGCATCACGCCCGACGGCCAGCCCGTCACCCAGCGCTTCTCCGACTTGCTGCTGGCCGCCGCTGCGCACCTGGACGAACGCTGGTGGGCCGACAGCACGCTCGAGTTCAACCCCGAGACCAACCGCTCGGTGCGCTCGGTCGTGCGCGCCCGCTACTCGCCGGGGCCGTACCGGACCGTCAGCGTCGCCTACCGCTTCGCGCGCGGGCAGAGCGAGCAGGTGGAGCTGGCCTGGCAATGGCCCATCTACGGCCAGCCCGTCACGCAGCGGGGCGCCAATGCCACCGGCACGGGCTCCGGCAGCTGCGGCGGGGCCTGGTACGGCGCCGGCCGGGTGCAGTACTCGCTGCGCGACAAGCGCTTCACCGATTCCGTCGCCGGCTTCGAGTACGACGCCGGCTGCTGGGTGCTGCGCTTCGGCATGGAACGGCTGTCCACCGGCCGCGCTGAAACCAACACGCGCTTCATGTTGCAACTGGAGCTCGTCGGCCTGTCGCAGCTCGGCTCCAATGCCCTGAAAGTCTTGAAGGACAATGTCCCCGGTTACCGCAGGCTGAGCTCCGACCGCTCGCCGAGTTCTGATTTCCTACCATGATGCATCGATCCGTTCCCCTTTTTGCCGTGACGCTGGCCCTGGCAGCCTTCAACGCCGCCGCCCAGACGCCGCCCACGCTGCAGCCGGGGGACTACATCGCCGCCGTCGTCAACCAGGACGTCGTCGCGGCCAGCGAGGTCGTGCAGCGCACTGAGCGGCTGCGCCAGGAAGCCCGCCAGCGCGGCGAGGTGATGCCCGAGACGGCCGGCCTGCGCAAGCAGGCGCTGGAGGCGCTGATCGAGGATCGCGTGCTCGTCACCTACGCCCGCGAGAACGGCCCCAAGATCGACGAGGCCGAACTGGACCGCGTGGTGGCCAACGTCGCCGCGCAGAACAAGCTCTCCATGGCCCAGCTGCGCGAGCGCCTGAAGGCCGACGGCACCGACTACAAGGGCTTCCGCGAGAACCTGCGCGACCAGATGTCCACCGAGCGCGTGCGCGAGCGCGAGGTGCAGGGGCGCATCAAGGTGTCCGACGCCGAGATCGACGCCTACCTCGACAAGAAGCGCGCCGCGCTGGAGCAGGGCGGCCAGATCAACCTGGCGCAGGTGCTGGTGCCGGTGCCCGACGGGGCGGCGGAGGCCGTCGTGGCCGAGCGCCGTGCGCGCGCCGAGGCCGCGCTGGCCCGCATCAAGGGCGGCGAGGACTTCGCCAAGGTCGCCCGCGAGGTGTCCGAGGACAGCAACAAGGCACGGGGCGGCGAGATCGGCCTGCGCCCGGCCGATCGCCTACCCGACGTCTTCGTCACGGCCGTCAAGGACGTGAAGGCTGGCCAGGTGGCGCCCGAGCTGCTGCGCAGCGGCGCCGGCTTCCACATCCTGAAGGTCGTCGAGCGCCAGGGCGGCGCCTCCATGACCCAGGCCCTGCAGACGCATGCCCGCCACATCCTGCTGCGCCCGTCGGCGCAGCTGACCGCGGAAGTGGCCGCCCGCCGCCTGGCGGAATACAAGCGCCAGATCGAATCCGGCCAGGCCAAGTTCGAGGACATCGCCAAGGCCAACTCCGAAGACGGCAGCGCCGAGGGCGGCGGCGACCTGGGCTGGATGGGTGCCGGCGGCTTCGTGCCCGAGTTCGAGGAGGCCATGAACGCGCTGCCGCTGAACGGCATCTCGGGCCCGGTGATGTCGCGCTTCGGCGTGCACCTGATCCAGGTGCTGGAGCGCCGCACGGTCGAGGTCGAGATGAAGCAATTGCGCGAGCAGGCCCGCGGTGCGCTGCGCGAGCAGAAGTACGACGAGGCCTACCAGGAATGGGTCAAGGACCTGCGCGCCAAGGCATTTGTCGAAGTGCGGGAATGGCTGGACTGACGGCCCCGCGGCAGGCTTCGCCGGCCGGCGCCTGACCCCCCATGAAGTCACATATCCCGCGCAAGCGCTTCGGCCAGCATTTCCTGACCGACCAGGTGCTGATCGACGAGATCATCGACCTGATCGACCCGCAGGCCGGCGAGACGCTGGTGGAGATCGGCCCCGGCCTCGGCGCGATGACGCTGCCGCTGCTGGCGCGCATTCCCAAGGGTTCGGTGCCGCTGACCGTCATCGAGCTGGACCGCGACCTGGCGGCACGGCTGCGCAAGCGCGACGACGTCGAGGTCATCGAGAGCGACGTGCTCAAGGTCGACTTCCAGGCGCTGTCCGCAGCCAAGGGCGCCACGCTGCGCGTCGTCGG
>SXGQ01180307.1_pt1 | contig 12962 bp, 10 predicted proteins | sample 3178371 | NCBI WGS metagenome assembly SXGQ01 (sample SAMN11356859, study PRJNA531348) | freshwater metagenome | isolation source: freshwater sample F1-20 | place: China: Fuxian Lake, Yuxi | collected 2017-12-25
ATCTTATCGAGGACATGGTGTTTGAGACGCTCAGGCGCTGCTTGCCGTACGGCAGGTTGCGCGCCTCTTCGCTCGCCAGCGCGTCCAGGCCCACGAACTCCAGCAGCGCATGCGCGCGGGCGCGCTGGTCACGGTCTTCGCGCAAGTAGCGCGGCAGGTGCAGCGCGATGTCGACGAGGTTGCTCTTGAAGCTGTGGTGCAGGCCCACCAGCACGTTCTGCAGCGCCGTCATCTCGCCGAACAGCTGCACGTTCTGGAAGGTGCGGGCGATGCCGCTCAGCGCGATGTCGGCCGACGTGCGGCCGGTGACGGACGTGCCGGCGAACAGCACGGTGCCGGCGGTGGGCTGGTAGATGCCAGTGAGCACGTTCATCATCGTGCTCTTGCCGGAGCCGTTCGGGCCGATCAGGCCGTGGATGCTGCCGCGCTTGACGACGAGGTCCACGTTGTTCAGCGCCTTCAGGCCACCGAACTGCATCAGCACGTTGTTGGCCTTCAGCAGCTCGGCCTCGCCCTGCGCGGTGGCGCGCGTCAGCGCGGCGGCCGGGCCACGGGTGGTGTCGCGCTCATGCTTCACCTTCAGGTTCAGCGCGTTGCGCACGAAACCGACGATGCCGTCCTGCAGGTAATACACGACGAACAGCGTGATGAGGCCGAAGATGGACAGGCGCCAGTCGGTCATCGAATCGAGCTTGAACGAGATGGCGGCCAGCGCCGCGCTGCCGATGACGGGGATGAGCGCCGCCTGCTTGGTCAGCTTGCCGCGCTTGAGGCCCACGGCCACCGAGAGGGCGACCACGATGGCCAGGATGACCGCGCCGGTGCGGAACATCTGCAGGTCGTCCAGCAGCTTGGGCAGCATGACGATGATGGCCGCGCCCAGCAGCGCGCCGGTGCGCGTCTTGCGGCCGCCCATGATGATGGCCAGCAGGAACATCACGGTCAGCTCGAAGTTGTAGGTGTTCGGGCTGATGTACTGCTCGGAGTAGGCGTAGAGCGAACCCGCCAGGCCGGCCAGCGCGGCCGAGATGACGAAGGCATAGACCTTGTAGCGGTAGACCGAGACGCCCATGCAGTCGGACGCGACCGGGCTGCCGCGCAGCGCCTCGAACGCACGGCCCAGTTGCGAGTGCAGCACGCGGTGCACGAACACCAGCGACGCGATCAGCAGCGCCATCACCACCCAATAGAACTCGTCCTCCGTCAGCTGATGGCCGAACACGGTGGGCTTGCTCAGCGTGATGCCCATCGGACCTTCGGTGAGGAAGGTCATCTCGTTGATGAGGATCTGGATGATGGTGCCGAAGGCCAGCGTGACCATGGCGAGGTACGGCCCCGTCACGCGCAGCGCCGGCAGCGCCAGCAACGCGCCGAACAGCGCGCTGACACCGATGGCCGCAGGCAGCGTGACCCACAGCGGCGCGCTGAGCTTGAGCACCAGCGTGCCGGCCGTGTACGCGCCGATGCCGAACAGGCCGGCATGGCCCAGCGACACCTGGCCGGTGTAGCCCACCACGATGTCCAGGCCGAACAGCACGATCGCGTAGATCATGATGGTCTCGACCAGGTGGATGTAGTACGGGTTGCCGGAGACGAGGGGGAAGGCGGCGAGGGCGACGATGGCCGCCGCGCCGAGGATCAGTTTTTTGATGTTCACGCGTCTGGCCTTCCGTCAGACCTTCTTGATGGCGGTCTTGCCGAACAGGCCTGCGGGTTTCACCGCCAGCACGATCAGCAGCAGCACGAGGCCGGGCACGTCCTTGTAGCCGGTGGAGATATAGAAGCCCGTCGTCGTCTCGGCGATGCCCAGGATGATGCCGCCCAGGATGATGCCCATGCCGCTGGTCAGCCCGCCGATGATGGCCACGGCGAAGGCCTTCAGGCCCAGCACCGCGCCCATGGTGGCGCCAGTCAGCGTCAGCGGGGCGATGAGCACCCCGGCGAAGGCCGCGCTCAGCGACGACAGCGCGTACGAGAACGTGATGACCAGGCCGGTGTTGATGCCCATCAGCTTGGCCGCGTCACGGTCGTTGAAGGTCGCAACCACTGCCTTGCCATAGATGGACTTGCGGTTGAACACCTCGACCGCCAGCATCATGCCGACGGCGCCGACGACGACAAGGATTTCCATCGGCAGCACGTTGGCGCCGAGGAACTTCATGGGCGACTCGGGCAGCGGCGACGGGAACTTCAGGTCGTCACGGCCCCAGACGTTCTCGGCCACGTTCTTGAAGATGATGCCCAGCGCGATGGTGGACATGATCCAGCCGAACTCGCTCTTCATCTTGATGGCGGGCCGCACGCCGATGCGCTCGACGAACGCCCCCTGCAGTGCCCCGAACAGGCACACCAGCGGAATCATCAGCCAGTAGTTCACGCCCAGCCCCACCAGCGTCAGCCCGACCAGCGCGCCGAGCATGAGCGCGTCGCCCTGGCCGAAGTTGAGGGTGTCGCTGGTGGCGAAGGTGAGCTGGTAGCCGAACGCGATGACGGCGTAGATCATGCCCAGCGCGATACCGCTGAACACGAGCTGGGTCAGGATCTGCATGTCAGTTCGTTACCCGAGTTGGAGGATTGGAGCGAGCCCGGCGGCGGCCATGGCACCGGCAACACCGGCCCATGACTTCGCCGTTGGGTGGCCGGCTGAACGCCGGCACGTGATGCGCGTCAGCGCTTCTTCTGTTCCATCGCGCCCTTGGCGTTCACGTCCTTGACGCGCACCTCGGAGGCCTTCTTGAAGTCATCCGGGTAGGCGTAGACAACGCGCTGGCCCTTGACCTCGCCGAACACGGGAATGTTGGCCGTGATGGCTTCGTGGTCGGTCTTGGAGAAGGGCTTGTTGTACGTCGTCACCACGCCTTCCACCGGCGTCTTCAGGTCTTCCAGCGCGGCCTTGATCTTGGGGCCTTCGGTGGAACCGGCCTGCTTGATGGCGGCGGCCAGCAGGTAGATGGAGTCGTAGCCCTGGGCCGCGGACACCGGCGAGTCGATGCGCGAGTTCTTCGGGTTGAAGGTCTTCAGGTAATTGATGATGAAGGCCTGGCGCTTGGGCGTGGTGGGCTCTTGGATGAAGGTCTGCGGCATGCGCGCGCCTTCACCGCCGGGGCCGGCGTTGTCGATGTAGTTGGCCATGGAGAGCGTCCACGAGCCGATCATCGGCACCTTCCAGCCGAGCTTGGTCATGCCGTTGGCGATCTGCGCCAGCTCGGGGCCGATGCCGTAGGTCAGCACGGCTTCGGCGCCGGCTTCCTTGGCCTTCAGCAGCTGGGCCGTCATGTCGACGTCCTTGATGTTGAACTTCTCGACGGCCACGGGCTTGATGCCCTTGGCCTGCAGCGCGGCTTCCAGGTCGGCGCGGCCGAGCTGGCCGTAGTTCGTGCTGTCGGCCAGGATGGCGACCTTCTTGAAGCCGCGCTTGGTGACGGCCTCTTCCACGATCATCGGCGCCTGGATGGAGTCGTGCGCGGCATTGCGGAAGACGTAGTTCTCGGGCGCGTCCTTGAACTGCAGCGTGATGACGGAGCCGGTGGCCACGTTGTTCATCACAGGGATCTTGGCGTCCTGGAAGAACCGCTGCGAGGCCAGCGCCACGCCAGTGTTGATGTAGCCGACGGCGGCGGCGACCTTTTCCTTGTTGATGAGCTCCTGGGCAATCTGCACGCCGCGCTCGTTCTTGGCTTCGTCGTCACGTTCGACGAGCTGGATCTGGCGGCCCAGCACACCGCCGGCCTTGTTGATCTCGTCGGCCGCGAGGCGCACGCCATCGCGCATGCTGACGCCCATCGACGACGAACCGCCCGTGAAGGGCCCTGCCACACCGATCTTGATCGGGTCCGCCGCCTGAGCACCTACTGCAAAAACCGCTGCAGCCACGGCTGTCCAAACCTGCTTCATCGTTGCCTCGTCTCCATCAGTCGATCAAACCTCGGCTGCTTGGGCCAAGGACGAATGGCAACGATGCCAGACCTGAGGCATCTGTGGGGATATGGAAATCAAGGGGCACTTGGCCCCTTGCTGTTCAGCCCGGCGTCAGCTTGGGTGGTTACGGCGCGGTTTCCGTCAGCGGCTCCAACGCCTCGTGCAGCAGGCGGCCAAGCTTCTCCACACCCTCGCGGATGAGGTCCGGCGTCAGGGTGACGAACGACAGGCGCAGCGTGCGTGCATCAGGATGGTGCGCGTAGAACGCGGCACCCGGCACGTAGGCAATACCCGCATCCACCGCGCGCGGCAGCAGCGCCATCGCGTCCAGCCCCTCGGGCAGGCGGATCCAGAAGAACATGCCGCCCTGCGGCGACAGGTACTTGCAGCCCGCCGGCAGGTGCTCGCGCAGCGCGTCCGCCATCGCGTCGCGGTTGGCCTTGTAGAGCGCGCGGATGGACGGGATGTGCTGGTCCAGGAAACCGTTGCGGATGACCTCGTACACCACGCGCTGGTTGAAGCCTGGCGTGTGCAGGTCGGCCGCCTGTTTGGCCTGCAGCAGCTTGGGGTACAGCTCGGGCGGCGCGATGAGGTAACCCAGGCGGAAGCCCGGTGTCAGCACCTTGGAGAACGAACCCAGGTACAGCGAGCCCTCGGGCCACAGGCTGGACAGCGACGGCGGCGGCGGTTCGTCGAACCACAGGTCGCCGTACGGGTTGTCTTCCACCAGCGGCACGTTGGCGCGGCGCGAAGCCTCCACCACCTCCACGCGGCGCTGCGCGCTCATCACGCGGCCGGTGGGGTTCTGGTAGTTGGGCAGCAGGTAGCTGAAGCGCGTGCCCGGCGCGTCGTGCGGCAGTGCGGCAATGGCTTCAGGGCGAGGGCCTTCGTGGTCGCTCGCGAGGCTGGCGAACAGCGGCTCGAACGGCGTGAAGGCCTGCAGCGCGCCGAGGTAGGTGGGCGTCTCCACGGCCACCGGCGCGCCGGCGTCGCAGAGGATCTTGCCGACCAGGTCCAGCCCCTGCTGCGACCCGCTGGTGACCAGCACCTGATCGGGGTTCACCTTCATGCCCAGCGTCGCCACGCGCGCGGCCACCCACTCGCGCAGCGGGCCGAAGCCCTCGCTGGCGGCGTACTGCAGCGACTCGCGCGGGTTCTGCGTCAGCACGCGGTCGCACGCGGCCTTCAGCGCATCGACGGGAAACGTGTCCGCACTCGGCAGGCCGCCGGCCATGGACAGGATGCCCGGCTTCTCGGTGACCTTGAGGATCTCGCGAATGATCGAGGGATTCATCCGCGCGGCGCGGCGCGCTTGGTTCCAGACGGTGGTCATGGCGGTGTGACGTGAGATTTCAGAAGACGATCAGCCTAGCATCCAGTCGACCGCAGCGCGGGCCTGCAAGTCGGTGGAATCGAACAGCGGCAACGCCGCCGCTGAGCCCGAAGGCAGCGACAACCCCAGCTCCGTGCAGCCCAGGATCACCGCCTGCGCATCGCGCTCGGCCAGCGCCGCCACCTGGGCGCGCAGCAGTTCGGTGCCGGCCGCCTCGAAGCGGCCGCGGCACAACTCCTCGTAGATCAGGCGGTGCACCTCGGTGCGGCCCGGCTCGTCCGGCACGATGACGTCGATGTTGAAGCGCTGCTTCATGCGCTCGCGGTAGAAGCCCTGCTCCATCGTGAAGCGCGTGGCCAGCAGGCCGGCGCGCTTCACGCCGGCGGCGCGCAAGGCCTCGGCGGTGGCGTCGACGATGTGCAGCACCGGCAGGCCGGCGGCGCGCTCGATCTCGGGCGCGACGAGATGCATGGTGTTGGTGGCAATCACCAGCGCCTCGGCGCCGGCACGCGCCAGGCCGGCCGCAGCATCGCCCAGCAGGCGGGCGGCGCCGGCCCAGTCACCGGCCGACTGCATCGCGGCGATGGGCGCGAAGTCCACGCTGTGCAGCACCAGTTGCGCGCTGTGCAGGCCGCCCAGCCGTTCGGCCACGCCGCGGTTGATGAGCGCGTACAGGTGCTGGGTGGACTCCCAGCTCATGCCGCCGAGGATGCCCAGCGTCTTCATGCGGCCGCCAGCGCGGTGCGCCACGTCCAGGCCAGCCGCACGGCGCGGGCGCGTTGCGGCACGGGCTGCAGCAGTTGGAATGCTGCTTCGGGCCAGCCTTCGACGACGGCCTCCTGGCCGGCAGCCAAGGTCACGCCCTCACCCGCCTCCAGCCAGTGGTCGCCGGTCTCGCCGGAGATCGTCACCCACAGACGCCCTTGTGTGACAACCAACCGGCGCTGTCCACGGGCGGCGGCCAGCGTCAGCGCCTGGCCAGGGCTGAGTCGTGTCGTGAATCGGTCGGTCATGGCGTTGCCTCCTGCGTGTGAACCGGTTGCCGCTTGCCCCACCACACCACCGCGAGCACGGCGGCGGCGAAGACGACGGTCATCGCGTCCAGCCGTTCGCCGAGCAGCGGCACCGCGAACAGCATGGACAAGAAGGGTTGCAGCACCTGCACCTGGCTGACGCGCATCGTGCCGCCCAGCGCCAGCCCGCGGTACCAGGCGAAGAAGCCGATCCACATCGAGAACAGCGAGACATACACGAAGCCGCCCCAGGCCGAGGCTGCCACCGGCGCCGTCGGCCGCGTCATCACCGCCAGCGGCACGGTGAGGGGCAGGCTGATGACCAGCACCCAGCAGATCACCTGCTCGGCCGTCAGGCCTGCCGACAAACGCGCACCGCTCACATAGCCAGACGACGCGCACACCACCGCCATCAACAGCAACCCATCCGCCAGCTCCAGACCGCCCGCGCCGCGCCAGGCGGCAAAGCCCACCACCAGCGCCAGCCCGGCCAGCGCGCAGGCCCAGAACCCCAGGCTGGGCCGCTGGCGCAGCACCAGCGCGGCGATGACGGCGGTGGCCAGCGGCAGCACGCCGGAGATGACCGACGCGTGCACGGCATCCACATGCCGCACGGCCCACCCCAGGAACAACGGGAAGCCGAAGGCCACGCCGCCGGCCGTCAGCACCAGCAGCCGCCACTCGTCCCCCTGCGGCCGGCGCGCCCGCGTGAGCGCGAGGTACAGCACCGACAACAACCCCGCCACCACTGCCCGGCCCATGGCGACGAACACCGGGTCCAGCTGCGGCGCTGCCGCGGTGCCACCGGCCAGCCGCGTCATCGGGATGCTGAGCGCGAACATCACCACGCCGGCCAGCCCGAGCAGCAGGCCGCGCGTGGCGTCGGACGATGTCGTCGTGGACAGGGAGGAAGCGGAGGAAAACCCGGGCATGCCCTCAGTCTAGGCACGCACACCGATACAGAACCAGTACAGTCAGCGAACCACTTTCCGAATCTGTACTGCCATGCCGACCGGTACACACCCGCCGCTGCTGCGCGACGCCAGCCAACCGCTGGCCGGCCAACTGGCCGAGCGCTACGCCCAGCGCATCCGCGAGCGCCTGCTGCTGCCCGGCGTGCGCCTGCCGTCGGTGCGCGACTGCGCGCGCCAGCACGGCGTCAGCCCGCACACCGTCGTCGCGGCGTACGACCAGCTGCAGGCGGCCGGCTTGCTGGAAGCGCGCCGCCAGCGCGGCTTCTTCGTGCGCGACACCCGCCCCACGCCTGCCGCCGCGGCCCGCCCCGCCGGCACGTTGCCACGCCAGGCACCGATGGACGCGACCGCGCTGATCCGCGGCATGCTGGAGGCCGATACCGCGCGCTCGCCCGGCCTGGGCACGCTGCCGGCCGATTGGCTGGACACGGCGCTGCTGCAGTCCGCCCTGCGCCGCATGCGCGAGGAAGACCCGCTGCTGCAGGTCAGCTATGGCGACCCGCTGGGCGACCTGCGGCTGCGCGAAGGCCTGTCGCAGCGGCTCACCGACCTCGGCATCCATGCCACGCCCGCGCAGATCCTCACCACCAACGGCGCCACGCACGCGCTGGACCTGCTGATCCGCACCCACCTGCAGCCCGGCGACGCCGTGCTCATCGATGAGCCCGGCTGGGCCATCATCTTTGCCCGGCTGACGCAGGCCGGCATGCGGCTGCTGCCCGTGCCGCGCGGCGCCAACGGCCCCGATCTGGACGTGCTGGCCGCACTGGCCGCGGCGCATGCACCGCGCGTGTACCTGACCGTCTCGGTGCTGCACAACCCGACGGGCCACAGCCTCAGCCTGGCCGACGCGCACACGCTGCTGCGGCTGGCCGACGCGCACGACTTCTCCATCATCGAAGACGACAGCTACGGCTTCCTCGCCCCCGAGCACTCGCCGCGCCTGGCCGCGCTGGACGGGCTGCGCCGCGTCACCTACGTCAGCGGCTTCTCCAAGGTGCTGACCCCCGCCTGGCGCGTGGGCTACCTCGCCACGTCGCCCGAGCGGCTGGCCGCGCTGGCCGACACCAAGCTGCTGGACGGCCTGACCAGTTCCCCCGTGCTGGAGCGCGCCGTGGCCCTCTGCCTGGAGCAGGGCCGCCTGCGCCGCTACGCGCAGCGCCTGCGCGAGCGCTTTGCCGTGGCGCGCCAGCGCGTGGCGGCAATGGCGGCCGAGCAGGGCTTTACATGGGCCGCGCCGCCTGAAGGCCTGTTCGGCTGGCTGGACGTGGGCGTGGACACCGAGCGCATCGCCCAGCCGCTGCTGGACGCCGGCTGGCTGGTGGCCCCCGGCGCCCTCTTCAGCGCCACGCGCACGCCCGGCTCGCTGATGCGCATCAACATGGCCACGTCGCAGGACCCGGCCTTCTGGCGCGCACTGCGTGCGGCGGCCGACGACCTGCGCGGGCGGGCTTCGACCTAACGGTTCTTCACCCTGGAGATATGTCACGCACGGCGAGGTTCGTTCACCGGGCGTGTGTGGGGCCGGCGGCAGAATGCGCGCCGATGCCGCCCAACGCAGGCGGCATGCCGTTGTGGACATGACCGAACCTTTGAAATTTCTCGTGGTGGACGCGCTTGCCGGCGTCCAGACCTTCGCCCGACAGCTGCTGCTGAGCCAGGGCTTCTCCCCCGACAGCATCCTGTGCTGCGCCGACACCGACAGCGCCCTGGCCCAGGGCCTGCGTTTGCGGCCCGACGTCCTCATCACCGACTGGTTCCCCAAGGCACCGCTGAACGGCCTGCAGCTGTTCCAGCGCCTGAAGGACGTGCAGCCGCGCCTGCAGCTGTCGTTGCTCAGCTTCGACGTGACGCCCGCGCACGAGCTGGAAGCCGCGGCGCACGGCGCGCACTTCCTGCTGAAGAAGCCGTTCACGGCCGAGCAACTGCGGGCGCAGATGACGCGCTTGCTGGAAGCACTGGCCAAGGGGTCGCCGAGCCCGCAGGCCCGCCCGTCCTTGCGCATGCCGGTGCCGGCGGTCGCACCGCCGCCTGTCATCAAGCCCGGCGACCGCGTGCGCTACCAGGGCGCGCTGCACGTGGCGCAGTACGTGGTGCACCGGCCCGGTGAGACGGTGGTGCAGTTGCAAGGTCAAGGTGGTCTGGTGCCACTGGACAAGCTGACGCCGGCCTAACCTAGGGCGGACCTTGAATTGACGAGGCGTTCAGCGGAACTTCCAATCTGAGCGACGGCGAAGAACGCCGCACAGGGGGAAGAGATGGGACGCAGGTCAGGAGTGGAGGGCTTTTTGCGTGCTGCAGGGCGCGCAATGGCAGCGGCAGAGCGTGACCGCCAGCGGTCAAACAGGGCGGCGGCGGCCCACGCACGGCGGATCGAGCGGGATCAGAGGATGGCTTCGGTCCAACAGCGTCGAGCGGACGCAGCGGCCGCCAAAGAGGCAAAAGCGCAATATCTGGCTGACCGGCAAGCCGAAGCCGATGACCTCAACGCCGATATCGATGACCGGCTCAATGCACTGCAAGGCATCCTCTCGCACACGCTACGTGTGGATGATCGAATCAGCTTCGGCTCACTCCGCAACAAGACGGCGTTTGAAGAATTCCAACTGCCCGTTGCGCTGACCGCCGAGGCTCCACCACCAGAACCTACGGTTGCGCCCTTGTCGCTGTTGAAAAAGCTGATCCCCGGCGCGGCTGGGCGACATGCCCGTGTTGCAGAAGCGGTCCGAGCTACGCATCAAGCAGCATTGGTCAAACATGCGGAGTCTGAGCGCAGCAAGGCAACTGCCGCGGTCAAAGCGCGCGAAGAGCATTTACAGCGCAAGGCTGCGTTCGAGGCCGAGCGGCAACGACGCAATGCAGAGGTCGACGAGTTCGAGGCCGACTACCGCTCCAAGGATGCCGATGCTGTGGTTGCATACAACGAGATGGTTCTCACTCGATCAGAGTATCCCGAGACAGGTTTTCCGCAGGGCTTCAGGCTTGCCTACAACACCTCGGCAAGTGAATTGGTCGTCGAGTACGAACTGCCACTACCTTCCGTGATTCCCTTGGAAGCAGACTATCGCTACGTCAAGACGCGAGACGAGATCGAGTCGAAAGTCCGCAAGTCGGCAGAGGTGAAGAAGCTGTATCAGGAGGTGGTCACCTCCGTTGCGCTGCGCACGCTGCACGAACTGTTCGAAGCGGATCAGGCCGAAACACTATCTTTGGTGACCTTCACCGGCATCCTCGACACGATTGATCCCGCGAGCGGTCGCGAGACGCGCGTTCCCGTCATCAGCGTGCGCGCGCCCAGAGCTGAGTTTGAGCAATTGCGGTTGGACAAGGTCGACAAGGTTGCTTGCTTGCGCAACCTCGGCGCTCAACTGTCCAGCCGACCTGATGAGCTTCAACCTGTCAAACCCATTGTGGAGTTCAACATGGTCGACAAACGCTTCATCGAGCAAGGCGATGCCCTGGCGTGCTTGGAATCGCGCCCCAACCTCATGGATCTAACCCCCAGCGAGTTCGAGACACTGGTCTCGAACCTGTTTGGCAAGATGGGTCTTGAAACCAAGCTCACCCGCTCATCGCGCGATGGTGGCGTCGATGCCGTTGCGTTCGACAAGCGGCCCGTGCTGGGAGGCAAGGTAGTCATTCAGGCCAAACGCTACCGTGACACGGTGGGCGTCAGCGCTGTACGCGATCTCTACGGGACGATGCTCAACGAGGGAGCGAGCAAAGGCATCTTGGTTTGCACGAGCGGATACGGCACCGACGCGTACAACTTCTCCAAGGACAAACCGCTTGAGCTGATAGACGGCGGAGCACTTCTCTACCTGCTGCGCGAGCATGCGGGCACTCATGCGCGCATTACCGCTTGACCGGCTCCTCACTCGACAGATTTTCTGACGGGTGTGCAACGGGATTCAGGCCCGAGTCAGACCTGAAGTACGGCCGGCTATGTCACCACAACGAGCAGCATCAGCAGCGGATACGGCAGCGCCACCGTCGGACGCAGCGCGCTCTTGAGGTACTCCGCCGCCAGGCCCGCACCGCGTGGCCGGCTGGTCAGCCACGCGCTGTGCAGTTGCATGGGCGGCACGTCGGCGCCGGCCTTGATCGCCGGCTCGATGGCCAGCAGGCGGTCACCCAGCCGGCCCTGGAAGGTCTTCAGCACGGCCTCTTGCAGCCACAGCAAGGCCAGCAGTGCCAGCGCAAGGCCGTTATCCGACACAAGGAAGCACGCCGCGAACGCGGCAAGCTTCACGGCCAGGGCCAGCGCCTCGTAGCGCTCGTGCTGGCTTTGCAGTGCCAGCCACTCCTGCTGCAGCGCCGTCGTCGTTATCACTTGGCTTCCAGCACTTCCCAGCGCTCCATGAGCGTCAGGAGTTCGCCGTCGATGTCGGCCGCGCGGTCGGTCACTTCGGCGATGCGCTTGGCGCCTTGCGTGTAGAGCTCGCTGCCGGCGATCAGTGCGTTCAGCTGCTTCTGCTCGGCCTCCAGCGCGGCGATCTGCTTGGGCAGTTCGTCCAGCTCGCGTTGCTCCTTGTAGCTGAGCTTGCGCTTGGTGGCGACGACCGGAGCCGGCTCGGGCGCAGGCGGCGGTGCAACGACCGCTGCGGGCGCCGGCGCGGCCTTGGCCTGCAGCGCGGCGGCGCGCTTGGACTGCGTCAGCCAGTCCTGCACGCTGCCTTCGTACTCGCGCCAGCGCGCATCGCCCTCGTAGACGATGGTGGACGTGACGACGTTGTCGAGGAAGCGGCGGTCGTGGCTGACCAGGAAGACCGTGCCGTCGTACTCGGCCAGCAGTTCTTCCAGCAGTTCCAGCGTCTCGATGTCGAGGTCGTTGGTGGGTTCGTCCAAGACCAAAACGTTCGCGGGGCGGGCAAACAACCTTGCCAGCAACAAACGGTTGCGCTCGCCGCCAGAGAGCGAGCGCACGGGCGAATTGGCGCGCGCAGGGGAGAACAAGAAGTCGTCGAGATAGCTCTTGACGTGTTTGCGTTGGGTGCCAATCTCGATCCATTCGCTGCCGGGGCTGATGAAGTCTTCGAGCGTGGCGTCCATGTCAAGCGCGTTGCGCAGTTGGTCGAAGTAGGCGACTTGCAGATTGGCGCCTTGGCGCACTTTGCCGCTGTCGGCCTCGAGTTCACCCAAAATCATTTTGAGCAGCGTGGATTTGCCCACGCCGTTAGGGCCGATCAGGCCAATTTTGTCACCGCGTAAGAAGGTGGCGGAGAAGTTTTTGGCGATGACTTTGTCGCCGAATGATTTGCAAACGTCTGTGAGCTCGGCCACGATCTTGCCGCTGGCCGCACCACTCGAGAGATCGAGCTTGACGCGACCTACGGCGTCGCGTCGCGCTTCGCGACGGGCGCGCAAGGCCTCAAGCCGAGCGATCCGGCTTTGGCTGCGGGTACGGCGTGCTTCTACGCCTTTGCGAATCCACACTTCTTCTCCCGCTAGCAACTTGTCGGCTTTGGCGGTGATGACGGCTTCTTGCGCAAGTTGCTCTTCTTTTTGGGTTTGGTATTGACCAAAGTTCCCTGGGTAGGAAAGTAAATGCCCACGGTCCAACTCGACGATGCGGGTTGCGACGCGGTCTAGAAATGTGCGGTCGTGGGTGATGGTGACGATGCTGCCTTTGAACCCAACCAACAATTGTTCAAGCCACTCGATGCTGTCGAGGTCCAAGTGGTTGGTGGGCTCGTCTAGTAACAGGACGTCGGGGGCCGTTAC
>SXGQ01237457.1_pt1 | contig 12960 bp, 9 predicted proteins | sample 3178371 | NCBI WGS metagenome assembly SXGQ01 (sample SAMN11356859, study PRJNA531348) | freshwater metagenome | isolation source: freshwater sample F1-20 | place: China: Fuxian Lake, Yuxi | collected 2017-12-25
ATGAAGTAGAAGCCGCCGGTATCGGCATCCATCAAGAATTCCACGGTTCCCGCGTTCACATAGCTCACGGCACGCGCCAGCTTGAGCGCCGCCTCGCAAAGCGCCGCGCGGGTGGCCTCATCGAGATAAGGCGCGGGCGCACGCTCCACCACCTTCTGATTTCGTCGCTGCACCGAGCAGTCGCGCTCAAAGAGGTGCACCAGGTTGCCATGCTGGTCGCCAAATACCTGCACCTCCACATGGCGCGCGTTACGCACAAGCTTTTCGAGATAAACCTCGTCGTTACCAAAGGCGGATCGCGCCTCGCGCCGCGCGACGTCGAGCTGCGCGTCGAGATCGGCGGCCGACTCGATCACTCGCATTCCGCGCCCACCGCCACCCCAGCTTGCCTTGAGCATGAGCGGGTAGCCGATTGATTCGGCAAGCTGCCGCGCCTCGGCGCGATTCTGCGGCAGCGGCCCGGTGGCAGGCATCACAGGCACGCCTGCGCGCTCCGCCGCCTCGCGGGCCGCAACCTTGTTGCCGAGCGTGGTCATGGCCTCCGGCGTCGGCCCCACAAACACGATGCCCGCCCTCGCACAGGCGCGGGCAAAGTCCGGATTTTCGGACAGAAATCCATAGCCAGGATGGATCGCATCGACCTTCGCCTCGCGTGCGATCCGTATGATGTCATCAATGTCCAGATAAGCCTGCAGCGGCTTTCGTCCTTCGCCCACCCGATAGCTCTCGTCCGCCTTGAAACGATGCAGCGCAAACCGGTCCTCGTCCGAATACACCGCCACGGTTCGCATTCCCATCTCGGCAGCGGCACGCATCACCCGAATGGCGATTTCAGAACGGTTGGCAACGAGAAGGGACTGAATACGGCGCATGGCTGGCTCCGGGGAAATCCGTTTGACGCACCGCAACATTACGCTTGAGGCGTACCCGCCGCAAACCCAACAACCGAGCCGGGGCCGCTTCGTTGCCCTCGCGCTCGCCCTCACCCTCGCCGCCACGGGCTGCGGCGGCGGCGGTGGCAGCGGCGGCACGATGCCCTCGGTACCCGCCGCGCCCAACCCCGCGCCGGTCATCGCCGGCTGCCGCCTCCTCTACCCAAGCGCAAGCCAGCCGACGCAGGCCGGGGCTGTTGACCCGCTTCTGGCCGCACAGTGGCATCTTCAACCAGCCGACCCACTCGCCGGCACCATGGGCCTGGGCGCGACACTCGCCTGGGCCAGGGCTCAGGGCCGCGGCGTTCGCGTGGCGGTCATCGACGGACCGGTTGAGACGCTGCATAGCGATCTGTCGCCTAACGCAGTCCCAGGCGGCTCGTTCGACTACCGCCTGGGAAGCGCCACCGCGCCCCTGCCCTGCACATCCCGGGAGGCGCATGGCACGGCGGTCGCGGGCATCCTCGCCGCCGCGCGCAGCAACGGCCTGGCCGGCGCTGGCGTCGCGCCCCTGGCAAGCGTTGTCGCCTATAACGCGATCGAGGCTGGGGCGCGTGCCGAGCTCACGCTGCAACGAATCGCTAATGCGCTCGGCCGGGATACGGCCAACCAGGTCTACAACCTCAGCTGGGGATCCGATGACGACGGCGCGCTGCACCCCGCGGACGCCAACGTGGCAGCAGCCATCGCCCAGGGCATGCGCCAGGGCCGAGGCGGGCTCGGCTCGGTCTATGTAGTCGCCTCGGGTAATGGCGGCTGCCAGACCGTCGACGGCCGCGCCGACGCTGATCCCCTCGACCCCACCCGCTGCCAATTCCGCGACATGACCGGTTTTGACGGGCACCTGAACCTGCCGGGTACCTTCACGGCCTGTGCGGTCGATCGCCAGGGGCGCCTGCCTGTCTGGGGCGAGGAAGGCGAAAATCTGCTGGTCTGCGGACTCTCGGGCGACGGCGCCCAGGGCATCACCACGCTTGCTCCGGGCAATGGGACCCGCGCTGACTTTGGCGGTGCATCGGCAGCCGCGCCCATGGTGTCGGGCGTCATCGCGTTGATCCTGGAGGCAAGACCCACGCTCAGCTGGCGAGACATTCGGCTGATTCTTGCTGAGACCGCTCGCGAGAACCAGCCCGATGACCCGTCATGGGCAGCAACCGCCCTCGACAGATGGCCAGCGCAATGGCTAGGGGGGCAGCCGGTTCGAAAGCGTTTCAGCCGACGATTCGGCTTCGGCGTCGTCGATGCAGCCGCTGCAGTAGAGCGGGCACTCACTTTTCAACCTTCGATCGGGGCAGCCGTCGGGCCAGGCACAGCCATCAGGTCCTGCGAAAAAACCCGCTCCCCAGGCATCACCTTGTCGGACCCCGGCAACACCCTTTTCTGGCAGTCCGACACGCTTCGTTTTGATGGCAGCGACCCGGCGGACACCGACTGCCCAGACCGCATCGAGTGGGTTGAGGTGATGTTTTCAGCCACGCATCCGTATGCCGCCGACCTGCAGATCGAGCTCATCAGCCCAGACGGGCGGGTGAGCCGGCTTGCCGACTCGCGCGTCTGCGGGGGCGTTGGCAAGGGTGGGGCATCCGGTGGACCAGACCGTTGCGGGGCGTACGCGGGATGGCGCTTTCTCGCCAATCGTCATCTGGGCGAGTCGCTGCGGGGCGACTCAGGACAGGGGAATTGGACACTCCGGGTGGCCGATGCGGTGGTCGGCGACATCGGTACCTGGCAAAGCTGGACGCTACGCTTTTCGGGTCGTTGACTCTCTGATCATTGACCGGCGCGAGGTAAGCGCGCCGGTAGCTTGCCGCGCCCCCCTTGCGGGTCGCAGCGGGCGCCCCCTAGCGCTGAGCGTTCCGCGCGCAGCGGGCCGTAACGCTCATACCGTCAGACGATTCAGACCGTCCAATGCAGCCGTCTTGTAGCACTCGGCGAGCGTCGGAAAATTGAACACTGCATCGGCCAGATAGTCGATGGTGCCGTTGTGCGCCATGAGCGTCTGACCGATATGGATCAGTTCACTTGCGCCTTCACCCATGATGTGAACGCCTAGCAGCTTTTTATCCTCCGGACTGAACAGAATCTTCAGCATCCCCGTCCGGTCGCCAATGATCTGGCCGCGCGAAATCTCCCGGTAATGCGCCTTGCCGATTTCATAGGGAATGCCTGCGGCCGTGAGTTCATCCTCGTTCTTGCCGATGGTTGAAATCTCGGGAACGGTATAGATGCCGTAGGGAAAGAGCCCGATACCGCCCTCGTGCTCCTCGCGCAGGCCAAACGCATGCCGGGCTGCGGCGCGACCCTGTTCGTAAGAGGTCGAAGCGAGCGACGGAAAGCCGATCACATCGCCTACCGCATAAATATGGGGAATATTGCTCTGGAAGTGTTCGTTGACCGGAATGCGGCAGCGCGAATCCACCTCCACCCCGGCGCGGTCGAGCGCAAGTCGGGGGGTGGCACCGCTTCGCCCGATTGAGTAGAGAGCCGCTTCCGCATGCAGCACCTTACCGCTTCCCAAGCGGACTTCAACCGGCTTGCTGACCCCCTCGAGCATATGAATTTCGGCGACCTCTTCGCCCAGGCGCATGGTGACGTTGCTCTGTTGCGCGACATAGGTGAGTGCGGCGGAGATCTCATGATCGAGAAAGGGCAGCAGCACCGGGCGCTTGTCAACAATCGTGACCCGCACCCCCAGCGCAGCGAACATGGTTGCGTATTCAACGCCCACCACGCCGGCTCCCACCACGATGATTGAGCGCGGCAGAAACTCAAGCCCCAGCACATCATCACTGGTGAAGACCCGCTGGCCGTCGAACGGAATATGAGGATCGCGTGAGGCTTCGGTGCCGCAGGCGATCACCACCCGCTCGGTGGTGATCTGGCGCCGCCCGTGGCCACTGGCCGAGGACAGCTCAAGCGTGTGTGCGTCAATGAAACTCGCGGTGGACTCGATCAGCTCCACGCGATTGCGCGTCATCTGGTTGCGGATCACATCGATCTCGGATCGCACCACCTGCTGGACCCGGTAGAGCAGATCATCAATCGAAATGTCCTGCTTCACCCGATACGATGAACCGTAAATACCGCGCTCGCGATAGCCAGACAGATGCAGCACCGCCTCGCGAAAGGTCTTCGACGGAATGGTGCCAGTATTCACGCAGACCCCGCCTACGGTCCGGGCCCGTTCGATCACGGCCACCCGCTTGCCGAGTTTGGCAGCCTGAATGGCCGCCCGCTGACCCGACGGGCCGGAACCGATCACGACCATCTGATAATCGAACGCAGAGCCTGAGCTCTGCCCGCCGCGCCCCGCCCGTCCAGCCGATGCTGTCGCCATGTCGCCCGCCCCGTGTCAAGGTCTGCCAGCGGCGGATCATAGGCACGCGGTTCCGCGCTTGTAAACTGCCCATCTCCGCGCGTCCCGCCGCTGCCCGCTGAAACACCGATGAAATTCGCCTACATTACGCACCCCGACTGCGTCCGCCATGAGATGGGGCCACACCACCCTGAGTGCCCGGATCGGGTCACGGTCATTCACGACCGGTTGCGCGCATCGGGCCTACTTGATTTCGCAGCCACCTACGAAGCGCCCGCCGCCACTTTCGAGCAACTTGATCGCGCGCACACCCACGCGCACGTGCTCGAGGTGCAGGCGCGCGCCCCTCAACAGGGCTATGCCGCCATCGACCCCGACACCAGCATGAATCCGTACACCTGGAACGCGGCACGGCGCGCGGCGGGCGCAGCCATCCTCGCCACCGAACTGGTGCATGCGGGTAGCGCGACGCGCGTGTTCTGTAACGTGCGCCCGCCAGGACACCATGCCACCCGATCAGCCGCCATGGGCTTCTGCTTTTTCAACAATATCGCGGTGGGTATGCGGCACGCACTCGATGCGCTCTCCGTGACGCGCGTCGCACTGATTGATTTCGATGTGCATCACGGTAACGGCAGCGAAGACATCGTGGCGGGCGACGATCGCATCCTGATGCTCTCCACTTTCCAGTCACCGCTCTACCCCTACAGTGGCGAAGTGCCCAGCGCCGACAATCTGGTGAACGTGGCGCTCCCCCCCTATAGCGACGGAGCGGCGCTGCGCGCAGCGGTGCTCGAGCGTTGGCTACCTGCACTGAACGATTTTCAGCCGCAGATGCTGTTCATTTCCGCAGGGTTCGACGCCCATGTGGAAGATGACATCAGTCAGCTCCGCTGGCGTGATGACGATTACGCGTGGGTCACCCGCGAGCTGGTCACGGTGGCGAGCCGTCACGCGCAGGGACGCATCGTCTCGATGCTCGAAGGCGGCTACGCAATCGGAGCCCTCGCAAGATCGGTGGAGCGGCACGTTCGCGAGCTGATGGAAATCTAGCCATCGAGGCGCCCGTCAGCACTGTCATCATGGCCCGCAATGCGATCCGCAATCAACCGGCTGGCAGCCGGCACTTGCCGTGAATCGTACAGTTGCGCGATGGGCGTTCATGCCTTATCCGGCTGATCGAAACGGCCGATGCCGCTCGCCTGCAGCAATTTGTCCGCGGCCTTTCGGAGGACTCAGCGCAGCAGCGCTTTTTCGGTTCGGTTCACGAGCTGAGTGCGGCGCAGCTCAAACGCTTTACTGCGAGCCCTGACCCCATGGATTTCGCTGTGATCGCGCGAGCCCTCCACACCGGCGTTGATCCAACGCTCGAGCCCCTCGCGGGCACTGCACGCTGTCTTCGCACCCGCCCAGGGATCGCAGGAAGCGAACCAGTGGGTCAGGCGTCCGAAGTTGAATTTGCGGTCACGATCGCCGATGCGTGGCAGGACGTGGGGCTGGGCAGGCTGCTGCTTAGCGAACTGATCGCACTCGCAAGCGCACGCGGCGTTGCCGCGCTGGTCGGCGAAGCGCTGAGCGAAAACACCCGCATGCCCGAGCTTGCTCGGCAGCTTGGCTTCACGGCGCGCTCCGACCCGTCGGACGCGCGCACAACGCTACTGCGTCTGCAGCTCTAACGCGCCTACTGCCCGGTCAGGCACCCTGGTGATACCGGGTGACGCGTTCGACCTCCTCGCGTGAGCCCAGAATCACCGACACCCGCTCATGCAGTTTCGCCGGTACGATGTCCAGAATGGGCTGCAGTCCATTGGTGGCTGCGCCCCCCGCCTGCTCGATCAGGAGCGCCATGGGGTTGGCTTCGTACATGAGCCGAAGCTTTCCCGGCTTGTCGGGCTCGCGGCGATCGCGCGGATACATGAAGATGCCGCCCCGCGTCATGATGCGATGCACATCGGCCACCATGGATGCAATCCAGCGCATGTTGAAATCCTGCGCGCGCGCGCCCTCGCGACCCGCGAGCAGTTCATCGATGTAGCGCTTTACCGGCGGCTCCCAGTGCCGCGCGTTGGAGGCGTTGATCGCAAACTCACGGGTTTGCGCCGGCACCTGGATGCGATCGCGTACCAGCCACCAGGTGCCGGATTCGCGGTCAAGCGTGAACGACGCCACACCGCAACCCACCGTCAGCACCATGACTGTGGCGGGCCCGTACACCACGTAGCCCGCGGCCACCTGCCGGCGCCCAGGCTGAAGAAAGGCCCCGGCATTCACCACGCCCAGCTGCGCTGATTCGGGTGCAGGCAGCACCGAAAAAATGGTGCCGATCGAAACATTCACATCGATATTGGATGAGCCGTCCAGGGGGTCAAACAGCAACAGGTAGGGGCCGCGCAGTTCGCCATCGGGAATGGGCCAGGGATCATCCATTTCCTCGGAAGCCATGGCGGCAAGGGCACCCCCCCATGCGTTCGCCGCCAGCATTCGGTCATTGGCAATGACATCAAGCTTCTGCTGCGTCTCGCCCTGCACGTTGGCGCTGCCCGCAGAACCGAGCACATCGCCCAGCGCCCCGCGCGCAATGCTGGCTGCAATGCCGGCACAGGCCTGGGCACAGGTTTCGAGCACGCGGCGAAGCGCCTCGGGGGCGAGCGACGTCTGTCGATCGCACTGAATCAGATACTGGCTGAGGGTGACACGCTCCATCGCGACTCCGTAAGGGGCAGACCAATCTGGCGCCGATTGTATCGAGACCCTAAGCGTTCAGGCGCGAGACGCCGAATCCGCCGCAAGCGCCTTCCCGACAATTTCTGCGACATCGGCCGAGAGCCCGGGATGCCGCGCCACGCGAGACAGCGCGTCGCGCATGCCGGAGGCCCGCTCAGGGCTATAGCGCGGCCAGCGGTCGAGCGCACGTGCAAGCCGCGCGGCAAGCTGTGGATTGAGCGCATCGAGTGCCATGACCTGCTCGGCCCAGAACGCGTAGCCCGAGCCATCGGCCTGATGAAACTCAGCCAGATTCCCGGTACAGAACGCAGTGATCAGTGAGCGCACCTTGTTGGGATTACGAAGCGAGAAAGCAGGATGGGTCATGAGCCGCTTCACCTGATCGAGCACGGGTGGCTCGCCAGGACAGCGCACACCAGTGGCCTGCATGGAAAACCATTTATCGAGCACCAGGGGTTCATCGGCGAACTCATGCTCGAACGCGGCAAGCGCCCGATCGCGACGCACCCCGCCCACGCGAACCAACGCGGCGAGCGCGGCCGACCGGTCGGTCATGTTGTCGGCATTCGCGCACTGCGCTGCGGCAGCTTCGACCGCTTCGTCGGCGCCAGCTTCGACCCACCAGCCCAGTGCCGCGTTCTTGAGCGCACGCCGGCCCGCGGCGGCGAGATCAACCGTCCAGGGCTGGCCGTCGTTGAGCGCACGATAAAGGGTAGACCATCGCCCTTCAAGTTCCAGTGCAGCCGCTCCGCGCACCGCAAGCCGCGCCACCCGGAGCGCCTGCGGGTCGACCTGCTCGAGCTGCTCGGCGATAAACGTTTCCGATGGAAAGGTAAGCAGCGCATCAACAAAGGCCGGATCAAGTGACGGATCATCAAGAAGGCGGCCGATCAGCGCGGCCACCGAAGCACCGGCCACCCCAGGATTAACGCCGTTCAGCGCCGCGCGAACCGCCCTCAGCATCCGCTGCTGCGTAGCCTCCCAACGATTGAACGGATCGCTGTCGTGGGCGGCGAGAAGATCAAGCTCCGCGTCACTCCAATTGTGCTCAACGATGACCGGCGCGGAGAATCCGCGTCCAAGCGACACCACCGGGCGGCGGTTGATGCCGGCGAACCGGAGGCGATGCGAGGCCTCACGCAGTTCGATGAGGGCGGTACCCGCCTCGATCGAACGGATCAGTGCGCGGGTGGGCTCATCTGCGGCAATGATGGGTAGTGCGCTCCCGTCGGCCGCGAGCAGACCGATCGCAAACGGAATCGGGAGCGGCAGTTTTAGCGGCTGACCGGGCGTGGCCGGTGTGTGCTGCGTCACGACCAGCTCGCAGACCTGCGTCGCTTCGTCAACGCTCACCAATACCGCCACACGCGGCGTGCCCGCCTGCGAGTACCAGCGTGAAAACTGCGCGAGGTCGAGCTGGTTTGCATCGGCGATCGCCGCGACGAAATCATCACAGGTCACCGCTGCGCCATCATGACGGGCGAAGTACAGATCCATGCCCTTCCGAAAGCCTTCTCGCCCGGCAAGCGTCTGCAGCATGCGAATGACCTCGGCACCTTTTTCGTAGACGGTGAGCGTGTAGAAGTTATTGATCTCCTGGTAGGCGTCCGGCCGAATCGGGTGTGCCATCGGGCCTGCGTCTTCAGGAAACTGCGATGTGCGCAGTACCCGCACATCGTTGATCCGTTTAACCGCGCGGGCGCTCGCGGCAGCCGAGGGGCTTTCGCACTGGGCGGCCATCATGTCGGCGGAAAACTCCTGATCACGAAATACCGTGAGACCTTCCTTGAGGGTGAGCTGAAACCAGTCGCGGCAGGTCACCCGGTTGCCAGTCCAATTGTGGAAATATTCGTGCGCCACCACCGACTCCACCGCGGCAAAGTCCTGGTCGGTCGCCAGCCGCGGATGCGCGAACACATAGCGGGTATTGAAGATATTGAGACCCTTGTTCTCCATGGCCCCCATATTGAAGTCACCCGTGGCGACAATCATGAACCGATCAAGGTCGAGTTCGAGCCCATAGCGCGATTCATCCCACCTGATCGAGCGTTCAAGCGAACGCATCGCATGCTCGGTCTTGTGCTCGTTACCGGGTTCGACCCAAACCTGGAGGAGCGCCGGGCGCCCCGACCGCCTGACGAAGGTCGACTCCGTGACCACCAGACGTCCCGCCACCAGCGCGAAAAGATAGCTGGGCTTGGGGAACGGATCCTCCCAGGTGCACCAGTGCCAGCCGGCTTGCACAGGGCCCGCGTCCGGGTGCGCGCCATCGCAGTCGCCCTGGGCGATGAGATTGCCGTTGGAGAGCAGCACCGGCCAGCGCGCGCGCTCTGCGCGAAGCGTCACGCGATAGCGCGCCATGACATCGGGGCGGTCGGCAAAAAACGTGATTCTTCGAAAGCCTTGTGCCTCGCACTGGGTATAGAAATTTTCGTTCGACACATAGAGGCCGCTCAGTGCGGTGTTCGCCTCGGGCGAACACCGCGTGGTGATGTCGAGCACGAACTGCGCGGGCATACCCGGTATCACCAGCTGATCGTTAGCATGCGTGAAAGCATCCGGCCCGAGCCGCTGACCGTCAATCGCCACCGCGAGCAACTCCAGTGCCTCGCCATCGAGTTGCAGCGGCTCGGCGGGGCTCACCCCATTTGCGCGGCGTACGACGAGGCGCGAGCGCACCAGAGTGGACTTCGGATCCAGGTCGATACTGAGCTCGACCGTATCCATGGCATAAGCGGGCGGCCGATAATCGGCCCGATGAATCGTCACGCCCTGATCGGTACGCATGGTGAAGCTCCTTTTATTGATCCATTTTAGGCTTCCGGCAAATCGCTCAATCACTGGACACCTGTGCGCGCCGGGGTCAAGATTTGACGCCCGCCCCCAACCGCCTCGGCGCGAACTGCTCGCCGCACCCTGGCAGGCAACGGTATCGCCAACCAGGAGAACGTATCTCGTGAACCCCCGCTTAATACATTGCAATCGTCGTCAGGCTCTTGCCGGCCTGGCCGCCGCGTCAGCGGTCATATTGCCCTTGCCCACAAGGGCGCAACCCCAGACCTGGCCAACGCGTCCTGTCCGCATGGTGGTGAATTTTCCAGCAGGGGGCCCGCTGGACATTCTGGCGCGGCAGGTGGCCGGTTTTCTCACCAACCGGCTCGGTCAGCCGTTCGCCGTTGAAAACGTCACCGGCGCTGCAGGCGAGATTGGTGCGGCCAATGCCGCACGCGCCCAGCCCGACGGTTACACCTTGCTGATGAGCATCGACGCGCCATTTACGATCGCGCGCGCCATGCGGCCTCAGGTCGGCGTGCGGTTTGAAGACCTGACCTGGGTCGCGATGCTGGGTACCAGCGGTCTTACCGTGGCAACGCACCCCTCAACCGGCGTCGGCACGCTGGCTGAACTCATCGCACGCGGCCGCAGCCGGCCACTCAATTTTTCGACGGCGGGCCCAGGCAGCCCTGGTCACCTGGCCGCAGCGGTGCTGGCCGACGCCGCGGGAGTACAAGCCACACCGGTGCACTATCGCGGCAATGCCCCCGCTGTGACCGCGCTGGTGGCGGGTGAGGTTGATGCGGCAATCATCAGCACGCCAGGACTGCTTCCCCACATCCGAGCTGGAAAACTGCAGGCGCTGGCGACCGCCGCCAGCCGTCGCTCGCCACTGCTGCCCGACCTGCCCACCGTCGGAGAGCTCGGTTACCCAGCGCTCGCGCAGGAATCGCTTTATGTGGTGGCCCTACCGGCCCGCACGCCCGCCTCGATTGCCGCCACGCTTTACGCGGGGCTCGCCGAAGCGATGGCTGACCCGGCGCTGCGCGAACGGATGACATCGCTTGATCTGTCGCCGGGACTCGAGGACGGCGCTCGCGCACAGGTTCTCCTCAATAAAACGCTCGAGCGCTACACTCGCGTCGTGCAGGCGACCGGACTGAAAGCCGATAAGTAGGCCTGGCCCCCCACCGAACATACCAAGCACCCAGGAGACCGATATGCCCCGTTCCAGTACCGCGCCCAAACGCCGTACAGCGATTGCAGCCAGCGCCGCCGGTCTGATCCTCGCAGCAACAGCGGGCATTTCAACCCCCGCCATCGCGCAGGACTTCCCGACGCGTCCCATCACGATCATCGTGCCCTACACGGCGGGCGGCCCCACCGATATGATGGCCCGAGCCATCGCCAAGCACATGACCGGGTCGGGCGGGCAGCCCGTGGTGGTCGAGAACCGCGCCGGGGCGGGCGGTGCCATCGGCACCGCAGCCACGGCGCGCTCCACACCCGATGGCTACACGCTCGTGCTAAACGGCACGCTTGGCCACGCCCTTGCCCCAATGCTGCGGCCCAACACGGCGGGTTACACCGTAGCCGACATGTCGGCCATTGGTGTATTCAGCCGCAGCTCAAATTTCCTGGTGGTTGCGCCCTCGCTCGGCGTGAAGTCGGTCAAGGAGTTGATCGATCGCGCTAAGGCCGCACCGGGCAAGATTTCTTTTTCGTCAGCAGGGCTCGCCAGTAACCCTCACCTGGGCGCCGAACTCTTCAAGGCGCTCGCCGGAGTCGACCTGGAGCACATCCCCTACAAGGGCGTGTCGGCAACTGTTCCTGACCTGGTCGAAGGCCGTGTACCGGTGGCCTTCGCAAGCCCCACGCTTGCGTTGCCACTGCTCAAGGATAACCGGCTGGTGGCACTGGCGGTCACTGGCGAAAAGCGCATGAAGGGATGGGAGCATCTGCCCACGATCGCCGAGTCTGGCGTTCCGGGCTATGTATTCGAGTCCACCTACATTCTGGTGGCCCCGGGCAAGACGCCACCCGCGATCATGCGTCGCCTGAACGACCTGCTGCAGCGATCGCTTGATGATCCGGACACCATTAACGCGCTGGACAAGCTCGGGCTTGAAACCATGAAGAACACGCCCGCGCAGGCTGATCAGCTGGTGCAGGCGGAGTTACAACGCTGGTCGGGCATCATTGCGCGCCTCAATCTGAAACTCGAATAAGGGGCATCGGCCTGGAGACGCGAGCGACCTCGATTCAGTTCAGTTCGCCGCGTCCCGCTGGCTACAGTGACAGGCCATGAATACTCAACGCGCCCCCGTTCGCCTCAAGGCCATGATCGGCGACTATCCGATCACGCACCGGCTTCTGAACGGCCAGGTCTCCTCAAGTCGCTACGCGTTTGATTTTGCCGACGTGAAGGTACCGAACACCGCCTTCAAGCGAACGGTGCGGGAACTTGAGTTCGACGTCTCCGAACTCGCCATCGTCACCTTTCTGCAGGCCTTTGACGCGGGCATTCCGCTGGTGCTGCTACCCGCCGTCATCGTCAGCCGTTTTCAACATCCGTTTCTGATGTTTGACAGCCGCCGCGGACACCTTCGGCCGCAGGACCTTCGCGGCAAACGAATCGGGGTGCGCTCCTACTGCGTCACCACCGTGACCTGGATCCGCGGGATGTTGCAGACCGACCATGGCATTGCCCCGGAGGACAACCGCTGGATCACGTTTGAAGACGCGCATGTCGCGCAGTGGCGCGACCCACCGTGGGCCGATCGGGCGGATCCGTCACGCGACATGCTGCAGATGCTGGAAGCAGGCGAGATCGATGCGGCAGTGCTCGGCGCGCCGCCCGCCGACAAGCCGCACATCAAACCGGTGTTCGCCGATCCCGCACAGGACAGCCGCGACTGGTACGCACGACACCAGGTCATTCAGATCAACCACATGATTGTGCTCAAACGCTCGCTCGTGGACGCGCATCCGGACTTTCCGAAAGCGCTGATGGCGCTTCTCGAGCAGAGCGCTGGCAGCAATCTGTCAGAAGCCGACGCGCTTGCACACCCGAGAGGGCTTTCGACGGTGCAGCCCCACCTCGACTACGCGATTGATATGGTGCATCGTCAGGGCCTCACACGTGAACGACTGCCGCTTGAGTCGTTCTTTCATCCGACCACGCTGATCGGCTGATCTGGAGCGGGTGATGGG
>SXGQ01051229.1_pt1 | contig 12957 bp, 8 predicted proteins | sample 3178371 | NCBI WGS metagenome assembly SXGQ01 (sample SAMN11356859, study PRJNA531348) | freshwater metagenome | isolation source: freshwater sample F1-20 | place: China: Fuxian Lake, Yuxi | collected 2017-12-25
GGAAACGCGACGATCGGGACAAACTTCGGGACGGGGGTATTAAACGTCAACAACGGCGGAGTCTTCGCGAGCACGACCGGAACGACGGAAGTCGGCGCACTCGGTACAGTCTCAATCAACGGAGGCACATTCACTGCGAACGGCGACCTCAATATCAACGGCGGACAATTGACGTTGGACGGCGCGGGTACCCTGTCGCTCGCATCCGGGAAGTTCCTAAACGTGCAGGGCGGGGGCGACGTGAATATCACCGGTCCTTTTAGCCAGACGGTGCAATCGAATCTCTACATGAACGGCGCCGGCTCAACGTTCGCGACTACCGGTGACATCAATTGGAATGGCGAGACCGGCCTGCTTGCATCCGGTCTGTCGGTGCTCAATGGCTCGACGCTCGCGAGTGGAGGCGCGCTCAACCTTGGCACAAATACAACGCTTCCGGTTTCGCTACAAATTGTCGGCGTTGGTGCGACGGTCAGCACCTCGGCAACGTCCACCAGTGAATGGAATGCGAATGTCTCGATGTTTTCATCTTCCAGCGCGGTGATCGGCCACCTCCGGCTTGCCGACCGTTCTTCCGGCACGCCGACAAACGGCTCGATGAGTCTCCAGAATTTCGCCACGGCCTCGCTGGGCAATCTGTCCGTTTCCACTCAATCCAGCGCCGCTAACAATGGAACGATCACCGTCTCCGGGGCTGGAAGTCAAATCACGCAGACCGGCTCTTCAACCCTGACGCTTGGAGCGTTTTCCGGCAGCGGTACTGCGGTTTTGAATCTCAACAACGGTGGCGCGTTCACAACGGGAACCGGCTCGGTGGCATTCCGCTCTACCAGTACCGTGAACATCAACGGAGGAGCCCTCACGGTAAACGGACTGCTGGAAAATTCCTTCGGCGGATGGATGTCGGGTATCGGAGATTTCAACTTCAATTCCGGTACGCTGAATCTGAACGGTGGAAACACCCTGCGGGTTGGAGAGCAGGGTCTGCTTGGAGCCGATCTCACGCTCGCGGCGAATCGTGCACTGAACGTCGGCGGGAGCGTTGTCGTGGATCCCTTCCACACGCTGATTCTGGATGGTGGGAGGCTTTCCGCCGGCCTGATTGGGAACGAGGGAACGCTGGACTTTCGGAGAGGCACGCTCGCGATCACGGGCGGCGGGGGATTCACCATCGGCTCCGGGGCTCTGGATGCGCTCGGCGCGAACGTGACCCTTGGTGTTGGTTCAACATTACAGGTGACAAATACACTGACAGTCGCGAGCGGTGCCCAATTAGCCACCGATGGCGGCAGCGTGAGTGTCGGCGCTTTGAGCAACAGCGGCTTCGTTGAGCATGGGAGCGGTTCGCTATCCGTGAGCGGGCTCGCGACAAACGCCGCCGGCGCTGACTTCTTTCTCGGCAGGGCCCTGACGGCAACCGGGGGCTTTACGAATCAATCGGGAGCGCGACTTACCCTGCAGGGTGGCACGGGCCGTATCAACGGTGGCGCGCTGGCGAACTCCGGTATGGTCACGGGGGATGGGATTATTGCCGTGAGCACTACAAACAGCGGGACCTGCGTGGTCCGCGCGGAACTCGGAAAAACCCTGAGTTTCACAGGCGCAAGCAACACGAACTCTGGCAGCTTTAACATGCAAGGTGGCACGCTGGAGTTTTCCAATACGCTCGCCAACGGCGCGACCGGCTTTATCAGCGGGCGCGGCGCGCTCAATACGACCGGGCTGACGAACAATGGCGTGATGGCCTTTAGCGGGGGTGTAACCGACATTCGCGGCGATGTCACCAATGCGAGCGGTGCGCGAATCGTGACCAGCGGTGCCGGCAGCACGACGACGTTTTTCGATGACGTCGTGCACAACGGCACGGAGATATACACCGGCGCCGGCGCGAGCACGGTGTTCTTTGGAAGCCAGAGCGGAGCGGGCGCATTCACGGGCACGGGCACGGTGTACTACAATGGCGACCTGCGGCCTGGAAATTCACCGGCGACCGTCAACTACGGCGGCAATGTGGTTCTCGCTCCGGGCACGGAACTCACGCTGGAAATCGGCGGTGTGAGCGAAGGCACGCAGTATGACAGTCTGCAAGTTGCGAACGCGCTGACGGTGGACGGCATTCTCACGCTGATGCTGATCAACGGCTTCGCGCCGACATTGGGCAACGTCTTCGACCTGATCGATGCCGCGAGCATCAACGGCACGTTTGACGCAGTGAATCTGCCGACGCTCGCCCAGTATCTGGCCTGGAGTACGAGCAACCTGTACACGACGGGGGAGGTCAGTGTGAACAGCACGCTGACGCCGATCCAGCAATGGCGGCTGCAGAACTTTAGCGATCCATCAAACGCCGGAGACGGCGCGGACAACAACGACTTCGACAAGGACGGTATTGCGAACTTGATGGAATATGCGCTGGGGATGGATCCGCGCATCCCGTCGGCGGCCGGGTTGCCGACGCTCGGCGTTGTTACCGTCGGAGCAAACCAGCACGCCGCGCTTACCGTCGTGCGTCCGCTGGGAGCGACCGACGTGAACTACCGCTTCGAAGTCACGGCCGATCTTTTGGGCTTTGACGCCGGAAGCGTGTATGGCCCGGTCGGCGACGTGCCATCAAACGCGTTCACGACCGAGGTTTCGCGGACAAACAATGGCAGCGTGGAAACGATTGTAGTCCGCGACAACACCCCATTGAGCGGCAGCGCGAAACGCTTCCTTCGCCTGAAGGTCACCAATCCCGCGCCGTAGGCACGCCTTGTAGGAATCGCGGGCTGTTGATGCTACTTGCCTGGCGCGTCTTTGGACGCGGGGACCGTCGTCGGAGCTTGCAGTGCCCGGGCTGGATCGAACCAATCGTAAAGACGCTTTTTTGCGCCGGATTCGTCGTCCTTTTTCACTGGCTCACCGGTCACGCGTCCGAGCCATACACTGCCATACGAAGCGATGCCGCGGAGGCCCACCGCGATTGCGGCGGAGTCGGGTAGCTTCAATACTTCCTTCGCCGCGAGTTGAGCATTCATCCAAACGATGTCGCCCAGGACCTGTTTTGTATCAGCATCCTTGTAGTGGCGCAGATCAGGAACATGGACGAGGAAGGCAGCACCTTCCTTTGTGAGCTGGCAGTAGACGAGGAATGTGCCGCCGCTCAGGCCTTTCATTTTGCTCCCGCCGGTGAACATGAGCGGCGCCAGGCGGGTGCAGCCTTTCGAGCAGGTATCGGCGGCATTGATTGCTTCCGGAGTGTTTCCCCATGCGGTCCCGTTTTTGTTGGAATCCACCAAGTCGTTTGCTTCTTCGAAAGCGGAAAATCCCGGGTATGTCGCCATGTCCTTCTTTCGTTGGGCGTCCGCGCTCTAGGCCATGTATCCGGCGACGGGAATGGCGAGCGCATAGATGAAGGTGAAGGCTTTTGCAGGGATAAAATAAAGCGCATGACCCGAGTTGCCACCGCGGTAGAGAAACTTGCACAAGAGCCAGTTGAAGATGCATGCCGCAAGTGCGCCGCCCGCCGACGGAAGTGCAGTGGCGAGAGCCGGATCCAGGTTCATGCCCTGAACGTAGGGTTTGAGAACGACCGCTGCAAAGATGCCGATTGCCGCTGGAAGGATTACGAGAAGGCCGCCGCCGCGCCAGATTATCATAGGGAATGTGGTGAGAGGGCGACAACGTCCCGTTCCACCGCGGTAGTGGCAAGTCTCATTTTTTCGAACGCACCCGGGATTTCACGCGATGGTCGCGTGGAGCGCCGTGGGACTCCGTTTAAAGCGGATCCTGCGTGGCTTTTTTCACCGCGAGGAGGCGTCCCTTTTTTCGGCCCTGCCAGATGAGGTTGTCCGCGACGATGGCGGCGCTGACTCGGATGGGGACTCCGGCGGTGTGCAGTTTGCTCGCGGCCCACATGTTGCAGGTCTTGGGAAGGTAGTAGGTTTCCTCGCCGCTGAAAAACCGGCTTGTGGGGACTTTGCCGGGACCGATGACGAGCGGCTGTCCTTTCGGGTCGCGCTTGAATGAGCGATCGATGGATTTGCGGAGCCGCTGCAGGCCCTGTTCGGTGACTTCAAACTCAATGATCTCGCTATTTGGGAAAGCCTGCACGAGCGAGGTGTCGGCGGGGATGACGTGGAGCGCGCTGGAAGTGGGAAGGAAGGTGGCGCGGAGGCGGCGAACGAAGCTGTCCATCTGCCGCCACATGTAGAAATCCGCACCGCCCCAGCCGATGACGAGATACTGCGACTTCGGAGCGAAGGCCTGGAGTTCCTTTGTGGCGTCCTTCGTGCGAATCGCCACGGAAGTGTGCCAGCCATTGCTGACGAGCCAGACCTTTGCCGGTGCGTTCCGTGCGGCGCGGCGCTGGCGGTATTCCTCGCGCTTTTGCGTGGTGCAGCCTCCGGCTAGCAGGGATGCGATGGCAAGCAGGCAGTAGAGGTAGCGGTGGAAAGTCATGGAGCGCGTTCTTTAATCAATGCGGCCGGTCTGTTCAAGGGGTGCTCGGATTCTTTTCCGTGAATTCTTGTTCAAATGGAACCCGGTATCTGGAATCTACGTCCGCATGACGCGCAACATCCTCGCCGCTTTAGTCACCGCTCCAGTCCTCGCTCTCGCACAAAACGACGGTCTCCCGCCGGCCCGGGAGATTCCGCCGCTTCCGCCGGCGGATTCGGTAAAGACGATCCAGCTCCCTGACGGCTACCGCCTCGAACTCGTGCTCAGCGAGCCGGACATCCGCGAGCCGATGGCGATGAACTTCGACGGCAACGGCCGCATTTATCTCATCGAAATGCGGACGTACATGCAGGACATCGACGGCACGGATGAACTGACGCCGAAGTCCCGCGTGTCGCGCCACGAGTCGAGCAAGGGCGACGGCGTCTTCGATAAACACACGGCGTTTGCGGATGGCCTGCTCATTCCGCGCATGGTGCAGCCTCTGCAAAACGAGGTGCTCATCGGCGAGACAAACACGAACGACATCTTCGCGTGGTCCGACAAGGACGGCGACGGCATCGCGGAAACGAAGCGCCCGTTTTACGAGGGCGGCCCGCGTGGTGGAAACATGGAGCACCAGCCCAGCGGACTGCTCTGGGCGATGGATAACTGGCTTTACACGACCTACAACGCCTACCGCCTCCGCTGGACGCCCGATGGCAAAACGCTGAAGGAGCCGACCGCGCCAAACGGCGGGCAGTGGGGCCTCGCGCAGGATGATTGGGGCAAGCCGTGGTTTTCGCAGGGCGGCGGCGAGAAGGGCGTGTGGAATTTCCAGACGCACGTCGCCTACGGGGCAATCAATGTGAAGGAGCAGTGGGCCGATGACTGGATGACCGTGTGGCCCGCAATCGGTCTCGCCGATGTGCAGGGCGGAAAGGGGCGTTTCCGCCCGGATGACTGGACGCTGAATCATTTCACCGCGACGTGCGGTCACGAGATTTACCGCGGCGACAAACTGCCGGAACTCGCGGGCAACGTGTTCGTTCCCGAGCCGGTCGGTCGGCTCATCCGTCGCGGAATCGTGGAGGTAAAGGACGGCATCACCACGCTCACCAACCCGCATGGAAAGGGAGAGTTCATCCGCAGCACCGACGCGCACTTCCGCCCCGTGGACATGAAGACGGGACCGGACGGCTGCCTCTACATCGTGGACGCCTATCGCGGCATCATTCAGGAAGGAAACTGGACGCGCCCCGGCTCATTCCTCCGCCCGATGATCCAGCGCTACGGCCTTGATAAGAACATCGGTCGTGGTCGCGTGTGGCGGCTCGTGCACAAGGATCACAAACCCGGACCGCAGCCACGCATGCTCGATGAAAAGAGCTCCGAACTCGTGGCACATCTCGCGCACCCGAATGGCTGGTGGCGCGACACTGCGCAGAAGCTGCTCGTTGTCCGGCAGGATAAGAGCGTCGTCCCGGCGCTCGCGAAAATGGCTCGCGAAAACAGCAACCCACTCGCCCGTGCTCACGCCATGTGGACGCTCGAAGGCCTCGGCGCGCTCGATGCCGCGCTCGCCCGCGAGAAGCTCGCAGACAGCAGCCCGCGCGTTCGCGAGAACGCCCTCCGCGCCACGGAGACGCTCGTCAAGGCCGGCGACAAATCGCTCGCGCCCGACCTGCTCGCGCTCGCGAAGGATGCGGATCCAAACGTCGTCATCCAGGCCATCGGCACGGCGAAGGCGCTGAATCTTCCCGACTGGCAGAAGCTCGCGACCGACACGCTTGCGACGACGAAGAGCACGGGCGTGAAGGCGATTGGTGAGCAGATGATCAAAGTGGAGAAGCCGCAGCTCGATGGATTCAGCCCGGCGGAAATCGCGCGGCTGAAAAAAGGCGAGGGCATTTACAAGGAACTGTGCTTTGCCTGCCACGGCATGGACGGAAAGGGAACGCCCATCGCCGGACAGCCGGCTGGCGTCACGCTCGCACCGCCGCTCGCCGGTTCGCGCACGGTGACCGGGCACCCCGATGGCGCGCTCATGGTCATCCTCCACGGCATCGGTGGTCCGCTCAACGGCAAGACCTACGAATCGCAAATGATGCCCATGGGCACGAACGACGATGCGTGGATCGCGGCAATCGCGAGCTACCTGCGCGTGAGTTTCGGAAATCGCGCGAGCCTCATCACGGTTGAAGACGCAGCCCGCGTCCGCGCGGCTTACAAGGACCGCACGCAGCCGTGGACCGAAAAGGAACTGCGCGCGATGCTGCCCGAGCCGCTTAAAAACCGGAAGGACTGGAAACTCACCGCCAGCAACAAGCCCGACGGATGCGACGCCACCGTGGACAACAAAGCCGAAACCCGCTGGGACACAGGCGTCTCTCAAACCCCGGGCCAGTGGTTCCAAATCGAGCTTCCCGCCGAAGCCAATGTCGCCGGTCTTCGCCTCGATTGCGCAAAATCCGGCAACGACTACCCGCGCGGCTACAAAGTCGAGGTCAGCGCCGACGGCACTAAATGGACGCCGGTCGCGAATGGAAAAGGCATCAGCCCCATCACCGAAATCGTCTTCCCGGCCTCGAAGGCAAAGTTCGTAAAAATCACCCAAACCGGCGCCGTGAACGGCAAGTTCTGGAGCATCCACGAGCTCGCGGTGCTGGCGAAGAAGTAGCGGCGAAGGTGCGCAGGAGCGGCGAAATTCCTGTCGCCGGCAGCGTCGTTTCTCCGAAACCTGGTGGAGCGAGATAGTAGCCTTTGAAATCTCCCGACCCGCGTGAACTGTCGGCGACAGGAATGTCGCCGCTCCGATTCTGGCGCGGCGCGGCGCGACAACGATGCGGCTCTAGATGCGACTTACGCTTTTTCCTGCTCGATGCGCGGGAAGAGAGGCGTCGGTTTGCCGAGCTGATGACCGTCCGGCAATTCGCCCCAGACCGCATCGCCAAGGCGGAAGCGCGACTCCTTGCCCTGCTCGTCCATCTTCCAGTTGAGCTGATCGAAGATGCCATGCGCCGACTTCGGCAGCACGGGCGAGATGAGGATGGCGATGATGCGGAGGGATTCGGCGAGGTGGTAGAGAACGGCGTCGAGCTTTTCCTTCGCCACCTGCGCATCTTCGCCACCAGATTTTTCGATTTTAGCCAATGTCCACGGAGCCGCGACTTCCACCAAACTATTGGAATTGTTCGCGATTCTTTCGAGAGCAAAGCCGATTTGATGTGCGGCATCGCAGTCGGATGATTCTTCAACATCCGCAGCTGCATTGACAGCCGCTCTAATCAGTGTGCTCAAGCCGTCCGGAGCTTGGCCGACCGGAATTATTGGCTCTTGTGAGAGTTTTGCTAACTTCCCCTCCCGATACTTCGCCGCCATGTTCAGCGTACGGTTGAGCAGGTTGCCCAGCGAGTTTGCGAGGTCCACGTTGTATTTCTGGATGAGTCGCTCTTCGCTGAAATCGGCATCGCGGCCGGTGGTGATGTCGCTCATCAAATAGTAGCGCACGGCTTCTGCGCCGTATTTGTCGGCGAGGGCGTCGGGGTCCACGATGTTGCCGAGGCTTTTGCTCATCTTCGCTCCGGCGATGTTCCACCAGCCGTGCACGAGCAGCGTGGGCATTTCGGCGTCGGTGAAGCCGAGCGCTTTGAGCATGATGAGCCAGTAAACGCCGTGCGCGGGGATGAGGATGTCTTTGCCGATGACGTGGACGGGCGGCCACCATTTCGCAAACTCCGTCTGCCCGCCGCCGTCGCGTTCCGCGTAGAGAGGGTCGTGGCCGGGGGCGTAGGTGATGTAGTTTACGAGCGCGTCGAACCACACATACGTGACGAAGCCCGCGCCGAAGGATTCCGGAAACGGGATGCCCCATTTGAGTCGCGACGCCGGCCGGGAGATGCACAGGTCGCCTTCGAGTTTCTCCACGGCATTGCGCAGCTCCGCGACGCGGAAATCGGGCACGACGATTGGATTTCCCGCAGCGGAGCGTGCGTCGATGAGATCGAGCAGCCATTGCTTTGGGTCGAAGCCGAGGTCTTCGTGCGCGGTGAGACGGAAGTAGAAGTTTTCCTCCTCGCGCTCTTCAACCGGCTGCCACTCGGGGCCGAATTCGCCGTCTGCGCCGCGCTCTTTGTCGGTGAGGAATTGCTCCTGCCGCACGCTGTAAAATCCGCGCTGCGTCTTTTTATAAATCCAGCGGCTGCGGTCGGTGCCGGGCACCTTGTCATCCCAAAGAAGCTGGAGATTCGCGCGCACGCATTCCTTGTGCTTCGCCTCGGTCGTCGCGGCCCAGCCCTCGGGCTTCTCTTTGTCGAAGCCTGTGTATTCCACGCCGAGTTTCTTCCAAAGCGCCACAAACTTCGCCGTGATTCCATCGACATAAGCCTGTGGCTCGATGCCTGCCTTCTCCGCGGACTGCTGCACTTTCTGGCCGTGTTGATCCACGCCGGTGAGGTAGAAGACTTCGTCGCCCTTCAGCCGGTGGTAGCGTGCGAGGACATCCGCGAGCACCTTCTCGTAGGCGTGGCCGATGTGCGGCGCGCCGTTGGTGTAATCAATCGCGGTGGTGATGAAGAAGGGCTTGGACATAGTGCTGACGATGCCGGACAGCGTGCCCGCCTTTCAACACTCAACTGTCGCGCTGCGGCGCGCGCGCTACTTTTTTGCCGCGGCGGGGGATTGCGAAGCGGCGTCGACGAGTCGGCGGATGAGGTCGTCCCACGTGAGCCGACCGACCGGGCCCGTCGCATCGCGAACCACCGCGACGGTCGTGCGTGCGGCGCGGAGTTTTGTGAGGACGCTATAGGCGGGTTCCTTTGTGCCAACCATCACCACGCGGCGCGTGTAGGCGCTTACGTTGACGTCGCGCCGTCCCGCGAGCAGCACCTCGAACGCGCTCACCACGCCGATAATTTGTCCGCCTTCATTCGCCACGAGCCAGCGGTCCTGATGCTTCTTCGCGCTGCGGCGAAGAAGTTCGGATACGGGTGTTTCGGTTGTGAGCGTCCGGTTCGGGTCGAGCGGAATCATCACGTCGCCCGCGGTTTCGCCGCGGAAATCGACGACGTTGGAAATCAAATCGCCCTCGGCCTTTGAAATTGCGCCCGACTTCTCGCCTTCCTCGGCGAAGTATTTGAAATCCTCGCGCGCAAGATAGAGCCGCTGGTGCATTCCTGCTTCGCTTCCACCGAACAGACGCTGAATGGCTTCGCCGACGAAATGGAGCGGCGAGAGAAGCATCGTCGCAATGCGAAGCGGCTCCGCAAGCGCGGCGAGTGCGCGATACGGGAACCGGCGGAAGAGCGATTTCGGAATCAGCTCCAGCCCCACGAGGAAAACCACGAGGTAAAGGCCAAGTCCCATCCAGTAACCCTGATGCCCGAAGCGCGCGACGAGCTCGCGGGTTATCAAAACAAGCGCGCAGATGTTCGCGAAGTTCGTGACAAGCAGCACCGTGACAAGCAGCCGGTCAGGACGCGCGATGAGCCGTTCGAGTTTGAGCGCGGCGGGGTCGCGTTTTTTCGCTTCGTGCGCGAGGCGAACGCGATTCACGGAAAAGATGCCCGCCTCGATCCCGCTGAAAACAAAAGAAACGAGCAGGCACGTGACGATGATTGCGGTGATCATTCCGCCACCTCCTTGCTCGCGGAGATTTGAAGCTCCTCGATGCGCTTCCGAGAGACTTTGCGAATGGTCACCTTGATTCCCGCGAGCGAGATTTCTTCGCCCTGTCGCGGGAGCTGACCGAGGTGGTGGAAGATGAGCCCGCCGATCGTATCCACGCCCTCCTCCGCGAATTCGACGCCGAGCTCCTCGGTGATGTCCTCAAGTCTCGCATTACCGTTCGCGATCAAGATACCGTCGCCGATGCAGTCGAGGTAAAGCTTCGCATCCGAGTTGGGAACGGCATCGCTGATGATCTCCTCGACGAGGTCGGACATCGTGATGATTCCCTCCACGCCGCCGTGCTCGTCCACGACGATGGCGGCATTTTGCGGATGTCTGAGGAAGTTGTTCAGCAGCGTGATGGCCTTCATCGTGTCCGGGATGAACGACGGCACATCGAGGCGCTCGGTGTAGGGCACGGACGGGTCGCGCAGAAAAGCCGCGACATCCAGAACGCCCTCGATGTCGTCCGGAGTCTCGCCATAGACGGGAGCGCGATGAAAGCGTTGTTTGCGCAGCGCGGCGATGGCTTCGTCGTTCGTGAGGTCGTCCGGGAGCGCGAACATATCCACGCGCGGAGTCATGCAATCGTGCGCGGTTTTGTCGCCGAGCTTGATGATTTCGGAAATCATCTCGCTTTCCGTCTCATGCAGTGCGCCCTGTTCGGAGCTGAGCTCGACGAGCGTGTCGATTTCCTCCTCGGAAATATGACGCTGCTTTTTCAAAGCCGCGGGCAAAACCGTTTCCGCTACGCGTTCCGCGAGGTTCTGAAGCTGCCGGGCGAGGGGATCGAGCACCGGCGTGAGCGTGGAAAACACCGGGACGCCGAGTCGCGCGACGCGGACCGGGACCGAAAGGGCGAGCAGCTTTGGCAGCAGGTCGCAGACGAAGACAATCAACGCGAGAAGAAGAAGGGCGAGCGCCCACGACGGCAGATCGAAGTGGCTCTGTGATTCGATGAGCGCGAGCGCGCCGACCAGCAACGGTGCATTCACCACTGCATCTGCAAGCAGGATGCTGCTCAGCAGGCGGCGCGGGTTTTCGAGCATGGCTGCGAGTCTAGAGCCAAAACGGCTGCCGCCTTCCTTCAGCGCCTCAAGTTGCGGCGGAGTGATTGCAAAAAGCGCCGTCTCCACGGCGGAGATAAATGCCGAAGCAACGGCAAGAACGACAAGGACGGTGAGTAGCAAGGTCTCCGGAGTCATCGCAGCGGAGGAAACCCCGCGCCATGATGGTGACGCCCGACGGGTTTAATGATTGTGTTCTTAGATGGCCCGAGGCCGCGCTTGTCTTGCACTTCGCGGGGGAGGATAGTCGCATCCGGATTTCCGGCGATGAAAAAAAGCGAACGCATAGGAGCTCTCGTGTCGGGTCTTGCCGGCGATGGAGCGGAGCACGACCCGTGTTACACGGGGTGGTTTCGCTGTTTCAATGAGGGCATGTATTACGAGGCCCATGATGTTCTTGAGCATTTGTGGCTCCGGACGCGGGACGAAAATCACCTCTTTTTCAAGGGCCTCATCCAGCTTGCCGGTGCCTTTGTGCATTTGCAAAAGCAGCACCTCCGTCCGTGGCACGCAAAGGATGGTCGACGGCTTCGTCCTGCGGCGCGGCTGCTGGCGCTGGCGTTGGCGAATCTATCGCCATACCGTCCGAGGCACATGGCTCTGGACGTCGCCGCGGTTTGCGCGTTCGCCGGGGAATGGCTCGGCGCGGTGGAGCGGGGGAACTTTGCCGAGAATCCGTGGCGTCCCGATGCGCTGCCGGAGATTTTGCTGACGCATGGAAGTTGACGTGGCCGTGATTGGCGCTGGCGGCGCCGGGTTGATGTGTGCTGCGACGGCGGGCTTCCGCGGACGCAGGGTCGTCGTGCTGGAGCACAACGATCGTGTTGGAAAGAAGATCGCAATCAGCGGCGGCGGCCGATGCAATTTTACCAATCTCGGTGCGACTGCGGCGAACTACCTTTCGGAGCGTCCGGACTTCTGCAAATCGGCGCTCGCACGCTACACGCCGCGGCATTTCATCGCGCTCGTCGAGCAGTATGGAATCGCCTACCACGAGAAAAAGCTCGGGCAGCAGTTTTGCGACGGGAGTTCGCGGGAAATCATCGAGATGCTGGTCGCGGAGTGTCGCGAGGCGGGAGTGGAGATTCTTTGCAATGCGCGGGTTTCCGGCGTCGAAAAGACGGATCGTTTTGTGATTCAGACGTCAGCCGGCGAGGTGCGCGCGCAATCGCTGGTCGTGGCCACCGGCGGCCTTTCCTTCCCGAAGCTTGGGGCGACCGATTTGGGGCATCGTATCGCGAAGCAGTTCGGTCATCGCGTTACACCGCTGCGTCCCGCTCTCGTTCCGCTTACGTTTCCGGCTTCGATGCAGGCGCTGCATGAGCTGAGCGGACTGTCGCTGCCGGTGGTGGCGCGCTGCGGCGGCGTGGCTTTTGAAGAGGCGTTGCTGTTTACCCATCGGGGCATCAGCGGCCCGGCAACTCTGCAGATTTCCAGCTACTGGCGCGAGGGTGAGACGGTGCTGGTGGACTTTCTCACCGACCCCGCCTGCGAGCGCGCGCTGCTTGCTGCGCGCACGACGGGCCGTGAGCTTCCCGGTCTGCTGGCGGAGTGGATGCCCCGGCGGTTTGTGGATGCATGGTGCGCGGCGCACGCGCCGAAAAAGCCGCTCGTGCACTACACGAAGCAGGAGTTTGAGCGCACGGTGGCGCTGCTCCGCGCGTGGCCGTTTCCGGCTGCCGGGACGGAGGGTTATCCGAAGGCCGAGGTGACGCTCGGCGGCGTGGATACGGCCGGGCTTTCATCGAAGACCATGGAATCGCGCACGGTGCCCGGGCTTTATTTCATCGGCGAGGTCGTCGAC
>SXGQ01758659.1_pt1 | contig 12956 bp, 14 predicted proteins | sample 3178371 | NCBI WGS metagenome assembly SXGQ01 (sample SAMN11356859, study PRJNA531348) | freshwater metagenome | isolation source: freshwater sample F1-20 | place: China: Fuxian Lake, Yuxi | collected 2017-12-25
ACGCGCGAGGCGATGAACCTCGAGCTGCAGCGCATCTGGATCGCGACGCGCAAGACCATCGTATTGGTAACGCATTCCATAGCCGAGGCGGTGTTCCTGGGCGATCGTATCCTGCTGCTATCACCGCGCCCCGGTCGGGTGGATATGGAGGTGCGTGTGCCCTTTGCCCGGCCGCGCGAGCCCGACCTGCAATCGATGCCAGAGTTCCAGGAGATCGTGCGGCAGCTTCGCCATCGACTGAACCAGATCAGCTAGCAATGGACAACGCACCCCACCCCGCAGTGTCAACAGCCTCCCCGGCGACTGCCCAATTCACCCAGCGCCGCGTCACGCGCGAGCGCCTGCTGCCATGGATCACGACGCCCATCCTGCTCGCCCTCCTGATACTGATCTGGGAGGCTTACGTGCGCGCAGCAGGCGTCTCGCCGATGATCCTGCCGCGCCCGGGTGCGGTGGCGAAGGCCTGGCTCGGATTGCTGCAGGACCCTCGCGCCTGGCACCATACATGGATGACGGTCTACGCCACTTTCACAGGGTTCGCCTACGCCACCGTGATCGGCGTGGGACTGGGCGTGATGATCGCGAGGGTGCGCTGGCTCGAACTGACACTCAACCCTTTCATCGTCGCCACGCAGGTGATTCCGAAAGTGGCGCTGGTGCCACTGTTTGTGCTGTGGTTCGGCTTCGGCCTCACTTCGAAGGTGATCGTGGCCTCCGTGCTTGCTTTCTTCCCTATCCTGACCAACACGGCGATGGGTGTGAAATCCATCGACGAGGGACACCGCGATGTGATGGTGTCCCTGAACGCTACCCGGTGGCAGGTATTCCGCCGCCTCGAATTCCCCTCAGCCTTGCCCTATATGCTCACAGGGCTCGAGATCGGGATCGTCCTGGCGATTATCGGGGCTATCGTGGGCGAGTATCTCGGCGGCAATGCAGGGCTCGGCCATTTGCTAATCGCGCGGCTCAACGCCTTCGAGACCGACCAGATGTTTGCTGTGCTGATCCACATGTCGATCCTGGGTTTCTCGTTCTACTTCGCGATCGGAGCTCTCAGAAAGATGCTGGTGCCCTGGCACGCTTCGGCGAGACTGCGGGTATGAGTGACAGCGAGGTCCTCGATAGCGTCGAGACTTTTCTCCATCGCCGATTGCCACCAGATGAGATCAGGCGCCGCGATGCTGGCCATGTGCCGCCCTACGACTTGATGCCCAGCATGGGCGAGCTGGGCCTTTTTGCGCTCGCCGTGCCGGAGGCGGAGGGCGGGCTTGGCGCTGCCTGGAACACCATCGCGCAAGTGCAGCTCAAGCTCGGGCAGCACGCCTATATGGTCGCATCGATCTTCAACCGTGTCGTGGGCTTCGGGCTGATGTCGCTACTGACCTACGGTAGCGCCGCACAACGCCGCTTGCTTGTGCCACCGCTGATGTCTGGCGAGGTCTTCTGCGCCCTGGCGCTTTCAGAACCGCAGGCGGGCAGCGATGCGGCTGCCATCCGAACGCGTGCAGTTCGGCACGGTGATGGCTGGCTCATCAATGGCCGAAAGAGCTGGATCAGCGATGCGCTCCAGGCGCGTTGGTTGATCGTGCCGGCGCGCACGGGGCCAGCGCACGAAGGCCGTCCTGGCATTTCGCTGTTCCTGGTGCCGACCGATAGCCCCGGTATCTCGATGACGATGCTGCCCAAGATCGGTAACAACTGTATGCCGAGCTTCGATATCGGTCTGCAGGATGTCGATCTGCCAGCGCATGCGCTGCTCGGCGAAGAAGGGCGTGGCTTCGCACATCTGATGTCCACGCTGCACTATTCACGCGCCTCGATGGCTGCCACGGTGACCGGGGCGGCCGAGTCAGCGTTGCAGATTGCGCTGAGCCATGCGCGAGAACGGGTCCAATTTAACCGCCCCATTGGCCATAACCAGGTCATCGCGCATCGCCTAGCCGACATGCGTATGCGCGTCGATCTGTCACGGCTGATGGTGCTGCATCTAGCCGGGTTGATCGACCAGGGCGCGCCGTGTCGGCGCGAGGCTGCACAAGCAAAAATCATTGCGACCGAAACGCTGCGCGAGGTCACCGATGCCGGAATGCAGATTCTGGCCAGCGCGGGCTACTCGGCCGAGAGCGACATGCAACGGCTGTGGCGGGATTCGCGCCTTTACACCTTTGGCGAAGGGGCGAATGAAGTGTTACGCGATACCGTCGCGCGTGAACTTCAACTTGGTTCAAGAGCAGGGACATGAAAAAAATCGGCGCTATCGACGCGGTGGTCAACATCTGGACGCCGCAGGCCCTGGCGGGCCGGCCTGACCGCACTGGCTTTTACACCTCTAAGATGCGCGTCAAACGCGAGATCTTCGAGGGGGTGAGCCTGCGGGACATGATCGCGCGCATGGATGCAGCCGGGATCGAGAAGGCCTTCCTCATCGCTGCCAAGGTCGGCCGGTTGGGACACCCTGCCTGTTACCACGTCGACTATCGCCTGGTGGCGGACGCAGTACAGGCGCATCCGGATCGCTTCTACGGTCTCGCCGGCCTCGACCCCACCACAGGAATGAAGGGCGTGCGTGAGCTTTCGCAAGCCGTCACCGAATACGGCTTTATCGGAGCGCACTTCTATCCGCATTGGTTCGAGCTGGCGCCGGACCACGCGAAGTGGTATCCCTTTTACGCGAAATGCGCCGAGCTCGAAGTACCGGTGCAGTTGCAGGTCGGGCAATCGATGATCTACGACCCTTCCTACCCCCGGCGCTCCGTCGGCCGCCCCATCGCGCTCGACGCTGTGGCCTGCGACTTCCCAGAGCTCAAGATCATCGGCATCCATGTCGGCATCCCCTGGACCGAGGAGATGATCGCAATGGCCTGGAAACATAGCAATGTCTTCATCGGCTCCGATGCTCACAGCCCGCGGTACTGGCCAGAATCATTCAAGCACTATATCCGAAGCTACGGGCAGGACAAGGTCATCTTCGGTACTGATTTCCCTGTGCTCGATTTCGCGCGCACCATGGCAGAGATCGATGAGCTAGGGCTGTCAGAAGTGGTCCGCACGAAGTTCCTGCGGACCAATGTCGAACGTATCTACAAGCTCAAAGGCTAGGCATGAACCTCGCCGATGCGCTCGACATCCACGCCAGAGCGCGTCCGAGTCACCCCGCGCTGATTGAGGGTAACCAGGAGCTGACGCATGCGCAGTTCGCGCACCGGGTACGTCGCATGGCGGCGTGGCTGCACGGTCAGGCGCTGCCGGCTGGGCAACCGGTGGGTGTCTGCTTGCGCGACACGACGCAGCACGTCGTGGCGCTGTATGCCATGGCACGGGCCGGTATCGCCATCTTGCCGATGGATGTGCGTTGGACTGTCCAGGAGCAGTGCAATGTGGCGTCGCATTTCGGCGCCTGTCTTGTGCTGATCGAGCCTGACATGGCGCTGTTGCCTGGCTTGCGCTGTATGCAGCCTGGGGAATCCGATGAGGTGGGCATCGTCTTCGCCTCCGATGCCAAAGCGCCGTTCGTGCTGTCGCTTTCGTCCGGCACCAGCGGGCGGCCCAAGGGGCCACTGATTGAGCATCGGCACTTTCTGGCGCGGTTTCGCACCCATTGGATCAATCTCGGCCTGAATGGCCGGGATCGTTTCATCTGTGCCACGCCACTGTACTTTGGCGGTGGCCGCACGTTTGCGATGTCGGTGCTGTTTTCCGGCGGCACGCTAATCCTCAAGCCGCCACCCTGCGCGCCGCAGGACCTCATCACTTGCGTGGCGTCCGAGCAGGCGACCAGCCTGTTCCTCGTGCCCACGCAATTACGCCGCCTGCTGGCGCTCGATGACGCCGCGCTCGCGCCGCTGCAGGGGCTGAACCTGCTGTTTTCCTCCGGCGCGCCGCTTTCGCCTGCGGAGCGCGTAGCGATCCGCGACCGGCTCTGCCCGCGCTTTTTCGAGTACTACGCTTCGACCGAGGGGGGTGGGATCTCGCTGCTTACGCCTGATGACATCGCCACTCATGGGCAGACGGTGGGCCGCCCCGTCTTCGCTGTGGAAGTCGAAGTGGTAGATGCGCAGGACCGAACCTTGCCGCCTGGTGAAACTGGCCTGCTGCGCTATCGCGGCCCTGCTTGTGCCACTGCCTATCATTGCGATTCCGATGCTTCGGCCGAGGCCTTTCGACAGGGATGGTTCTATCCTGGTGACCTCGCTTCCTTGGATGCTGATGGCTTCGTGACGATCTGCGGACGCCAGAAGGACATGATCATCCGCGCGGGTATCAACATCTACCCCTCTGACATCGAGGCTGCGTTGAACGCGCACCCCGCGGTCGCCGAAAGTGCCGTCCTGGGCTGGCCCTCGCGAGAATTCGGTGAGGAGATCGCGGCCTTTGTTCTGCTCACCGCACCCTGTGAGCCCGAGGCGCTGCTGGCCCATGTACGCGCGCTCTTGCCACGGCCGAAATGGCCGCGTGCCGTGTTTGTCGTCAGCGAGTTGCCGCGCAACAGCGGCGGCAAGGTTCTGAAGCGCGAACTCTCGCAGCGCCTGACGCCACCGGAGCTTTGAACCTATTCGGCCAGCTTGCCGGCCCGTGTCGCCGCGGCATCACTTCGGCCCAGGCGATCCATCCATCAGCAAGCCCTTCCCAGCGATCAAGAAAAAGTAGCTGTGGGGCTGCTCGCGCAAACCATTAATCGCGCGTAATCCTCGCGCTGGTATACCCATTTATGCGGGGTAGGCTTTAGGGCTGAATCCTGATCAGTTCGCCGCCGGCTGCGGCCGATCGAACGACCGCGTCCAGCGTGCGGATGTTGTCGAGGATCTGGTCGCTGGTGAAGCGGTAGGGCGCTTCACCAGCAATCGCAGCGGCCCACGCTTCGAAGTTGCTGCGCACAGTATTGATTGGGGCATAGGATCGAACGTTGCGCTCAAGCGCTGCGTTGCAGTGCGTCAGGTCGCTGGGCAGTCCTTTATCAACGTTACCGTTTTCCTTGACCTCAACCCAGCCGCCGCTGCCGAAGAAGCTCATTCGGCCGTGAAACGGCGTTGACGACAGGCAGGTCACAGCACCAGTGATGCCCGATTCAAATTCGATCCAGAGCGAGATATGGTCGGTGCCAGACGCCTCGCGCATTACGCGCGCTGATCGAGCGCGCACGGCGCGCGGGCGGCCTGCCAGCGATACGAACATATCAGTGAGGTGAATGCCGAGTGCGGTCATGGCCCCGGCTGGCGCGTCGGCCGGGTCGATCCGCCAATTACCCGGCGCCATTTTGGCGAACAGGTTATGACTGACGTTGGCCTCGAGGTGCAGCAGCTGACCGAGTTCGCCAGACGTGACCATGCGGCAAGTCTCTTCCATGGCGGGCTCGAAACGCCGCTCGTGACCGATTCCCAACACCACCTCCGCGCGCGCACACGCATCCAAGATACGCTCGGCGCCTGCCGCTGTCAGCGTGAGCGGCTTTTCGCAGAACAGCTGTTTGCCAGAAGCAACCACAGCAAGCGCTTGCACTTCATGCTGTCGGTGTGGCGTTGCAATCACGACGGCATCAATATCGCGTCGGGTAAGTACCGCAGCGAGCGAATCGGATAACTCGAGCCCATGGGCCTGCGCAAACTCGGCTGCTGTCGCGGGCGCCACGTCTACGCCGTGCGTCACCCGGAAACGGGGGCTTTCTTTCAGACAGGCCACGATCTGACGGCCCCACCATCCGAGGCCGATTACAGCAGTACGTAGCGGATTCATCCAGGCTCCTGGAAGGCTAAAAGCGTTGCTCAGCCGAGTATCAGAAGCGGCCGAGGATGCCGGTTGCGATTCCCGGGAAAATGATGATGAGAAGCAGCGTCAGCATCACGATTCCGGCGAATGGCAACGCACCGCGAAAAATGTCGGTAATGGTGATGCGCCGATCATCAAGCGTTGCCTTGATGACAAACACAGCAACGCCGAATGGTGGTGTCAGCAGGCCCACTTCCACTGCAATAGTGGTAATCACGCCCAACCACACCAGATCGACCTTGAAGGCCATGAACAGCGGCAGAAACAGAGGAACCGTGATCAGCATGATCGAGGCTGCGTCGATCAAACAACCCAGCATCAGGATGATGCCCAGGTATATCGCAAGCACCACATAGAAATTCGTATCCAGGCCTGTGACCCACTGCGCAAGCTGCCCCGGAACCGCTGCTACGCCCAGCATCCGGCTGTACATGGTGGCCGCAATGATGAGAAAGCAGATGGTAGCGGTGACGTGTCCCGTTTCCACCAGCACCTGCCAGAGGCTAGCCCAGGTCAATTTACGGCGCGCTGCGGTGAGCAGAAAGGCACCGAACGCACCGATCGCACCTGCTTCGGTTGGAGTAAACAAACCGCCATAGATACCGCCAATAACAACGCCAATCAGAAGCAAGATGGGTGAGAGTTTGCGAAGCGCTTCACCCACGCTCATGTCAGCCTGATCGGTTCCTGTGCCTAGCGCACCCGCGCGCATCACCGAGTTCGGAATCAGGTAGGCGGCCAGCACAATACCCAGGCAAAACATTAGCGACAGCAATATGCCCGGGATGACGCCCGCGAGGAACATATCACCAACCGATTGATCGGTCAGTACTGCAAACAGAATGAGCAGCAGGCTGGGCGGAATCAGCATGCCGAGCAGCGAACTGCCAGCTACGACTCCTACTGCAAAGCGCGGCTGGTAGCCGTGACGGAGCATCTGTGGCACCGACACCTTGGTGAACACCGATGCCGAAGCGATGCTGACGCCAGTGATCGCTGCAAACAGCGCGTTGGCAGCAACGGTTGCCACGCCAAGCCCACCGCGCAGCCTTCGAAACACGACATTGGCGACTTCATAGGTATCTTTACCGATATCCGAGATGGATACGAACATACCCATCAGTACGAATAGCGGAATGACGCCAAACACATAGCTTGAGATGCTGTCTGCAACCGCGAGCAGCAGCAGATTGCTTGCGACCGCGGGATCGCCCTTGATGATCCAGACGCCGAGATACGACACTACGGTGAGCACCACGCCGACATAAACGCCGGCAAGGAGCAACACCAGCATCCCAAATACCGACAGTGCCGCAATCTCAAAAGGTGTCACGGGTACAGCCTCACTGAGGCGTGAGGTAAATGACTTCGTTGCGGCGCAAACGGGCGAGTGCGCGACCGAACTGAATCAAAAACTGGATCAGCCCAGCCGCGCAGCCAAGCGCCACCATCAGCTCCAGCGGCCAGGTGGGTGCGGTAAACAGCCCTGGATTACCTTTGAAGCTGTTCTCCGTCCAGGCTTCAATCAATCGAGGGATCTGGCCCTCGAGAATGACGCTCATCAGCGCGATTCCAGCGAGCTGGCCAACTGCATCGAGCGCGTGCCCTACGCGCGGTACCCGGACCATCAGAATACCCAGCAGGGTGTCCGCGCGAATCATTTTGCCCTCGGACATTGCATGCGTCAGCTGCAGAAACACAATACCGACGATAGACATCTCAACAATCTCAACAACACCGGGAATCGGTTGTGACCAGATGAACCGCATCGATACGTCCGCGGTCACCAACATCATCAAACCGAAAATCAGTAGCGTGCCAACGCTGTTGAGACCAGAGATCAGCCGAAGGAACAGTGCGTGGAGGGCTTTCACGTTGGCTCAAACGGTCCATGCGGACACGTTGCAGTGCATGCGGACTGTTGGGTTCAGAGTTACTCTTTATCCCATTGACGCGCGATGGGCTGCTTGTTCTGACGCATGAAGTCCATATAGGCCGTCAGAATCTGGTCGCCGGACAGACCTTGCTTGTTCAAGCCAGCGGCCCACTCTTTTGCAATATTGGGCATACCTTTGGCCCATGCGAGTCGGTCGGCCTCGGACAGGGGAACCACCTTACCCCCTGCGTCGCGGTAACGCTGGGGTGCGGTTGCGCCGACGTCCATCACATAGCCGCCCAGAACCTGCCCGAACGTCACCGCTTTGTCCTGCAGGGTTTTCTTCACTTCGTCGGGCAACTTCTTCCAGACGCCAGCGTTGACCGTCATGGCGTAGGCCGTCGCGCCACCGAGGCGAGCCTGAAGCATGTGCGGACCTGCCTCATGCATCTTCTGGTTGACGACTGCCTCGCCCCACATCAGCACCCCATCGACAATACCGGTTTTAGTGGCGTTGTAAAACTCGGCAAGATTACTGATTACACCGACCGCGCCAGCGCTCTGCACCCAGCGCAGGTTGAGTCCAATTCCACCGATCTTCATGCCTTTCAGGTCGGTGAGAGAGTTGATCGGTTTACTTGAAATGATCAGGTAATCATCGCCCACACCTGAGGCACCAAGAAACACCTGACCCTGTTTGGCCCAGGCTGCCGACATCTGTGGGAAGCTTGCAGTAAGGTGATCCACAGCTTTGGACAGCAGCTTCATGTCGGAAGACGTGAACGGCGTCACGAAGCCGATGTTGTAGAACGGTACCTTGTCTGCGTGCGCGGGTGTGAGCACGATGCCCATGTCCGCAAGTCCAGTACGAATCGCGTCTAACTCCCCGCCCGGTTTGGCGACGGTACCTGCAAAAGCCTCATTCCACTTGATGCGGTAATTGGTGCCTGCAAGCGCCTTGTTCACTTCAGGGATGTAGAACTCCTGCAGTTGCTTGACGACGGCCGCAACCGGCGGAAAGCCGGACACGATTGTCATGTTGATCGTCTGTTGTGCCAGAGCTGACTGGGATAGCACCGTCGCCGACAGGGGCAATGCAGCCGTTATCGCGAGGCTCGCGATGCGCGAACGTGAAACCATGGATGTCTCCTCCAGTAGGCCCGATCCTGTTGGCAGACCGGGGTTGTCTGTTCAGTCTCGCTGCACTCGGGTGATCGAGCGAAGGCAGAGCTAGGACCGTTTATTTGCCTGTTGACTTGATGTTGTGGACCGAACCGGATTCGATCACTGCCATGCATAGCATGTCAAGGTCCCGCGACAGCGAGTTGGCCCAGGGTATCAACACTGAAATCGTCAGTTGACGAGCGGTATCGAAAAATCCTTGAGAAATTCGCACAGCGCCCACCAACGTTCGCTTTGCCGATCCTCAGAAGGTATGCGAGCCGGTATTTTGGCAAGCCCAGGCAACGCGGCAGCAGTCACGCCGTCTACAAGAGACCCTGGCTGGGAGATCCGAGGGTGAACATTCAAAACGATAAAGGCAAAGCAAAGACTTTCCAGGTCCGGCAAGTGCTGCTGGCCTTCGAACGTCCAGAAGCATAGGCATGAGCATCAATCACTACACCTACCGGGTTACCTGGTCTGCCAAGAAGAACGAGCACGTTGGACTTTGCGCGGAATTTCCCTCGCTGTCCTGGCTCGCGCCCCCCCCCGAAAAAGCCCTCTTGGGCATTCGTCGGGTGGTGGCCGATGCGGTGGCCGATATGAAGGTGACCTTGCCCCCGAAAACCGGATCCCTTGCTAAGGCGCTCAAAATGATCAGCGAGGAGAAAGTAAATCATGGGGACTGGTACGAGGGCGCGGTACGGTCGCTATGCCTGATCAGTCCTGGAGCGGGGTGCGGGCGAAACCACACCATGCGCAGGGCATCGACCACCAGATCCTGGCGCATATGAGGCTTCCTCGACCAGCCCACGACCTCTCGCTTAAACAGATCCAGGATCACTTCCAGATAAAGCCATCCCTCGTCAGTCGCGAGATACGTGACGTCGCTCGTCCACACCGTGCTCGGCGCTGGTGGCGAGAAGTTGGCAGGACTTGTTCTGGCGGGGCAGCTCGGCTTGTTCAACGAACCCGCTCAGTTTTCAGAGCCCCTATTTTTGGCGGTGCCGGGGATTCGAACACTTCCAGTTGCAATCCGTCCCTGCTCATGGCTGGCCCGCTGCCCTTGCCCGCTGCCCTTGCACGTTCGCGCCATTATGTCTACACCGTAGACATAATTGAGCAGTCTCAACCTTTGGAAACCGTCATCCGAAAATGGGGCAACAGTCCAGCCCTGCGCCTACCCACTGCGGTCCTGAAAGAGGCCGGGTATCGACTGGAGCAAAAGGTAGACCTGGTGGTATCGCGCGGCCGGATCATCATCCAACCCTCCAAGAAGATTGAACACGACCTTGAAGCTCTGGTGAACGGCATCCATGCAGGCAATACCCATGACGAGGTCAGCTTCGGGCGGCCCGTTGGCAACGAGGCGCTTTGATGCCACCGCGCGCCTATGTGCCCGATACCGGCGACGTCGTGTGGTTGCAATTCGATCCGCAGGCCGGGCATGAAAAGGCGGGGTACCGTCCTGCCCTGGTGATCAGTCCGGCCAACTACAACGGCAAAACAGGCTTGATGGTCTGTTGCCCGATGTCCACCAAGATCAAACATTCGTTTTCATCCGAAACGCCAACGGCAGTCACCACCCCGACGAACGGATGGAAACCGACGATTTTCTCAAAGCGACGGCGGTATTGGCGGAATACCTGCGTACCTCGAACGCAGGCGATCGTTAGCCCGGTTTCATCGGACCCTTCGCACGGGATGTCTATCCATGCGTTGCGTGCTAGATTGGAAACCCATTTCCCGGCCAGTGTTGCGCAACCCTACCGTTCGCACGACATCTCCTGACATCCCGCCTTCTGGAGTGATCCGATGCAGACCACGCGTGATTCCACAGCTGCGCCCAAGCGGGCCCCACTGCAGCCGGAACAGGTTTTTTTCAATGACCCCGCCCTGGACCGGCTGCTCGGAATGGTCATGACTTTATCGGCCGAGGTCTGGGTGCTGTCCGACCGATTGAAATCCATCGAGCGCCTGCTGGACGGCAAGGGCGTGATCACCCGCGCCGATATCGACACATACCAGCCCGATGCTGCCGCCGCGCAGGCATTGGCCGAGGATCGAAGCAGTTTTGCCAAGGCCCTGATGGATCACGTGATCAGCCGTCAGCAATCTCGAGGCGCCTGACGTTTCTGACTCGCGCGGCCAATGATCGAGGCCGCCCGGACCTCTGCTCAGCAAAAGGAGCGACGATGTTAAAGCCCGATCGCAGGTTTGATGCCTATCAGCAGTTTGTGCTGGATTGCAAGGTGTGCTGGTCCACGCAGGTCTACCCCGAATTGCAAACCCAATATGAGCGCGCGGTGAGTTCGGAAGCTCGCGAGGGTAAGCCGGCACCGACCAATCCCCAAGAGATTCAGCAACTGATCGGCGGCACGACGCTCTACCAGTTCTACGCGTGGTACGAGAGACACCTGCAGCGCATGAAATATTCGGGGCGTTTCGGCCTGATTCCGAAGTTCGAGGCCGAACGTGAAACGCTCGAGACCAAACTCTCCGAGACCGATCAGCTCGAACTGCTCAAGCTCGAGCCCGGCCTCAAGGCACCAAAGTACTACACCTCATTCGACGTTCATCAGCATCCCAAGGGCGTCGCCGGCGATTCGCTCGCCGGATTCGTCTATGAGCAGGCCTCTCGCACCACTACGCCTCTGATCAAACGCGATCGCGACCTCCACGACCGGTTCACCAACGAGGTATTGAACCGTACGAACCCTTCGAAGATGATCGATCTGGGGTGCGGCTTCGGGAAAAGCACCCGCCCGTTCTATCGCGACAAACCCGATCTGGAGTTGACTGCGGTTGATCTGTCCGCGCCGTGCCTCAAGGTCGCCGCCCTGAACGCGCATGACGATGGCGCGCGTGCGGTTCGATTCGCACAGCGAGATGCCGCCGATACGGGTTTTGAGAGCGGCAGCTTCGACACTGTCACCAGCACCATGCTGTTGCACGAAGTCGCGCCACCGCACCTCGAGCGTCTGGTCCAGGAAAGTTACCGTCTGCTTGCTGAAGGCGGCACGGTCATCCATCTGGATTTCCTCGTACCTGAAACTGAGCCATTCAAACGCTTCATCCATTACACCCACGGTCGTCGGAACAACGAGCCGTTCATGGAGCCACTGAACGAGCTCGATATCGCCGAGCTGCACCGTAAAGCAGGTTTCCGCGAGGTTGAGATCATCCCGTTTGAGGAAGCGGCCGGTACGCTCGCTCCGGACTACCGGGCCTGGCGGTTTCCGTGGACGATGATCGTGGCTCGAAAATGATCACTGAATGATCACCAGGTCACGCGGGAGCGCGGACAGCCGCTCGATTCGGTTGCCGCGCACGCAGACAGAGTCCTCCAGGTGCAGGCCACCAGCCTCGGGATCGCGGTAGAACACTTCGAAATTGAGAACGGTATCGGACTCGACCACCCAACCGCCGGTGACTGCCTCGCGCGTCCCGTAATCGAACACGTTTAGACCGATTGGGTGAAAAACCAGGGTTGCGAGCCGGGGCTCCAGACCCTTCGCAGTGAGCATTTTCGCAGAATGCTTCTCGATTGAGCGGGTGTGTACGCCTGCGTGCAGCAGCTGCTCTGCATCCTCCAGGACCTCCTGCACGGCCTTGAAGATGCGCGACTGACGAGCCGTTGGCTCACCGAAGATTGCGGTGCGCGCCATGTCCGCGTAATAGACACGCCAAATCGAAATCGCATCAAGGACGACGGCGTCACCGGAGGCAAACCGTTTGCCGGCAACATAGTCGTAATCGAGTACAAAGCTGCCATCCGGTCCGGCGCCGAACAACATGCCGCGCTCACCGGCGGGCTTTGCCGATTGGCTGGTCAGTGACTCGCGAACGCCTCCACCGTGCTGGACCAGCGCCCGCCTGCCTGAATGTTGTTACCGGCCGCGGCCAGTGCCTGTTCATTGATCCTTGCTGCATGCCGAAGCATCGCAATTTCCGCTTCGGTTTTCACCACGCGGACCTCACGGAAAATCCACCGTAGCGAACCGTGGTGTCCTAGGGATTGCCGCTTTGCGGCAGGTCTGGGGCAGGATGTTTCTCTACCGCCTCCCTGCGTAGCGCCGCCATGCAGTCGCTGAAGCTTGGGTTACCAACCCAATGTGTCCCGCAGGCCTCCTCCCGATACTTGGCGACATAGGCT
>SXGQ01281781.1_pt1 | contig 12955 bp, 13 predicted proteins | sample 3178371 | NCBI WGS metagenome assembly SXGQ01 (sample SAMN11356859, study PRJNA531348) | freshwater metagenome | isolation source: freshwater sample F1-20 | place: China: Fuxian Lake, Yuxi | collected 2017-12-25
CGGAAGCGTTCCTCGCTCTCGGCCGCGAGCTGGCGGGCCCGCTCGATGTGCGTCACGGTCCGCTGCACGAACATCCAGAGCAAGAAGGCCGTGCCCAGAACATAGGCGACGCCCTTGACGGTCTGGAACAACACGCGGCGGGTATCGTCGCCGAACCAGAACTCAAGTGCACGGTCGCTCAGGAAAATCCACAGAACTCCCGCCGCCGCGTACGTCACGGCGATCACGACCGCGCTGTACCTGGCGGCGGCGCTGGACCGGGTTGATGAGCGTGCCTGCACCTGCGTCCCGCGTGGGCCCGCGCCTGTTGGATCAGCGGTTGGCCATCTCGAAACTCTTCATGAAGTCGACGAGAGCCCGCACGCCCTCGATCGGGAAGGCGTTGTAGATGCTCGCGCGCATGCCGCCCGTCGAGCGGTGGCCCTTGAGCCCGTCGAGCCCGGCCTTCTCCGCTTCTTTGACGAACCGATCGTCCAGATCCGGCGTGGGGCAGCGGAAGGTGACGTTCATGAGCGAGCGATCGTGCGGCTCGGCGTGGCCCTTGTAGAAGTCGGTCTGGTCGAGGAAGTCGTAGATCAGCTTGGCCTTGGCATGATTGATCTCGGCCATGCCCTTGAGGCCGCCGTTGGCCTTGATCCACTTGAACACCTGGCCGCAGAGGTAGATCCCGAACGTCGCGGGGGTGTTGTAGCGGCTCTGGTTCTTGACGTGGGTGCGGTACTGGAGCATCAGCGGCAGGTCCTTGCGGCCCTTCTCGAGCAGCTCGGCCTTGGCGATGATCACCACCGTGCCCGCGGGCCCGAGGTTCTTCTGCGCGCCGGCGTAGATGAAGTCGTAGTCGCGGACGTTGATGGGCTCGGAAAAGATGTCGCTCGAGGAATCGGAGATGAGCGGGCAGCCGTTGGGATTGCGGGGCAGCTCGCGGAAGCGCGAGCCGAAGACCGTCGAGTTGCTCTCGATGTACGTGTACTTGGCGTTCGGGGCGAACTTCCAGGCGCTCCTGGGCGGCGTGTAGGAATACAGCTTGTCCTTGCTCGAACCGGCGAGGTTGACCTTTCCATAGAGCCCGGCCTCGACGATGGCCTTGGCGGACCACTCGCCGGTATCGAAGTAGTCGACGGTGTCGCTCTTGTCGGCGTTCAGAAAGTTCATCGGGATCATGTAGAACTGGCTGCTCGCGCCGCCGCCCACGAAGATCACGTTGTAGTCCGCGGGGATGGACCCGACCTCGCGGCAGTCCGCCTCGGCCTCGGCCAGGACGCGATCAAACACCTTGCCGCGGTGCGAATGCTCGAGGATGCCAATGCCCGAATCGAACAGGTTCCAGATGTCCTTCTGGGCCTGCTTGAGCACGGGCTCGGGGAGACACCCGGGGCCCGCCGAGAAGTTGAACACGCGCTTGTCGCCCATATCTCACACCCTTTGTCTTGAGTCGTCGCCGAAGCGCCGGGGTCGTTGTTCTCACTCGATCGTCGTCAGGTCCACGGCCAATACGTGCGGCGAGCCGCTCGCGATGGCCTGCACGGTCGCGGGGGGAAGGTCGGCATCGAGCCTGATCCGGGCGCACGCCGCCTCGGCCCCCTGGTAGATCACGTTCTCCATCTCCTCGATGTTGATCGAGGCCCGCCCGATCTCGCCGATCACGTGGGCCAGAACGCCCGGTCGGTTGCGATGGCGCACGGTCAGCAGTCGCGTCGCGGGGCTCTTGGCGCACCGGTTGACCACGTTCAGCGACTGACCGGTGCTCTTGTAGGTCGCGATGATCCGCACCGTCTCCTGGGCGATGGCCTCCTGAGCCTGATCCGTCGAGGCCCCGATGTGGTGCGTGCCGTAGACGCCGCTCTCGCGGGCGATCTCGCTCGACCACTCGCCCTCGGCGCCGCCCGGCTCGTTGGCGAACACGTCGAGCCCGCAGCGGATGCCCTTCTCACGGACGGCCTTGAGCATCGCGGGCTCGTCGACCACGCTGCCGCGGGACGTATTGATGAACGTCGCGCCCTTGGTGAGGGCCTCGAAGAACTCGGACCCGATCAGCTTCTCTGTGTCCTTGCACGCCGCGACGTTGACGGTCACAACGTCCGCGTGCCGGGCGACGGCGACGGGGTTGGGGCAGCGCGTCACACCCAGCTCGCGGGCCTTCTCATCGGTCAGCGAACGCGACCACGCGATCACGTCCATCCCGAACGCACGGGCACGGCTGATGACCTCCTGGGCGATCGTGCCCGTGCCGATCACCCCGAGCGTGCGCCCGCACAGACCCTGGGCCTTGGCATACTCCTTCTTGTTCCACTTCCCCGCGCGGAGCTCGATCGTCTGATCGGGGATGCGCCGATCGCAGCAGAGGATCAGCCCCCACACCAGCTCGGCCACCGCGATGGCGTTCTTGCCCGGGCAGTTGGCAACCGGGATGCCCCGCGCCGACGCCGCGGGCATGTCGATGTTGTCGACACCCGCGCCGGCGCGGACCACCAGGCTCAGCTTCCGCGCCGTCTCGAACACCGGCGGCCTCACCTTGAGCGAGCGCACCACCAAGACATCCGGGTCCGCTTCGGCCACCGCGGCGGGCAGCGTGTCGGGGGTCAGGTCGGTGCGGTACACCACCTCGCATCCCAGCCCCTTGAGCTGGTCGATGCCCGAGGGCTGGAACTTGTCGGCGATCAGCACTTTCACGACGGGCGTCTCCCTGGGAGCCGGGGGTGCCGGCCACTGGGCCGGGTGCGGAGATTCTACGGCCGGGAGCCGCGGGCGTTCGGTCGCTTTCACCCCGCGCCGAAGGTGCGAAGGTGAAACGGTTGACGGGCCGCGAAATCGCCCGCCCCCGCAGGGCCCGATCCACCGCGGGGTCAGTCGAGCGTGTGGACCAGCAGCCCGCTCCGGAGCTTGGGCTCAAACCAGGTGCTCTTGGGGGGCATGATCTCGCCCGCGTCCGCGACGGCGATGAGCTGCTGGATCGTGACGGGGTGCATGCAGAAGGCGACGGCGTCCCGTCCGCTGTCGACCCGGCGCTCCAGTTCCCGGGGGCCGCGGATGCCGCCGACAAAGTCGATCCGCTTGTCGGTCCGGATGTCGCCGATGCCCAGCACCGGCGCCAGCACCCGGTCGTAGAGCAGCACGTAGTCGAGGCTGGCGATTGGATCAGCTCGGTTGATGGTGTGCGCCGGGAGGGTGACGCGACGCCAGCCTGTGTTCTTCCCGAGGTACACGCAAAACGATCCAGGCGCCGGCGGCTCGGGGTCGCGCGTCTCGACGACCGCCCCCACTTCCATCAGCCGATCCAGGAACGCCTGGGGCGAAAGCCCGTTGAGATCCTTCACCACACGGTGGTACGGCAGGATGGTCAGCTCGCTGGCAGGGAAGAGCACCGCAAGAAACCAGTTGTACTCCTCATCGCCGGTGTGGCGCGGGTTGGCGGCCCGTCGCTCGGCCCCGGCCCGCGCAGCGCTGGCGGTGCGGTGATGCCCGTCGGCGACGTAGACCGCCGGCATCGACGCGAATGCCGCGACATACGGCGCCGGGTCGGCCGCTCGCCAGACCGTGTGGCGGACCCCGTCGGGCGCGGTGAAGTCGTAGATCGGTGCGCCGGCGGTGTCACGCTTCACGACGCCCGCCAGCTCCGGTCGGTCCTTGAACAGGAAGAACACCGGCTCGGCGTTGGCGTTGAGATCGAGCACGTGGCGGGTGCGGTCGTCTTCCTTGTCCTTGCGGGTCTTCTCGTGCTTTTTGATGAGGTTGTTCGTGTAGTCGTCGATGTGGCAGCACGCGACGACGCCCACCTGAGTCACCCGTCGCCCCAGAAGGTCTGCCGACTGTGCGTACAGATAGATGCCCGGCTCCCGATCACGGACGAGCGTTCCCTCGGCCTGAAAGCGCTTGAACGCGCCGGCCGCCGCCGCGTACACGACGTTGCTGTAGTGATCGACATCGTCGGGGAGATCGATCTCGGGCCGGATCACGTGCAGGAAGCTTTGCGGCAGGCCCCTGGCCAGGGCTCGAGCCTCGGCGGTATCGACCACGTCGTACGGAACGCACGCGACCTCAGGGGCGGCGGAGGCGGGCGGACGCAGGGCTGCAAAGGGTTTGATCCTGATCATCGCCTCAGGCTAACGAGGACCCACGCGGGCCGCCAAACCGGCCGCCGGCTCGGGCGCCCGCCCGTATGCTCTGGGCATGAATGTCGCCGCCACGTTCCTCATCGCCGCGTGCCTCCGGGCGTCCGTCGCCGGGAGCGACCTCCCCATGTCCCTCGCGGGCTTCCACCCCGAGCGTCGCGACGCCCAGATCGCGTACGAGACCGCGCTGAACAGCGTGCCGCAGAGTGCGCGCCTGCGGGCCCACCACGAGATGCTCTGCCAGGAGCCGCACGTCGCCGGCAGCGAGGGCGATCACCGCACCATCGAGCGGCTGGCGGCCTATTTTGAGGGCCTGGGCCTCGAAGTCCAGACGCAATGGCTCAGCGTGTACCTGTCGCGCCCGATCTCCGCGGAACTCAGCATCGTTGAGGCCCCGGCCGTTCACGCCTTCGCGGGCTCGCTCGGCGCGATCGGTCCCGACAGCCCGCTGCTGCTGGGCACCACTGAACCGCCCCTCGCCGAAGACCTCGCCACACAGGACCCGCGCCTGCCCATCGCGTTCAACGCGTTCTCGGCCTCCGGCGATGTCACGGCCCGCGTGGTGTACGCCAACTACGGCACCAAGGCCGATTTCCAGACGCTCCGCGCCGCGGGTGTTGACGTCAAGGGCGCGATCGTGCTGGCCCGCTATGGCGGGAACTACCGCGGCTTCAAGGCCCGCTACGCGCAGGACGCCGGCGCTGTCGGGCTGATTATGTACTCCGATCCCGGCGACTCGGGGTACGCCCGCGGCCCGACCTACCCCGGCGGCGGCTGGGCCGGGCCCCATCAGGTTCAGCGCGGCTCAATCGTCACCATGGACCGGCCGGGCGATCCTCTGACGCCGGGTATCGCGGCCGTGGAAGACCTGCCGGACGATCAACGGCTCGATCCCGATACGCTGGACCTTCCCCGTATCCCCGTCCAGCCCGTCGGCTGGGATGCCGCGGCACGAATCCTCGAGCGCATGACCGGACGCCCCGTCGCCGAAACGCCCGGCTGCGAGCGCTGGCAGGGCGCGCTGCCGCTGACGTACCGGATCGATGGAGGCGATGGGCTGCGGGTGCGCCTGGCCGTCGAGCAGGAGCGCGGACTGGTTCGGACGGCCAATGTTGTGGCCACACTCCGCGGCAGCACGCATCCGGAGCAGAAGGTCATCGTCGGCTGCCACCACGACGCGTGGGGCTTCGGCGCGGGCGACCCGATGGCCGGGCTAATGCTCATTCTCGAAAGCGCCCGGTCGTTCGCCGAACTGGCGGCCCGCGGCGAGCGTCCCGAGCGCTCGATCCTCTTCTGCGCCTGGGGCGCTGAGGAGTACGGCATCGTCGGTTCAACCGAATGGGTCGAGGCCAACCTCGATGACCTCTCAGAGAACGGCATCGCGTACCTCAACCTCGACATGGCGACGATGGGCGACAACTTCTGGGCCTCGGCATCGCCCTCGCTCAAGTCGCTCATCATCGACGCCGCCAAGGCGGTCCCTCACTGCCGCCAGTTGCACGACGAGCGCACCACCAGCGTGCACGATGACTGGCTGGCCCGCACGGGGCGCGGCGAGCCGACCTCGCTGGAGCCCACGATGGGCACCCTCGGCGGCGGGAGCGATCACGTCGCGTTCTATTGCCACGCGGGCATTCCCAGCATGGCCATCGGCTCGAGCGGCGCCCGGGGATCGTCGTACCACTCCAACTACGACACGCTGACGTGGTACCACGCCGTGGTCGGCGACGACTACCGCCCGGCGGTGATGAACACGCGGATGGCCAACGTGCTGCTGGCCCGACTGGCGCGTGCCGACATCGTGCCGCTGGATTTCTCCCGCTACGCCAGCGACCTGGAGCCGCAGGTGCGGGCCTTGACGGGCCGGCTCGAGGCGGCGGGACTTGAGCGTGAAGCCAGGATGCTGGCGGCCAAGGCCAAGGCCCTGAGCGCCTCCAACGACGTTCTGAACTCCGCGCTCCGGGCAGCGACGACGCCCCAGCAGTTCGAGCCGTTGATCGGCGCGGACGCGATGCTGCGCCTGATGGAACGGCGCCTGATCGCCCCCGAGGGTCTGCCCGGACGCCCGTTCTTTCGCAGCGTCTGGGCCGCCCCGGACTCGACGTCCGGCTACAGCGCGTGGCTGCTGCCCGGGATCGTCGGGGCCCTTGAGGCCGAGGACCCCCAGGCTCTTGGCAGGGCGGTCGAACAGCTGGACCGCGCGATCACGGGGTTGATGCAGGCCCGCGACGCCATCGCAAGCCAGATCGCGCAGCGCGAAGCCGGCGCTGCACGCTAGAGCGAGTCGCCGGCGTCACGCGCCTCGGCCAGCGTCTTCTCGAAGATGATCAGGTTGGTCAGGCGGTCGGGGTCCCACCGGATGCCCACCACGTCGTACGCCGCGGCAATGCCGAAGTGCAGCATCGGACGGATCCGATTGTCGCACTCGAATCGCATCGAGCGGTAGCCCTCGGTGGTCGCCCAGTCTTCCGCGTAGCTCATGAGCTGCGTCGCCACACCCGTGCGCCGCAGGTCGTTCACCACGCCGACCATCCACGCGAAGTGAATGCTGGGCTTGAGTTCCATGCCGACATAGAAACCCACCGCGTCGCGCTCCACACGGGCCACCAGCGCCAGGATCCCGATCCGGCCGCGCATGCGCCGGCGGATCTCCTCCTCGGTGCGCCCGGGACGGAAGATGTGGTTGTAGACGTGGGCGATGGTGCCCATGTCCGTCGGGTCGATGCGGTCGATGCTCGCCTTGGTCATGCTGACGGCTCCTCCGCAACCCCCGCGAACGCCCTGGATCGCGCCGCCCGTCGATCGGGAGCACAACCCCTGCCCCCCTGCTATCGGGCAGAGAGGCCGACGGGTTCAAGAGGTTCCGGTTCAACCACCGGTCCGGGCGGGGCGGGCCCCGGGCCGGCCGTCAGACCCGCGACATGTACGACCCGTCGGCCGTGGAAATCTTGACCTTCTCGCCCTGGTTGATGAACGCCGGGACCCGGGTCTTGAGCCCCGTCTCGCAGGTCGCTTCCTTGAGCTGGTTGGTCGCCGTCGCGTTCTTCACGCCGGGCTGCGTCTCAACGATCGTCAGTTCGACCGCGGTGGGAAGCTCCAGCAGCAGCGGGCGACCCTCGTGCAGCAGGACGATCGTCTGGGCATTCGGGCGCAGGTAGGGCATCTGCTCGCCGCACACCGACTCGGGGATGTTGATCTGCTCGTACGACTCGGTGTCCATGAACACATACGAGTCGCCCTCCTGATAGAGGTACTCCATCGTCTTGCGGTCCACGCTCGTGACATCGACATCGTCGCTCGAGCTCAGCCGCCTTTCGATGTAGTTGCCGTTGAGAACGTCCCTGAGCTTGAGCTGGATGAACGCCCGCAGGTTGCCCGGCGTACGGTGCTCGAACTTGGTGATGATGAACAGCTTGCCGTCCATTCGGCAGGCATACCCGGGGCGAAGATCGGTCGCTTTCACGGCTGGCAATCCTTCAATGTGGCGATGCGGGCCCGCACTGGTGCGAGCGGCAGGGGCGGATCATAGCCGACCACCGCCCCACGGTCAGCCCCGGGCCCGATCCCTCTCCCGATGGCCCTCCAAGGACGAGGGGCGGCGTACGATCGCCCCGGGTGCGGCCCGGGAGGCCGAAGCCCCACCCCCGGGAGGACCCGAGATGCACCTGTCCCGCCGATGCTTTGCCGTCACGACCCTGGGCCTGCTCGCGGGGGCCGCCGGACCGGGGCTGGCCTTGGCCCGCCCGCGAGGCGAGCCGGCCGCGCCGGACCGCGAGCCCCCCCGCTTCTTCCAGTGGCGCGACATCACGCCGGCCCAGGCCGCTCCGGGAGTCAGGCTCTACGCCGGGCTGCCACCCCAGGGCCTCATGGGCACCGGCGGCAACAGCCTGCTGGTCGTCGGTTCCGATGCCGCCCTGCTCGTCGATACCAAGATGGCCGCCTTGGGGCGCACGATCCGCCAGGAGGCCGAGGCCGTCGCCGGCCGCCCGCTGACCCACGTCGTCAACACCCACCATCACGCCGACCACACCGGCGGCAACCAGGCCTTCGCGACCGATGTCAGCCTGCTGGCCCACAAGAACGCACAGCAGCGCCTCCTGGCCCAGTTCGACCGCTACAAGAACGGCATCGAGGGCACGATCGCGCAGATCGCCCGCCAGGGCGGCGGCCCGGCCATCGATCAGGTGCTCGAGGATGCCCGGCGCGTGCAGGACGGCTTCGAACACCTCAAGCCCGAGAGCTTCGGCGCCACCAAGCTCGTCGAGCGCGACATCAACCTCAACATCGGCGGCGTCGAAGTCTGGCTGCGCCACTTCGGACCCGGCCACACCGACAACGACCTCGTGATCCACCTGCCCGGTCTCAACGTTGTCCACACCGGCGATCTGATCTTCAACAATCTCCATCCGTTCATGGACGGCAACGCCGGCTGCACCAGCGTCGGCTGGCAGCAGTCGCTCGACGCGATCATCCGCCTCTGCGACGGCGCCACGACCGTCATCCCCGGCCACGGCGAGCTCACCACCATCGAGGGCGTCCGCGCCCAGTACCGCTACTTCGACAAGCTCCGCGAGATCGTCCGCCATGCCAAGGATGTCGAGAGCATGACCCGGGACGAGGTCGTCAAGCTCCGCACCGGCGCCTTCGAGGGCTACGGCTTCGACCACATGCTCTCCAACTCGCTCGGCATCGTCTTCGATGAACTGGCCGGCGGTTGATCCCCCCTACCATCCCGCCCCAGGCGCATCGCCAGCGTCACCGTCGGCTCCCACGGCGACATCAACCCATTCCTCGCCATCGCACGCGAGCTGGTCCGTCGCGGCCACAGCGTCGGCTTCTACGCCACCGCCTACTTCACGCCTGATGCACGGGAGTCGGGCATCGACTTCCACCCCTTCAACGCCGATCTCAATGTCGAAGAGCTGATGCGCGACCCCGATCTCATGCACCGCTACAAGGGCGGCAAGAGAGTCTTTGACCTTCTCTACTCCGGCGTGCCGGAGCTGATCGACGCGACCCGGCGCGAGATCGCCGACCATCGCCCCGACGCCATCCTCGCCCACCACATCACCTTCGGGGTCCGCTGGACGGCCCAGCAGATGGGCGTCCCTGTGGCACTGTGCGCCCTGTCACCGATGATGTGGCTCAACCGGCACGATCCGGTGCGGTTCTTCCAGCGCCGACCCGGCGGGCTGGGTCGCTTCGAGGCCGCACTCGCCACGCCGCTGCTCAAGCCGGTCGCCTCGAAGTTCTTCTTCGCGCCCTTCAACCGCATCCGCGCCGCCACCGGCTTCGCCCCGCTCGCCGACCCCCTGGTCGACGAGTTCTGCGGCGGCGACATCAATCTCGGGCTGTGGTCCGCCCACCTCCGCCCCGCGTACGAGGGCGACCCCGCCAACGCCCACATCTGCGGCTTCACCTGGCACGATCGCTCGCACGCCCAGCCGCTCGCGCCCGAACTTGAAGCCTTCCTCCGCGACGGCGACCCGCCCATCGTGTTCACGCTCGGCACCGCCGCCGTTCACGCCGCGGGCGACTTCTATCACCGCGCCATCGATGCCGCACGCAGCCTCAACCGACGCGCGGTGCTGCTCACCGGCAAGGCCGAGTACGCGCCCCCGCCCGGCGACCTTCCCCGGGGCATGATCGCCGTGCCCTACGCCCCGTTCTCAACGCTGCTCCCCCATGCCGCGGCAACCGTGCACCATGGCGGCATCGGCTCGACAGCGCAAGCACTCCGCTCGGGCCGCCCGATGGTGGTCATCCCCCACGCCCACGATCAGTTCAACAACGCCGTCCGCGCTGCGGAGCTGGGCGTCGCATCGATCGTCCCCCGCCACAAACTCACGGCCCGCCGGCTGGCGGACGCCCTGGGTAAGGTGCTGGACAAGCCCGAAGTCGATCAGGCCGCAGCGGCCATCGCGGCCAAAGTCAGGGGCGACGACGGTGCCCGAATCGCGGCGGATGAGGTAGAACGGCTGGCGGGCCGGGGAAGGTCATCGTCGCCAGATTGATTTTATTGATTTTCGCATTGACAAAAACAAAGTCACGATGAATAATCTGAATCGTGGCTTTCGAATCATTGAATCCTGAGCCAACCCAGACCGGCACCGAGGGTCATCCCCTCACCCGGCTCTCACGCGAAGATCTCGATCTCATCACCGAGTTCGTATTGCATTCGGGTTCTCTCAAGGATCTCGGGCAGGCGTACGGCGTCTCCTACCCCACCATCCGCTCGCGGATGGATGCCCTCATCAGCCGGCTCAGGCTGGCCATCGACGGGCGCCGGCCCGACCCCCTGAGCGACCTGCTTGCCAACCTCGTGGAACGAGGCGAGCTGACGCCGTCGGCCGCCCGCTCGATCCGCGACACCGCACGCCAATCACAGGAGAAGCAGCCATGACCGAGTGGTGGACTGTTCAGCAATCCGGGTTGATCGGGGGCATCGGCGGTGCTGTTGTCGGGATCCTCGGCGGTGTGATCGGCACGCTCGCCGGCGCGTTTGCCCGCAAGGGAAAGCTCAAGCCGGTGGTCATGGCGCTCCTGACGCTGCTGATTGTCGTGTGCGCTGCCGCGCTGCTGGTCGGCGTGACGGCCCTGGTCATGAAGCAGCCCTACCACGTCTGGTATCCGCTGATGCTCATCGGGTTCATCGGGTCCACCGTCGGGGCGACCATGATCCCGGTCATGCGGAACGTGTACCGGCAAGCCGAGCATCGTCGCTTCGAGGCCGAACAACTCAGGCGTGCGTAGCCGGCGCTGGGAACTCGGGCTTCTCGTCGTTGAGCACTCGCCACACATCCCGGACCACCCACGACATGTTCCGGTTGGCCGTGGCGGTCGCAGCCCCGATATGCGGCGTCAGGTGAGCGTTGGGCAGGCCCAGCAGCGGGTAGTCAGCGCCGAAGGGCTCGGGCTCGTGAACATCCAGGATCGCCTGCGCTGCGGGGTTGGCCTTGAGATAGGCAGCGAGCGCCGGTGCGTCCACCACAAACCCGCGGCTGGCGTTGATGAAGACGGCATCGGGGCGCATGAGTCCGAACACCGCCTCGTTGATCAGGTCGCGGTTGCCCGCGCGGTCGTCCACGTGGACCGTCACGATGTCGCTGGCATCGGCGAGCGATTCGAGCGCCATGGGCTGCGCGCCGAAGCGCTGATCCGGCGCGATCGGCAGAAGGTCGTTGAAGAGCACCCGCATGTTCATCGCGGCGCCGACGCGGGCCATCGCCGACCCGACCCGGCCCATCCCGATGATGCCCAGCGTGAGGTCGGCGAGCTGGCGGGGGGCCATCAGCTCGCGCCGAACCCGCTTCCACTCGCTGATCTCCATCGCCCGTTCCACGAACGCACGCGGCCGCAGAGCGTCGAGCATGAAGGCCGTGACCAGTTCCACCACCGCCCGCGTGTTGGCGTCGGGCGTGTGGACCACCTCCACGCCCCGGCCGCGGCAGGCGACCACATCGATGTTGTCGAGCCCCACACCGGCGCGGCCCACGACCCTCAGCCGCGGCGCCCGGGCCAAGAGTGCGGCGTCGACCCGCGTGTACGTGCGGACGACCAGCGCCTCCGCTTCGGCGAGCAACTCGGCGAAGCGCGGGTCTTCAACGGGGCATAGCACCAGCTCGCAGCGTTCGCCCAGCCAACGCCGCGTGACCTCGTCGAGTTCCTCGGTCTGAATGACAAGGGGCATCGCCACGGCGTCAGCGTACGCTCCCGATGCGCGGGGGGCTCACTCGCCGTCTTCGTCGTCGCCGCCAAAGTCGGCGGGCTCGATGATCGACGTCCACGCGCCGCGGCAGCTGGCGATGCGGATGTCGGCCCCGAAGGTGTGGATCTGCTCGCACTTGAGCTCGGCGAGCTCGCGGTGCGTGGTGAAACACACGGCCCGACCCTGCTTGTCCACCGTCTCGGCGATCTGCATCGCCTTCTCGCGGGTGTGGCCGAACAGCCCCTGAAGCAGCTCGATCACGTAGTCGTACGTGTGGTCATCATCGTTGAGCAGGACGACATTCCACGGGCGCGCCCGCTTGACGGACGGGCGCGTGGAGGGCGCGGGACGGGTCAGCGTGGCCTGCGGGTTCGGCATGCCCTAATAGTAGGTTCCGTGCCCCCGCCGGGACAAACGCCGGTGCATAGGCCGTGCAGAGTTGACACTCTCGGCAGTCTGGATAACTTCCCCCCCCTGCCCCCGGCCACTCCGGGGCACAGGGCATCAAGGCGGGTGCGACAGGGGCGGCCCCCCCGCACCGGCAGAGCGGCCCGAAGGAGGAAAACGGAATGAACAAGGGTGATCTGATCGAGGCAGTGGCGACGCGGCTCGGCGAGAGCAAGGCCGTTTCGACCAAGCTGGTGGACGCGGTGCTCGAGAGCATCCGCGACGGCGTGATCAAGGACGAGAAGGTGGCCATCACGGGCTTTGGCACCTTCAAGAAGCGCCACCGCAAAGAGCGCACCGGCATCAACCCCACCACCCGTCAGCAGATCAAGATCCCCTCGTCCGTGACCGTGGGCTTCACCGCCAGCCAGGCGCTCAAGGAGACGGTCAAGAGCTGATCGAGCCGGCCCCGCCGCCCGGGCGTGTGAACGCGTGCTCGGCCAGCGCGATGGCCCGGATCAGGGCCGCGGCCTTGTTCACGGTCTCCTGATACTCCGCCTCAGGGTCGGAATCGGCCACGATGCCGCCGGCCGCCTGCACGTGGTACAGCCACTGATCGCCCACCCGTTCGCGCGTGGGCACGACCATGGTCCGCAGGGCCAGCGCGATATCCATCTCGCCGTCGAGCGTGATGTAGCCGAAGCCCCCGCCGTACGGCCCGCGCCGCACGGGCGCGAGCGCGTCGATGAGC
>SXGQ01659064.1_pt1 | contig 12955 bp, 9 predicted proteins | sample 3178371 | NCBI WGS metagenome assembly SXGQ01 (sample SAMN11356859, study PRJNA531348) | freshwater metagenome | isolation source: freshwater sample F1-20 | place: China: Fuxian Lake, Yuxi | collected 2017-12-25
GTCCCCTATTCGTGCTCAAATGGACGTGCTCGCTCTACCTCCAAGACGGCGCCGAGCAGACCGCCAAATTGCCATGATTTCAAACTCACGCTCAAACGAACCGATCTACGCATAGAAGTTTCTGGACTTGACACTCTTTTGGGCTAGTTTCCGCGACATTGAAGCCTGCACCCCCTAGCAGGGCACCGACAGAAGATTATTCCCAGCCGTCGAAGAGCCCGGCCTGCGCACCCCAAGCTTTGTTCGCGGACTTGGTGTCTGGCTCCACGGGCGTTGCCGTCGATGGTAGTCGGCCCAACAGGAACATCGGGGTCGCAGGGAAGTCACGGATGCTCGGCCTCGCGCCCGCTCTCGCCTCGTCACGCAGTCTTTCAAGCAAGATGCCAAGCTGTATTTGCCCAACAAGCAACTCAGGATCGCCTCTTTGCGGGACTGCGCCCCAGAAGCGATCTCGATGGCTCTCCTCGACTATCGGCAGGTCTTCCGTGGCGATCAGCAACGCACCGAACTTTTCCCAGTGCGCGTGCAACTTCACCCGTAGGCACCAATCCATGATCCCGACCCTGACCTCATCCCAGTCGCTCCGCGTCGCTTGGACGTGTCGCTTCGCGATCATCTTCGCGGCCATGGGGCTCCGCTGTGCTCGGATCAATTCCTGGACTTCAGTCCCAGAATGGGGATCGGCGGAGAAACGGAGAGATTGATAGAGCGCCTCCACCGTTCGGAAGAGCTGTCCGTCGATCAAGAGTGCGTATCCAGGCGCCATGTTCGACAAGCCGCCCCACGCCTCGCGGGTGGAGCGGAACGTCACGCACCTGCCGCGTTTGTAGGTCACGGTTCTCGGACCTTCCGATGTTCATTGGAGCGATAGAACAGGCTGCGCGAGCGCAGCGGTTTGGTCCAGATCGCGAGCGGGGCAGTGTTCGGGACGTTGAACCACGAGGTGAACGGACTGCCGAATCCGAGGGGATTGTGGTGGGCAAGGTGCGGAGAGAAGTAGCCCATCGGGGCAATGTAACCCGTGCGACTCCAAGCCCTTGAAAAGACCTTGAATGCGCGGATGGACAACAGCAGCAGGCCGAATGCGCCGACCGAATCTTCGGGCGATGGAGCGTCGGTGTCTAGGGAGGGCTTCACCGTGTTAGACGAGATGGCACCCGCAACCGTCGCCAAGTACTCCCGCGACTCGCTGCAATTCATGGCCAACCTCTCAAGGTCGGATCCGGGGACGAGCGACCATGGGAATCGCGATCCGTCCGCCACGCCACGGAGCTTGATTACCCGGCCGATGCGCTTTCCCACGTAGCCGCCGCGAGCGGACACCCACTTCTCGATTCGATCCAATCCTTCCTCGTGAGCGGAGAGTGCGACAAGGACCACCTGGAAGCCGGACTTGTATCGCCCCGCCTCGATCCAGTGATTGAGTCCCCGGATAATCGTGCTTCCCGTATGGATGCAATCGTCGATCGCGATGATGAAGTCGCGCGATTCTGCAGTCGCGGCACTCCAGGGCACGAAGACTTCTTGGCCCCCTCGTTGGATCAGGCCGCGCATCACGGCCATGCTCCGGTTCTGCTTGGGCATGTCTCGATGTTCTGGAGGATCCTCCAGGGTCGGATATGGAATCGACAGTCCGCTCTGCAGGCCAGGTCGCCCTAGGTCCTTCAGGTTGTCCGCGACGTACCCCAGCCACCGTTCGGCACTCTCCTTGTCCCAGGTGTTCTGACCGACCACCTTGAGGACGTATTCGATCGTCTGGCGCGCGACATCGGGGGGGAGGTTCAGCCCTGCGTCGGGGACGAGGTTCTGTTCCGCCCATTCCCGCGCCGCATCGCCAAGAGGAATGTGCTTTACCCAAGGATGTCGTGGGATGTGGGCTAGGCCCTGGTAGATCTCCACGCGCTACCGGCCGATCCCCGCCTTCCTGAACGCGTGCTCGCAAACCATCGCGACGCCCGTCCAGATCACCGCCGCCTCGAGCTTCGTCGCCTTGATCGAGCGTGCATGTGCGAACGAGCTTGCACGCCGGAACAGGTGCTTCGCGAGGAAGATGTCCTCGGGATCCAGGTTGCCACGGACGCTTCCGCGCTCGTTCATCTGGTCGGCCATGGCACCGAATTGCAGCCCACGCACCTCGACACCGCCGATTCGGAGGTATACCGCGCGAATGGTCGCGTCTAATGCCGTCCGCGCGCTCGCAATCGCGCCGTTCGGGGAGCTGCCCCAAAGGCGTGCCGACTCGGCCAGGTTAAACCGAACCTCTTCCGGGTAGGCCGTCGGCTCACCCTCGTCGATGGGGTTGAAGATCCCGACACGACCCACTCCTTGCACCGTCATGACGGCTGTCGCGAGGCGCTTGTTGATCGCCTCGGCGCTCGATGCACGCGCCTCGACTTCCCTCAGTTGCTCGGCAAGCGCGGCCCGCTCCTCCTTGAAGCGCTCCACGAATGCTTCGCCCTTCGCGGCGGGGACGCTCCCCTGCTTGAGGACCTTGGCGAGCTCGCGGCGCAGCACCGAGGTGGTGAGGGCGCGTCGCTTCGTTGGCCTCGCGCGCTTCGTCGTGCGGGCGCCGGACTTCTTCGCCTTCGCGCGCTTCTTGGTGCGCTTGCGCGAAGTGCGCTTCTTCGGCTTCGATGGAATCGGGTCTCCCGCGATGGATGCATCGATGGCGTCAACCCACGATTTCGCCACCTGCGCGCCACGGTCGGTCGGAGAGGCGCCACCCCCGAGCGCGATGCGCGCCGCCGCGACCTGCGCCTCGGAGTACGACGAGCGCCCGCTGCGCTCGCTCTCGACGAACAGCGCATCGCCCTTCACCCAGGCGCGGAACTTCACGCCGCGCGTCCGGGTATAGAAGTACTTGCCGGTGCCGAGGTGCGCATCCAGTCGGTCGAGCTGCTTGCCCACGTCTTCCTCCTATCGCGGCGGCATCCTGCGCCAGACCGCCTTCGCCACTCGATCGGCGAATTTCTCGAGCTCGGTGCGGTCGTGCTCCCAAATACGGAGGACCAACCATCCCCGCGCCCGGTATGCGGCGTTTGCATTGCGATCGCGCAGCCGGTTGTCGCGCGCCTTCTCTCGCCAATAGCGCTGCCGGGTCTTCGGCGCCGTCCAGTGCTCCTTGCATGCGTGCCAGAAGCATCCATCGACGAAGACCGCGATGCGCGAGGGGGTGAAGATCAGATCGGCCGAATAGCGGATTCCACTTGGCTTTTTGTCAACGCGATAGCGCAGGCCACGAGCATGGACTAGCCGCCGAAGTGCAAGCTCGGGTTTCGTATCCCTGCGCGTGTTCGCGCGCATGATCGCCGAGCGGCCCTTCGATACTTTCCCGCGCCGCCGAAGTTTTGGCACGCTTACTCTGCGGGAAACGATCCGAGCGGGAGCGCGCTCACTGCAGCATGAGCCAGGATTGGTGGAACCGCGTTCCCGATCCAGCGGCGCAAGTCTGTCACCTTCGGAGCCCTTCCACCGGGCGCCAGATCAAACCAATCGGGGATCGCCTGGACGCGCGCGGCTTCGCGGTTTGTCAGGGTGCGGGGCTCGAGGGGGTGGACGAACCTTCCGCGGCCGGGCGTTGCGAAGCCCGTTGTGAGTGTGCCGGCTGGGGCATCCCAACGCATACGGCCGTAGTTGGCGTTGTAGGTCGTTCCAGCCTGATGGCACTCAGGGCGCATGTGATTCGGCAGGTTGTATTCATCGTTGTCAATCAACCACTGCATTCGCAACCGGTTTTCTTCGCTCATTTTTGCGCTCTCGCACATCCATGCGGGATCAACACTCTTGGATGGAAGATCCCTGAGCGCCCAGGAAAGAGCCCGCGGTCCTGCCGCAAACTCCTCCCTGATGTCCTCCATGGACCTTGGCGCGCCCCAGCGGCTCGCGACCATGAAGAAGCGGCTCCTGGTCTGGGGCCACCCGATTTTGTCGGCACGGAGTACGCCCATCTCGACCTTATATCCGCCCTCGCGGAGCAGGGTGGCAGCGGTCTGCACCACGCCATTGCGATCCCTGACCACGCCGGGGACATTCTCAATTACGACGTTCGGTACACCCAAGGCGATGGCAAGCGCGGGGACGGCGAGGTACAGCCCGTTGCGCGGGTCGTCATGTCGAGTGTGGTTATTGAGTGCGGAGTGGCCCTGGCAGGGAGGGCCGGCGAGGAGCAGCTCCACCGCGCCGTGGAAGTCACCGATTACTTGGCTCTTCGCTCTCGGTGGTCCATCAAAGCGCGCCTTCTCGCCCGCACCACGGACTACATACTCCACGTGGTCCGCTACTGATTCCTCGATCGTTAATGGTGAGGGAAGGTTCTGCGCGTAGACGCTGAGGGCAACAGGGTCAAGGTCGCAGGCCAACACCGATCTAGCTCCAAACCCCGCGCCATCAATCGCGAGCGATGCGCCGAGGCTGAGTCCGCCGATGCCCGAGAATAGGTCTGCGAAGCGGATGGTTCCCCGCGGTCGAGCCTCCAAGCTTGGACGGCGAGTCAGGAACTTGAACCACTCGTCTTCGCTTCTTGGTCCAGAGTACTCATCGGCAACGGACCACAGGCGAGGGTGTAACGCGCCTCTCATTTTGGACCTGCCACACCATTGACCACGAACTGGGCTTCCGCGACCACAAGTGCCTCTGCGGTGGCTCGGTCCATAGCTTCGTAGAATGCATTCGTCCCGAGGTTGCGCAGCCTCTTTGCAAGGTCGCGGAAACCCAGGGGCTTATCCGTGAGATGCAACGGCTTCACAGTCCCAAGATGACCGTGCTGCAGCAAGAGCAGGGCGCGACGGAGCTCCGGCGTTCGGCCGTAGTTCTGGCGAAGCAGGTGCGACCTCCAAAGGTCTTGGCTCTCGAATCTCGTCAACCAATAGGGATCTGGCGTGGGAAGGGAATGGGTGCCAGGATCATGCGCTAGGTCCGCCCGGATGAACAACCGATACGCGAGGCCCTCCACGGGAGAGCCGATGCCGAAGTTTGCCTCCTTGACCTGGTCGCCGTCCGCGTTATGGCGCCAACCGATAAGGTCTTGCATCTTTGTCACCGATAGCCAGCGCCAGAATCCGCGATCGATCAAGACTTTGCGTGGAAGGCGCGAAAGCAGGCGATGGAATTGCTCATTCGCGTGGGCCTCAAAGTATCCTCCCGGCGTCACGTTCCCTTTGGGTCGCGCCGGCGTTGCAATTCGGGATGCCTCTAAGGATGCGACTGCCTCGTTCACGATCCTGAGCTCCTCCGAGCCTGTCCCTTCAACGTGCATTGGCTTGCCTAGTTCTCGCGCTGGCAAGCCTTCCTGGGCCTCCCTGAGCAGCCCTCTCGCGGTCGCGCTATCAACAGAAAAGAGGCCATCAATCATTGTCGGCCCTCCGAGCAATCAAACCTTCCATGCGAGAAAGGTTTTGGGCGACTTTCCCTGAGGGCGACATCACCGCACGCGATGCTGCCCTCAGTCGCTCTGGTTCCCTGGAGCACGTCCTTCGGACCTCCTCCATCGTCATGCCAGCAGCCTCAAGCTTCTTGATCATCGCCTGCAAGACGGAACCTTCCCGCAGCGGCTCGGAGCCGATTGACGTGACTCCCGCCTGAACGAGTGCGGCCATCACTTCGGCGGCGATGCTGATCCAGGTGGACTCTGCGCCAGGTCGGGAAAGCGCTTTGTAGATGTTCGTCGCAATCCTCACCTTGATCTCACCTCCCAGCTCGTCCTTTGGCTGGTTCAGGTCAAGCTCACTTGGAATATCAACCCAGAATGGCGTATTGGCGGGAAGATTGAGCTCTACGAACTGGGCAGGGTCCGTCGGGATCGTTCGGAAGCCGTTCTCGTCGGAGGCCAATGAGATCGTGTACGACTTTTCGGCAAGGATCGCGCTTGGAATGGGTGCAGCGTTTCCGACGGCCATGGGTCCCTTGGAGACAATCGCAAGGCGCACCTCAATGTTGCTTCCGTCGGCAATCCAGGCGAGATCTGCTCGGTCAAGGGGGAACATGAATTCCCCGAGTGTTGCGACCTGCCGATGCACAACCGATGATCGGCGCGCGATAGGGATCGCACCTGCCATCACGATCTCCGCGTCGGTCAATCCGTTGGGAAGTTCCAGGGCCGTTACTTTGCACTTGAAAACGGGTGCGATGGCGTCAAGCTCGTCGAGAGATTGCAAGGTCAGGGACGAATCATGAAACGCCTGATCTGCTTTGTAGCGTGCGCTCCACCGAACGTCCGCCGTCCCGTCAATCGGGCTAAATGCAAGCGTCTCGGTTCGCTTCCCCCACTTGGAGACATCACGAGTGAGAACCTTCGTGGCCGTCATTCCAGGGGCCTGACCTTCCCGGTCGGTGCAGCCTCGACCAGATATGCAACCGTCCACCGTGGATCTTCAGGCAGCGTGATGTCGAAGTAGACCCTGTTGCCCCGGTCTCGTTCAGCCCAGGTAGTTAACGCCGCGCCGTCCAAGGAGGGCGTTTTGTCGCGAAGGCCGAGCGATAACGGCTGCTTTGGGTCAGGACGGCCCTCCGCGGAGACGAATGCCCGAACCGTAAGCTGGACCTCTACCGCGTCTAGTCCCTCGCACCGCTCGTCGTCTGCGTCAAGCCTGAGCCGAGTCCAGACCCGCTTGATTGCACTGCCCGCGGCGCTCGGTTCTTCTCCCCTTGAGATCAGGATCGGGAGGGCCTTGTGCCCGCCGGTCGGTCCCGAGCCGCTCAGTATGCTCGCGATCATTCGCTCGAGCTCACGGGGACGATCATGTTGGGCACTTGACTCTTGAGCAAACTGGCCCAAGAACTTGTGCAGGGCGCGCTTGAGGTTCGCCTCTAGAACTTTTACCAGGTGCTGGACCGCTTCGAAGCGCGGATGCTCCATGATCCGAGAGGAAGACTTGTCCCAGCGATCATGCGTCGAGGGTTCGGAGTAGCCGATCGCTTCCTGGATCTCGGCGTCGTCGCTCAAGACGAAGGTCCCGTAGAAAACGCCCGCCCTCTCATCACGATCATCGGAGTCCCAGTAGTCGATGATCATTTTGGTCCTCCGCATCCTCGCGATCCGCATGGGCTTGGCGGGACCAGTCGCTTCAGGGTGTCCATTCTTGGGAAGCAGGACAAGGCCGAGGTGGCCCGGCATTCCCCAGCCGGTCACGTTCTGGAGCTGTATTCGCTGCTCGTGCTCACCCGAAGCCTTGTTGGCACCAGTTGCAAGCGCGTATGCCTCGATGAATGGACGCAGGTCCGCACGATCCTTGAGCCGTAAGGGAAGGGGGGTTCCAGAATCCACCACTTGCACCTCTAGCTCCTGATCCATCATTCGCGGCCACCACCAGGTGAGGGCCTCTTCGGCCAAGCCCTCTGCCGTCACAGACTTATCGTAGTCAACGATCAAGATGGAAGTGCCCGTGTCGCCCGCCACTCGCGGAGAGAACCCGAGTCGTTGCGCGAGGCGAGCCGCATCTTTGCCGGATACCGAGGTCACCTTTTCGGTCGCGTCACTCGTGCTTCCCGTCGGGATGCCGAAATGGGCGCGACCTGTGTACGAGACACCATTGTGTTTGTGCCTGTTGAACAATGCGACGCCAAACAATCGTTCTTTCTCGGCTCCATCCACTAGCGCCAATGAGTGTGCAACCATGATCCGCGCGCCACTGGTCGCGGGGTAGACAGACTTCCCAAATCCGAACGACCCCCCGTTCTGCGGATCAACCGAACCACCTCCGAGCTGCTTTAGCAGCCGATAGAAGTGACCTTCTGGGTCGGCGTCGCCACCTGTGAGTCCTTCCGTCGCACGATCTTCAATCCAAAGCAAGCGAAGCGGCGTTTCGGCATCTTGGATTTGGGCTAGGCAATTGCCGGTAGCTAGCCCGAGCGAATCAAGGTCGCGTTCGAGTATCTCTGATAGCCCGGCGAGGGCGGCGACGAAACCTGCCTTCCCACTTGACGCGAGGGACTCAAGCTTGAAGGTGACGGTGGGCACCGAGCCCTTCTTGGCGCGATCCGCTGAGTTTTGGATGGCTTCTCGGACAAGGGCCTGGGTTACCGTGAGGCCGGAACCCGCCTGCGAGCGGCGATGGGCATCACCCGTCGTGGAGCTGTCCGCGCCGAATGGGAAGAACATCCATTGTGGTGGTGTCACGGCATTCAAGACGCCAACCTCTCGCTGACTACACAACACCCACCGCGAACAAATCCGATGTCACTGACCAACATTCCAGGAGAATCTCCCTCTCGGCACACCATAACGCGAGTTTGCCTCAGGTGATATCGCCACGGGGGTGACGCTTCGTTGACGGCGACCCCCGTGTGGGGCTTCAATGATGAGGACCTCGGAGCCTCGGGGACTTGGTGACGATTTGCCCTCCTCAAGCGCGTGCTCCGATGGCAAGCAGTCGATCCCGACCCGACTCCAGCCATTGATGAGGGTCTTGACTCCCTGAGCAGACCGCGCCGACGATGATGCTCACGGCATCCTTCAGGTTCTGGTTGCGCGACCCCGGGGCCATGGCGCCCTCAGGGAAGGCGCTGCCACTTGCCACGGTCAGGCGGTTCTTTCCGGTGAATGGCCCGGAGAACTCCGGTGCCAGCCCTCGGAATCCCTGGACGATCTCAACCTGCGGGACGTTGAGCTGGCGGAGTGCCCAGTCGGCTCCAGCGAGTACCCGCAACGTGTTTGCGCGTCCGAGAGGACTCGACTCGCGTAGTTCCTGCGGCGTGATCTTCCCTTCCTGCAGATTTTGCAGAACTGGGAATGCATCCAAGAGACGGGAGATAACTCCGTTCGTCTCGGTGATGAGCGGGGAGTTGTCCTTGGCTAGCTTCGCCTGGCGATCCCGAGAGGTTCGCCCGGCGATCCCGAAGGTGCTCGCCTTCAGGACCATCAGCAGGTTCGCCAGCGTCACGTAGGACTCGTCGTTGGTCCCGACGGTATCCTTCTCGCGCTCCACCCTGCCCTCGAAGAGCGGATGCTGCGTCAGCTTGGTCGCAGCGCTGTAGAACGGATCGCGACTGTCCCGGTCGATGCGCTCGGACTTGCGCACCCCGCGCGCCTTGTCGTTCATGTCCACGAAGATCTGCTTGAATTCCGCCTCGCTGTCGACGATGACGACGGAGAGGGTCACGCGCTCGCGGCTCAACCGCGCGCGCTGGTCGTCCGCGACCTTCGCCTCGGCGATGCACTGGTTGGCAAGCGTGTGGTTCCCGGACTCCTTCGCCTCTACTTCCCTGGACCTTGCGCTCGCGATCTCCTCCGTGATTTGGCGCATCGCGGTTTGCAGCCCCAGGACCCGGTGCTGGCCATCCACGATCTGGAGGTCCTCCGACTTCGCCTTCGGCACCTTGAGGACGCCGAACCGGACGCCTGCGCCGGCGTTGATGTCCTCGCGTGCCTCGAATTCCAGCGTGCGGCTCGGGCAGCGCAAGACGATCGGCGGGATGATCCCGCGGCTCTCCTCCCGCAGGTAGGCGGCGATGGATGCCGCGTGCTTGGGGTCCACGCGCCGGTTGCCGGTGACCGGGCGGTTGGGGTCGGGGGCCGGGATGAACCTCGGCACGCTCGCCAGGGCCAGGTTCACGTCATAGACCAGCCGGTCCCCGTGGCTGTACTCGATCGCCCAGAATCGCTCGTAGTCATCGTATCCCGTAGGTGCCTGGACGGCGCCCGCCCGATCCGTCGTATTCATCATGTTCCTCCTCGTTATCCCTCGAACTGGCGACCTGCCAGCTTCACTTGCGCATTATAAGCATACTTAAACTATTTTGTCAATAGGCTTTTTACAATAATTGTGTAGATTCTTTTTTGTATAGCGTGCCGTTCGGCGATTTGATCCGGCCCCAGAGCACGTGCCGGCGAACGCACGTGCCCCGACGCGGAGGTGCCACCCCGATGGCACGGCCAGGCCCCAGAATGGCGCCATGGGAAGCAGGCTCACGTCCCTGGAGCGCCTCGAGGCGCAGATCCGCAACCTCCAAGAGGGCACGCCCCAGGGTGCCGCCTGGGAGGCGGCCCTCGTGCGCTGGGTCAACGCGGGCGGGCACCCCGACCTCGTCCGCGGCTGGGGCTGGAAGCAGTGGCCCGGTCGCGCCAAGGCTGGGCTCCCAAGGATCGAGCGCGGCGTGGACCTCATCGCCGAGGATCGCGCGGGGCGACTCGTCGCGATCCAGGCGAAATTCCGCAACGACCCCGACTCCCCCGTCAAGACAGGCGAGGTCCAGAAGTTCGTCGGCGCGTATCGCAAGCACTTCCCGCGGCGCATGCTCATCTCCAACGCGAGCTCGCGCGCACGCGGCATCAAGGAGGCGGTCGGCGACGCCGAGGCCGAACTCGTCCTGCGCACGGAACTCATGGAGTCGCTCTTCGACTGGGTTGCCGCCAAGCCCCTCCCGAAGCCCAAGGTCACCCCCCTCCCCTTCCAGAAGGAGGCAGCCGCCGCGATCAAGAAGCACCTGAAAGATGGTGGTCGCGCGCAGATCGTGATGGCGTGCGGCTCGGGCAAGACGTACACGACGCTCCTCGCGATGGAGGCGCTCGGCAGCAAGCGCGTGCTCGTGCTCGCCCCGACGCTGCTCTTGGTGAAGCAGTTGCGCGACGAGTGGATGCGCGAACGCACCAACGCCTGGGCGACACTCGCCGTCTGTTCCGACATCGGCACCGACGAGGGCGACGACAGCACGCAGCTCTCCCCCGGCGAGATCGGCGCAAAACCGACCACCGATCCCGTGGAGATCGCGCAATTCTTGAAGTCCAAGGGGCCATACGTCGTGTTCGGCACGTATGCGTCATCGGCACGCATCGCCACGGCCCAGAAGAAGGCGGGCGTCCCCGCCTTCGATCTCGTCGTCGCCGACGAAGCGCACCGCATCGCGGGCGCCGTCGGCAAGGCCGACAAGGAGGAGCGCGCACAGCGCGTGGTACTCGACGAGAACGGCATCCGCGCCGAACGCCGCCTCTTTGCCACCGCCACGCCGCGCGTGTACGGGGGTGACAAGAAGAGAGACGGCGAGGAGGTCGTCCTTGAGTCCATGGATGACCTGACGCGCTTCGGTGAGGAGGTCTACAAGCTCACCTTCCAGCAAGCGGTAGATCTTGAGCGGCTCGTGCCGTACAAACTACTCGTCACCATCGTCACCGACGAAGAGGTCGCTGCACTCATCCACGACCGCAAGTACGTGGACCTACAGGGGAAGCCGATCCCCGCCGACGATCTCGCCACGGCGATTGCGGTACGCAGGGCCTACAGGGAGCTCGGCATCAGCCGCGTGATCTCGTACCACGGCAACATCAAGCGGGCGCGCGCCTTTGCGCAGCTCGTGCAGGACGTCAAGACCTCGGGAGAGGCGCCAGAGGCCGAGTGCGTCACGGGGGCGATGCCTGTTGAGGATCGCAAAGAGGCGTTGACGCGGCTCGCGCAGGCAGATGGGCCGTACCTGATCACCAACGCCCGCTGTCTGACGGAAGGCATTGACGTGCCTGCCCTTGACGCGGTCGCCTTCGCCGATCCGCGCAGGAGCCAAGTGGACATCGTGCAGGCGGTCGGCCGCGCCATGCGCAAGCCCCGCGGTAAGACCACCAAGACGACGGGCTACATCATCCTCCCCGTCTTCCTCTCCGAGAAGGAGCTGAAAGATCCGGAGACCGCCGTGGAGGGCAGCGCCTTTGCCCCAGTCCTCCAGGTGCTGCGGGCGCTGAAGGCCCACGACCCGTACCGGGCAACCTTCTTCGCGAAGATCCTCGTTGAGCAGGGGCAGCGCCCGCACAAGAAGGGAGAAGGTATTGACGAGATTCTTGAAGTCTCTATCGGTAAGGAGCTGGACCGTGCGCTCGCCAAGCGGCTAGAGCAGGCGGTGCAGTTGCGGGCGGTGGAGGTCTCGGCGGAGTCATTCGCAGTTGGATTTCAATACCTAAGCCGCTACGCTTCGCGCGAGGGCAACTGCCTCGTCCCACAGAGTCACATAGAAGATGATTACGCACTCGGGCATTGGGTTTCCTACATCCGTGGGCGACATGGGGAACGTAGCCCAGAACAGTTAGCGATGCTCGGCCACCTTGGTTTCGTGTGGGATGCCCTTGAGGAGACCTTCCAGCTGGGCCTAACGGCCCTCACCGAATGGAAAGCCCGACATGGGCACCTCGCGGTGCCTAGAAACCAAGTAGTGAACGGGATCAAACTGGCTATCTGGATATCTGTGCGCAGGCAGCAATATCGGCAAGGAGTTCTTTCGCGTGATCGCATTGCAGCCCTTGAACGAATTGGGTTCTCGTGGGAACCGAAGGATGAGCTCTGGGAGACGGGCTTTGCCGCGCTTGAAGCATTCGCTTCGCGAGAGGGCCATTGCCTTGTCCCGCCCAACCACATTGAAAACGATCTCCATCTAACTAGTTGGGTGCATCACCAAAAGGCTCTTGCCGCCAAGGGCAAGATTCCCCCGGACCAACTTGCTCGACTCAACCGAATTGGCTTTGTACAAGATTCCTTCATTAAGCACAGAGAAGACCGTGCACTCAGTGCCTTGCGCTCATTTAAAGCGCGAGAAGGGCACGTCAAAGTGCCTAGAACTCATCTTGAACACGGATTCAATCTAGGAACTTGGCTTTCCTCAAGGCGCCACCAGAAAGACAAAACCTCGCCTGAGCTAAAGGCCGCTCTAGAGGCAATTGGATTTAGCTGGAATCCATATGAAGACTCGTTTTGGGAAACTCTGAGCTTAGTGAAAGAGTGGATCAGCAAGCGGGGCTCATCACTAGTCCCAACCACTGAGGTATACCGTGGGGTCAAGATTGGTATTTGGCTAAACAATTTGAGAAAGCGCTTTAGGGATGGAGAGCTGCCTGTGGACCGAATTGCTGCTATAGAGGCGCTTGGAATACCGTGGAGCAGCACAGACGCAAAGTGGCTAGAGCTCGTCCAAGCATTGAGGACTTTTCGGGATAGAGAGGGACATCTACGCGTTCCGAGTCAATTCACTGAGCGGGATATTCCTA
>SXGQ01547421.1_pt1 | contig 12951 bp, 10 predicted proteins | sample 3178371 | NCBI WGS metagenome assembly SXGQ01 (sample SAMN11356859, study PRJNA531348) | freshwater metagenome | isolation source: freshwater sample F1-20 | place: China: Fuxian Lake, Yuxi | collected 2017-12-25
AAGCTGCAGTGGTCAATCCCACGGCCGAAGGGGGCTGGGAGGTGACGCGCAGCGCCTCAGGGATCCCGAATTTTGGCATGATCTTCCCCGAGACCGTGACTGTGACGCGGTCCGGCAGCCGAGGTGCCGAACCGGTTCCGCGATTCCCCGTCGATCCGGGACTCCGCATGGCGGCAACCAAGGCGGCTTCCCTCATGTCGACGACCAACTCCCCATCGGGTCCGAGGTTCCCGACATCGGGCATAGGAGTCAGCGGTCCTCTGTTCGTCGCCAACCGGGACTACCGGGCCTGGCTCTTCAGCGCATGGCGGGCCGAGGTGGTCGACCTGGAATCCGCCGCCATCGCCCAGGTCTGCTGGGCGAACCGGGTTCCGTTCATCGCCGTCCGGTCGATCTCAGGCCTGGCTGGTGAGCCACCCATGAAGACCCCACCCGGCCCATCTCCGATCCAACGGGCGGCCCAGCTGGTGACCGCGATGCTCGAGGAGTTACCGCGGTGACGGAGGCGGAAGAGTCCACTGGGGCAAACCTCAACAGCTGGTCGGGACCTGCTGGAGCACCTTGACGCAATGGGGAACGGCACCGACCACGAATCCCAGACACTCGACAGCGCCAGCCGGCTTTCCTGGAAGACAGATCACAAGGGTGCGATCGACCGATGCGGCGAGGCCCCTCGACAGGATGGCATTGGGCGTAATGGCCAAGGACTTCATCCGCATCGCCTCCCCGAACCCGGGGATCTCGCGGTCGGCGATCTCGAGGACCGCCTCCGGGGTCACATCCCTCGGAGCCACGCCCGTGCCTCCCGTGGTCAGCACCAACTGGGCACCCCGCGCGATCTGCTCCCGGATGGCCCTCTGGATCTGACGGATGTCGTCCGGCACCAGCGACTCGCCGACCACCCGCCATCCCAGACGGTGCGCTTCCTCGCGGAGCGCCGGCCCCCCCAGATCCTCGTATTCGCCCCGGGAGGCACGATCGGAAATCGTCACAATGGAACAGGGGATCTGCATGGGTTCAGGCTGTCAGGTTGGACGTTGAAGCTCCAGTCCCGCGCAATACCCTCCGTGCCATGGACCAGCCCGAACCGCGCCAGAACAGCCCCCTGAACCGCTTCCAGGAACAGGTCCAGACCCTGATCAACGACGATGCCGTCGCCGAGGCGGAGGGTCGGCTGGGCTGGCTCCAGCGGTTCGCCCACTTCTGGATCCTGGTCGGCCAGATGTTTCTCAGGAACCGGGGCCCTGTCCGTGCCGCTTCACTCGCCTACACGACACTCCTGGCCCTCGTGCCGCTGCTCGCCATCTCGTTGAGCGTCGCGACGCTCTTCCTGCCGCGGAAGGATGGGGAACGTCGGGCAACCCTCATGGCTTGGATCGAAGAGGGGGTCATCCGCGCCGCGCCCACCCTCGGCCTTTCCGGAGAAGGGGGGCAGGCCCAGCGGGCGGAGGTGGCCGACAAGATCGTCGGCTTCGTCGAGCGCATCCACCTGGGCGGCATCACCGCCACGGCCGCGGCGGGACTCATCGTGGTCGCCATCGGCCTGCTCCGGACCATCGAGGTCGCTTTCAACGACATCTGGGGTGTGCCGAAGGGACGATCGATGCTGATGAGCATCGTCTTCTACTGGGCGGTGATCACGCTCGGGCCCGCGGTGCTCCTGGTGACCAAGGGTGCCAAGATCCTCTCCCTCGTCGCAGATCACAGCTCCGCCCTCCAGGGTCACATGGTCGGCCAGTGGATCCTCTCACTGACCATCTTCATCTCCCCCGCACTGATGGCCCTCGCCTTCGGAGCCCTCTATCTCTGGATGCCCAACACGCGGGTCCAATGGGGCGCTGCGCTCGTCGGAGGCGCCTTTGCCTCGGCGCTCTGGACCCTGAACAACCAGCTTTCCTCCCTCTATCACTCCAAGGTCCTGACCTACAATGCGATCTACGGCAGCCTCGGAGCCCTGCCCCTCTTCCTGGTCGGCGTCTACTTCACCTGGATGATCGTCCTGCTCGGAGCCCAGGTGGCCTATGTGTACCAGAACCGGAGGGCCTATCTCCAGGAGCGGGTGGCAGGCCGCGTGCACCAGCAGGCCCGGGAATTCGCGGGACTCCGGCTCATGACCCGCATCGCCGGGGAGTTCACCCTCGGCCATCCCGCCGCAACCGCCACCAGACTGTCGGAGGACCTCGGCATCCCCCCGAACCTCACCAAGGAGCTCCTGCGCCTCGTCAGTCAGGCCCAGCTCATCACCGAGACACGGGGTGCGGAAGTGTCGTATCTGCCCTCGAGGCCGATTGACCAGATCTCAGTCCGAGACGTCCTCCAGGCCCTGAGGTGCGGTTCTGGATCAGATCTCGCCACCACTCCCGACCCCGAGCGCAGCGTGGTGAGCCAGGCTCTCCGGGAGATCAATGGGCCCGCCGAGGCCAAATCGTCGATCGTCACCCTTGCCGACCTGTCCCGGTCAATCGTTGGCGCGCCTTCGCGGGTCAGCCCTTGTACCCAAGCAGCCTCCGCTCCTTGATCATCCCGGCGATCTGTGCGGGAAGCTTGGCCTCCCAGCCCGGGGTGTTCGACTGGATCTCCTTCAGCACATCACGGCTGAAGATGCTCATGATCGACTCGTCGATGTCCCGGAGCTGCTCGATGAACTTGTTCTGCAGGAGATAGTCGTACAGATGCTGCAGGTGCGGTGAGACCTGCAGGTTGCCCGCCGTGATGATGGCGCCGCTCCGGGCGTCCTTCAGCGGGTAGCAGTAGACCTTGAGCTGGTTGCGGAACAGACGTCCGAACGACTCGAGGATGCCGCCGTCGAGTTCCCCATAGTACTTCTCGTCGAAGAGATCCCGGAGCGTTGGAACGCCCATCACGATTCCGACCGGCAGCTTGGTGTATCGGAACAGATAGCCCGCCAGGCGGAAGAACTCGGCATAGTTGGAGATGAGCACCGGGGTGCCCAGGGTCCGGAGAAGGTCCACCCGGTCGAGGAAGTCCTGATGGTCGATCTTCCCCTCCACGTTGAGGTTCTTCAGGGTCATCTCCACCATGACGAGGAGATCCTGATCGGACACGTTGGGGTCCTGGACCATCTGGGCCTTGGCCCGGGTGAGCATGTCGGCCGTCACCCGGGTGATGGGACGGAAGGACCCGCGTTCGACCAGGATGCACTTCTTGTGCAGGGCGTCGGCCGGCTGCACCAGTTCCCCTGACGGCATGAACATCGCGGCATTGGTCAACCCACGCTCCACGAGCTGCAGCGCAATGAGGCGGTTGTCCACCTTGGCGAACTGCGGCCCGCGGAACTTGATCATGTCGACCTCGATGCGGTTGATCGACAGGTTGTCCAGAAGCGCATTGATCACCGCCTGGGGATTCGAGTGCTGGTAGAGGGCGGCATGGATGAGGTTCACCCCCAGGATGCCCAGGGCCTCCTGCTGCTGGAGGTTCTCGCGATCCCACATGCGGACATGCATGATGATGTCGCTCGGGTCCGCGCCCGGCTCGATCTGGAACCGGATGCCCATCCAGCCATGGGTCTCATCGCGACGTTTGAAGCTGCGGGCGGCCACCGTGTCTGCGAATACGAAGAACCGGGTGTTCTGACCGCGCGTCGAGGCCAGTCGTTCCACAAGCAGCTCGTATTCGCGATCCAACATCGCCTCGAGGCGCTCCTGGCTCACATAGCGGGAGGCCGTGCCGTAGATGGCGTCACTCACGACCATGTCGTAGGCGGAGATGCTCTTGGCGATCGTGCCGCTCGCGCCTCCAGCCCTGAAGAACCAGCGGGCCACCTCCTGACCCGCCCCGATCTCGGCGAAGACGCCGTACTTCGTGCTGTCGAGATTGATCTGGAGTGCTTTCTGGTGGGTGTCGATTTGCTCGCTCATATCCAGCGGCAATGAAACACAGGCTCCACGATCCAGCCAGTGAGAAGCCGATTGTTTCAATGACGAACAAAATTCCAGCCAGCGGCAGCACCCCGCCTCAGGTCCTGATTTCCGTAGGCAGGCCAGGATTCAGCATTCCCACGGCGCAACCAGTCCCGAAGAAAAATAAACCCGGGCGGCAGTCAGAGGATGACCGTCCGCCCGGGGGAATTTTCAGAATAGGTTCAGTAGGACTATGTAGAGATTTCTGCCCGGTGAACTACGCCAAACAGAAAAACCTGTGGGTCACTGCCAGTTGCCCGGCAACACCCGAAAACTTTGTCCTGCATTTTTCGGAACGCCCGACGATAATCGGGAACTCTCTTGGGTCAAGGCTTGCGGTGGAATATTTTCATGCAGGCAACCCCATTCGGACATCCCGTGAAGAAAACCATCGCCGCACCGGTCTCCCGAGGAGCCCATGCCCTCTGACGCCACAGATCAGGTCGAGACGGTCTGCCGTAGCCTCCCGTTCCGACCTGGGATCGGAATCGCCGTCCTCTTCGGAATGCTGGCCTTAAAGGCGACGGCCGCGACGGCCGACCGGGACCACTGGTCATTCCACCCCCCAAGGACCCAGCCCGTGCCGACACCTCGCGACGCCCAGTGGGGTCAGAACCCCGTGGATGCCTTCATCCTCGACCGGCTTGAGCGTTCCGGGCTCCGGCCCAACCCCGAGGCATCGCGAAGGGACTGGATTCGTCGGGTCCACCTCGACCTCGTCGGCTTGCCCCCCACTCCCGAGGAGGTCCTCCGATTCGAGTCGGACCTCTCGACCGACGCCCATGCCCGCGTCGTCGACAACCTTCTTGCCTCTCCCCGTCATGGGGAACGATGGGGGCAGCATTGGCTTGATGTTGTGCGCTACGCGGACACCCACGGCTTCGAAGTCAACACAGAGCGGCCATACGCCTGGCCCTACAGGGACCACGTCGTGCGTTCCTTCAACGCCGACATGCCCTACTCCCGGTTCGTCGAGGAGCAGATTGTCGGGGACCGGCTCGGCGCGGACGCGGCGACCGGGTTTCTGATCACGGCGTCCGTCCTGCTGCCCGGCCAGATCGGAGCTGATGACGTCTCCAAGCGCCTCGCACGGCAGGACGCGGTCGACGAGATCGTCGTCAACGTGGGCCAGACCCTCCTTGGGCTGAGCGTGGGATGCGCCCGGTGTCACGACCACAAATCCGACCCCATCGCCAGCCGCGACTATTACGCCCTCCAGGCATTCGTCGCCGGCGTGGACTATGAGGACCGCGAGATGCGGGGGCCGCTCCAGGAGGAAAGCCGTCGCCTGGAGATCGATCGCAAGGCCCGACTCGCCCAGATCGACCGCGAACTAGGGCGTCTAGTCCCCCTCGCACGGCCGGGTCCGAACGGGACTCCTCCAACCGGGAAACCCGCGCGTCCCGCCATCAACACCCGTTTGAACATCGACCGTTTCCCGGAGACCACCACCCGGAGACTGCGCTTCACCATCGAGGCCACCAGCAATCTCGAACCCTGCATCGACGAGCTGGAGGTCCTCGATTCCCGCGGGACCAACATCGCCCTCGCCTCCGCGGGGACACGCATCATGTCGTCCGGGGACACCCGGGTCGCCGATCGACACGACCTCGCCTTCCTGAACGACGGTCGCACCGGTAACTCGAGCAGCTGGATATCGAACGAACATGGACGTGGCTGGGTCCTACTCGAGTTCCCGGGCGACAGGACCTTCGATCGCGTGGTTTGGGGACGCGACCGGATGGGGGAGTTCAGCGACCGCATCGCCACGAACTACGTGATCGAGGTGGAGCAGGCCGCCGGGGTCTGGAGGAGCGTCGCCGACGCCACGGATCGCCAGCCCGGAACCACCTCGGACGTCCGCCCTCCCGTCTCTCCCGAGGACCTGACACCGGATCTCTCCATCTCAGCCTCCGCCCTGATCACTGAGCGAAAGGCGCTGGAGAAGGCGATTCGGGAATCGTCCAACGAGCGCATCGCGTTCGCCGGTCGGTTCAGGACCCCGGATATCATCCGGGTGCTTCACCGCGGAGACCCAGAACAGCCGAAAGACGAGGTGGCTCCCGCACCATTGCCAGCCCTCGGGCGGTTCGACCTACCCCCGATTGGCAGCGAACAGGATCGGCGCCAGGCCCTCGCGGACTGGCTCACCAGCACCTCGAACCCCCTTACCGCACGGGTCATGGCCAACCGAATCTGGCAGGGACATTTCGGGATTGGCCTCGTGGACACCGCGAGCGACTTCGGTGTCAACGGATCGCGACCCACCCATCCGGAGCTGCTCGACTGGCTCGCCTTGGAATTCCTGCATTCGGGCGGCTCCATGAAACACCTCCACCGGCTCCTCGTCCTGTCGTCGACCTACCGTCAGGACGCCTCGATCCAAAAGGGGGCGACGTCGGAGACGGCAGCGACCGACATCGATGCCGAGGCGCGGTGGCTCTGGCGATTCCCGTCGCGACGCTTGGATTCCGAACCGATCCGGGACTCGATGCTGGCGGTCAGTGGTGAACTCGATCTCCGCATGTACGGACGGGGATTTGACCTCTTCAACAACCGGGGTGGGCTCACCGGGTTCATCCCGGTGGAGACCTTTGGACCTGAGGGCCTGCGTCGGATGATCTACTCCCACAAGGTTCGACGGGAACGTGAGGCGGTGTTCGGTGCGTTCGACTGCCCGGATGCCGGACAGAGCACGGCCCGAAGACGGGAAAGCATGACGCCCATCCAGGCTCTCAACCTGTTCAATAGCCGTTTCACCCTCGAGCGGGCAGAGGCCTTTGCCGCCCGGGTCATCCGGGAGGTGGGCGCCAATCCCAACGCCCAGATCCGGCGGGCCTATGGACTTGCCCTCGGACGCGACCCATTACCCGAAGAGCTGGCCGAGGTTCTCCCGCTCGTCCAAGACCACGGGCTGCCGGGGCTCTGCCGCGTGCTGTTCAATTCCAACGAGTTTCTCTTCCTGCCATGAATCCATCGGCCGAACACCTTTCCCCGCACGGCCGTCATCTGCTGGACCGGAGACGGTTTTTGAATGGGAGCGCCACAGCCCTCGGGTCGGTGGCACTCACCCACCTTCTGGGTACCCACGGGCTCCTTGCAGCCACCCGACCCCAGATCGATCCCTCTAATCCCTACGCTCCACGCAGCCCCCATCACCCAGCCCGCGCCCGAAACGTCCTGGTCATCTTCTGCGCCGGCGCGGTCAGCCAGCTCGAGACATGGGACTACAAGCCGGAGCTGATGAAGTGGCACGACAAGCCACTCCCGGGAGGCCCCTCGGTCACCTTCCAGGGACCCGCAGGAAATCTGGCCCGCCCCCAGTACGCGTTCCGTCCCCGGGGGCAGACCGGGAAGTGGGTCTCGGATCTCCTGCCAAATCTGGCAGCTCTGACCGACGATGTTGCGTTCATCCACTCCCTCACCAGCAAAAGCAACACGCACGGTCCAGCCGAGAATTTCCTCTCAACGGGGTTCGTCCTGGATGGCTTCCCAAGTCTCGGGTCCTGGGTCAGCTACGCCCTCGGTAGTGAGAACCAGAATCTCCCCGCCTTCGTCTCCATCCTTGATCCCCGGGGCGTGCCCCAGAACGGATCGAACAACTGGGGCCCGGGATTCCTGCCCGCCGCCTTCCAGGGGACACCCTTCAGCGCGCAGGATCCGATCCGGCATCTCTCGGCTCCCGGCATCACCCCTGCGGCGGACCGCTCAGCGAGGTCGTTGCTCCAACGGATGAACGCCCGTCACCTCCAGCATCACCCCGGGGACCAGCGGCTCGCCGCCCGGGTCGCAAGCTACGAGCTGGCGGCCCGCATGCAGCTGAGCGTTCCAGAGGTCAGCGACCTCTCGAATGAACCGGCCCATGTGCTTCGGAGCTACGGTGCCGACGACACCCAGAACCCGATCCGCGCCGGCTTCGCCAGGAACTGCATCCTTGCACGACGCCTCCTCGAGCGCGGGGTCCGCTTCATCCAGCTCTTCAACGGGGCCTACGCCAGCGGAGGAGCGCTCAACTGGGACGGCCACAACCAGCTGAAGGAGCAGTACGACAAGCACGGGTACATCCTCGACCAGCCTGCCGCAGCCCTGATCCGCGACCTCCGGCAGCGGGGACTTCTCGAGGACACCCTGGTGGTCTGGTGTACCGAGTTCGGTCGAATGCCCTTCTTCCAGAAGGGGGCCCAGGGACGGGACCACAATCCCGACGGGTTCACCTGCTGGATGACAGGGGCCGGGGTGAAACCCGGTGTGAGCCATGGAGTGACCGACGAGCTCGGGCAACGCGCAATCCAGGACATCCACCCGCTTTACGATCTCAACGCCACGATCCTCCACATTCTCGGCCTCGACCACACCCAGCTGACGTTCGAACACAACGGCATCGAGCGCCGATTGACGAATGTCGAGGGTGAGGTGATCCGCGAGATTCTCGCCTGAGCGACGGGCAGAAGACCAGGAGCCGGGGCCAAGGATTGGTTTCGGAAGCCGAAGGCTTCCATGGGTGGGTGACGCAGTGCCCTGCATCACTGGGCGCCGGAGCGACCATCGGACCTGGGAAGGGGCCCTCAGCTGATCCTGGACCGCATTCTTGGCCAACGCGTCCAAAAGATACACTCGGTGCACCCGAGCGCGTCTTGCTCGCGGCCCTTCAGTGCCGCTCTTCGGTCTTTGCCCATGCTCCGAGGTGATTCACGCTGTCGCCGGATGGCCGCCAAGATCCTCCAAACACACACACCCGCCCTGCTCGCCAAAGCAATCGAGCGGGCCGCTGACGTGCTCCGGTCGGGTGGTGTCATCGGAGCGCCGACAGAGACGGTCTACGGCCTCGCTGCCAACGCCTTCGACCCTGAGGCGGTCGCCCGGATCTACGCTCTAAAGGGCCGGCCCGCACACAACCCGATCATCGTCCACGTCGCCTCTGCAGAAATGGCCAGAGCCTGCACCTCACGATGGCCCGCAATGGCCGACGCGCTTGGGTCCGCGTTCTGGCCGGGTCCCCTTACGCTCGTCATGCCACGGTCCAACCGGGTGCCCGACATCGTGACCGCTGGAGGACCGACTGTCGGCATCCGATGGCCCCAGCACCCGTTTATGCAAGGCGTCATCCGGGCCTGCGGATTCCCATTGGCGGCACCAAGCGCGAATCTGGCCAATCGACTCTCCCCCACCAATGCCGCCCATGTGGTCGCCCAGCTGGGTGGTTCCCTGCCCCTCATCGTCGACGGAGGAGACTGCAACGTGGGCATCGAAAGCACGGTGGTCGATGTCACCGGCCCTTTCCCGCTGGTCCTCAGGCCTGGGATGATCACCGAGTCGGCACTCCACGCTGCGGTTGCCGCCGGAAACCCGGAGTCTGACTCCGGACCACTGACGTCCCCGGACGGAATTCTCCGTAGCCCCGGCCAGCTCGATCGCCACTACTCACCCCAGGCCTGCCTGGTGGTTCGATCATGGCAGGATGAGGCCGGACTGGAATGCATGATGGAGTCGGAGGGCATCGACCCCAACCGGTCCTGCATCATCGCCCACACCCACATTCCAATGGGCGGACGGTTCCCCCATGTGATGCTCATCCCGGACGACGCCGAGGCCTTCGCCCGGGCCCTCTATGCAGAGCTTCATCGGTGTGACGAGATGGGTGTTGCCTGCATCGTGGTGGAATCCCTCCCGGAGACACCCGAATGGGCCGGTATCCGGGATCGGCTTCGTCGGGCTTCCACCCGATGACCCGACGAGCCGCCTCGATGGCCCTTCTTGCCGCTTGGTGCCGTTAGCTGGTTGCCCCACGATACCGACATGGTCCAGTTCCTAGGCGCCACTCTGGGTGCACTGATCGACCCCTTGGCTCTGCTGTGGGTGGCCCTTGTCCTCGCCGCCACCCTATGTGTCCAACGTAGAAACTGGCTCGGAACCACCCTGCTGACGGGACTGGCCATCCTTGTTGAGGTCGCCTTCGGGACCCACCTTCCCCAGCACCTCATCGCAGACCTGGAGGCCCCATACACGGCGGATTGCCATCCGCTGCCCAAAAAGGCCGATGCCATCGTCATGCTGGGAGGCGCCCATGACATCAATGCCCGGGAGCTGCTGCGGATCGGATTCATCGAGGCTTCCGATCGGATCATGACCGCGATCGAACTCTTCCGGCAGGAGCGGGCTGGGACACTGGTCCTCTGCAGCGCAGGAGCCGGAACCGGGGCGGCTGGGAACGCCATAGAGGACTCGGAGGCGATCGAGCAACTGATCCACCGATGGAATCTGAGGCGGGGGCAAATCCTCCGGCTTCCGATCGGGAAGAACACGGCGGATGAAGCGCGGGAGATTGCGGCGCTCGCCACGCGGCAGGGGTGGAAAAAGATCCTCCTCGTCACATCGGCATCCCACCTGCGGCGAGCGGAAGCGGCCTTGCGAAAGGAGGGGGTCAGCCAGGTCATTCCGGTGGGCTGCGACTTCCGGGGCATTGGTCCGGACGGGCGATGGTCTGACCACATCGGCCTCCCGAGGACTGAATCGGCCACTATTCTGAGAATGTGGCTCCATGAGCAGGTGGGATGGTGGTACTACGGCGCCCGTGGATGGCGTTGACCCCCTTGAGAGGGTCGGCTACCTAAACCCGTCACTGTTACCAATTCCATGAAATCCAGCTTCATTGCCCGCGCTGTGCTCCCCTCGTTCATCGGCGGCCTCCTCCTTCTCTCGTCTGGCTGCGCCTCGTCCGAAAAAAGCGGTGGGGCTCCGATCGCGCCGAACTGGTACGACTCCGCCTTCTCAAAGGATGGTCGCCTTGTCGTGCCCAACGTTCCGGACACCGCCCCGGTCGCAAATCCGTGATCCACAACACCGGCTGAGGAACCCTTCTGGGCCTTTCACGGCACCTTTGTAAGCAGCGCGGGCGTGGCGAAATGGCAGACGCGCCAGACTTAGGATCTGGTTCCGCAAGGAGTGGAGGTTCACCATTCTGGCCCTGCCCTAAATCGTTGTAAGTCGCTGCCCACAAATGGGTTCTCTGTCGGCGTGACCCAACCGGCGCGTGTTCCAACAAAGCCCTCGCGGCTCCGACAAGGCGAGTTTTGCCGACAGTTTTGCCGATTCGGCAGCGGCCACCTACCACCAACCCCTCCTCGATCGGCATCGCCGAAAGGTCTGCGGTCTCTGGATCCACCAAGGGACCTTCTACGGTCGTGTCTATGGTCGCACCCCAGACGGCCGTAGGATCGATCGCCGGGTTCGCCTTGTGGCAACGACACTGTCCGAGGCGCGGCTGGAGCTCGCCCAGATCAAGGCAGGACTCCCCGCTGTTTTCCCAGAGCCCCAACCCCAGCCGCCCTCACCACCGCCCTCGATTCCCACATTGGCGGACTTTTCCGAGATCTACATCCGAAGGGCAAAGCTCACGAAACGGATCAGGACCGCCCTGACCGAAGAGATCCATCTCCGTCGCTGGGTCAAAGAGAAGCTGCAGCACATGCCTCTGACGGGGCTCACCAAGGCTCAGGTGCTGGCGTTTCGCGACGAGAGACTTCAGGCAGGCTGGTCACCCAGAACCGTCAACCTCTCCCTGACAGTCCTCCGGAACCTTCTGCGATGCGCACAAGACGAGGGATTGATCACCGAGGATCCAACCTCTGGCATCCGTCCATTGCGCCATGTCCCCCGGAAGAGGCCGCTGTTCACCACGGAACAGATCGAACACCTCGCCGCAACCGCCATCGACGCCTGCCCACGTAGCGGTAGAGCCTTCGCGGACTACGTCCTGTTGATGAGCTTCAGTGGTGCCCGGTGCTCCGAGGCGGTCCGTCTCCGATGGGCTGATGTCGACTGGCGGGCTCGCCAACTGGTCATCGGAAGTGATGGGCTCACGAAGAATCACGAGAGCAGGCGCGTCGATTTCAACGAGCAATTGGAAGGCCTGTTGACTCAGATGTGGGCAAACCGAGATGCGGCCTCTGAGTATCTCTTTGGCTTGGAGCGTCATTCCAACCGGGCCCATAAGACCTTCCGACAGACACTCGAGAAGGCTCGTGCCAAGGCTCGGCTGAACGACTTCGGATTCCACGACTGCCGACACCACTTTGCGAGCTACTGCGTGATGAGCGGGGTCGACTTTATGACGGTCGCCCGATGGCTGGGGCACCGCGACGGGGGCGTTCTGATCGGGAAGGTCTATGGGCACCTGAACGCGGAACACCTAAAGCAGGCTGCCAGAAGGGTGAAATTCGACAGTGGTACCAGATCTGTTCCGCCGAAGGTTGCCCTCCGAAGATAACTTCGAGCGACCCGTGGAGATTCGGGTATCCACTATCAACCTGCCCCAAGACCGTTCTCCCGGATTGGCCTTCCGTTTAGTGCCATTCGCGGATAACCGCGGTAGAAGGGGGAAGAATTGTTGTGTTCCAGACCGTCAGTCGAGGGACTGACACTGTCGCCTGATGTTAGATCACATCTCCGACACCGGAAGCGCTACCGGTCAGGTTCAGCGCAAGTCCGCTCCGATTGGCAGGGCCCAGTCCCTCCTTTCGGAAGCCCATAACGGGTTGCCTGTTTGGGTCAGGGCTCCAAGAACTAACTCCGTTGAGAGCTACTCAGGCTTGAGCCGAGCAAAGCTTTACGAGCTGGCCACGGAGGGGCACATCAGATCTGTTTCGATCCGAAAACCCGGTCAAATCAAAGGAACTCGACTATTTAATCTTGGTTCAATTCTCGGATTCATCGAGAAGCAAGAGAAGGAGTTCGCTCTCTCTGGAGGTGCCCGATGAGCCGTCGCACCGCCCGAGCCTCGGCGTCAACAGCCCGTCTTGTTGAGAGGCTCGCCCTTGATCCTGACCTCCTCCTCGGAATGCTCCGTTCCCGGCACGGCTTCAGCCGCCGAGATCTTTGGAGTGCGGAGCTGAAGCAACCCCGGTCGAGCGCACCCGAAACCACTTCAACGCGGGAGGGCGCATGTGTACGGCGACGATTATTTTTCCCGGTGACGACGATTAAAATTCCCCACTTGGGGTGAGGGGTTTTTCGGTTCGTCCGGCGAAGC
>SXGQ01566296.1_pt1 | contig 12950 bp, 15 predicted proteins | sample 3178371 | NCBI WGS metagenome assembly SXGQ01 (sample SAMN11356859, study PRJNA531348) | freshwater metagenome | isolation source: freshwater sample F1-20 | place: China: Fuxian Lake, Yuxi | collected 2017-12-25
GCTCGTGAAGGTCGTCCACCGCCTGGCCGAGGACGGCCGCGTCAAGATCCGCAACGTGCGCCGCGAGGTCATGCACGACCTGCGCGAGCTCAAGGACGCCGGGGACGTCGGCGCCGACGACGAGCATCGCGCGGAGGGTGATCTGCAGAAGCTCACCGACGCCAAGGTCGGGGAGGTCGACGCGGTGCTGAAGGCCAAGGAAGAAGAGATCCTCGAGGTCTGAATGTCTTCCGCGGCGCGCTACGTCGCGATCATCACCGACGGCAACGGGCGGTGGGCGCAGCAACGCGGCCTGCCGCACAACGACGGGCACGAGGCCGGTGCGGACACCGTGAAGGCGCGCCTGCGCGATGCGGTGGAGTTCGGCATCGAGGAGCTCACCGTGTACTCGTTCTCCACGGAGAACTGGTCGCGGCCGGTCGAGGAGGTCCAGGGCCTCATGGAGATGTTCAGCCGGCGGATCGAGCACGAGACGCCCGAACTCGATGCCGAAGGCGTCCGCATGCGCTTCATCGGCCGCCGTGAGGGCGTCGCCGACGAGCTGCGCGAGAAGATGGCCTGGGCCGAGGAGACGACGGCGGGCAACAGCCGGATCACGCTGTTCGTCGCGTTCAACTACGGCGGCCGCGCGGAGATCCTCGACGCTGCCGCGCGGTACGACGGAGGCGGGGAGGAGGCGTTCAAGGCGCTGCTCTATGCGCCGGAGATGCACGACCCCGACCTCATCATCCGCACAAGCGGCGAGCAGCGGCTGAGCAACTACCTGATCTGGCAGGGCGCGTACGCCGAGCTCGTCTTCGCCGACGAGCTGTGGCCGGACTACACCCGCGAGGCGTTCCGCGCGTCGCTTGACGCCTACGCCGCCCGCCAGCGCCGGTTCGGCGGCCGCTGATGGCCTCGACCGGCGACCGCCTGGAGGGCCACGGCAGCGAGCTGTGGCAGCGCATCATCGTCGCCGTCCCGGCGCTCGTCGTCGCGGTGTTCCTCATCGACTACGGCGGACTGCCCTTCACGATCCTGCTGATCCTGCTGGGCATCGCGTGTCTGCACGAGCTCTTCCAGATGTTCGACGACGTCGCGCCGGTGCGGCTCGCGGGGTTCGTCGGGATCATCGGGATGCTGCTCGCTGCGTACTTCGGCAGCGACCGCAGCACGTACTACCTCATGATCGCCCTGTGCGCGTCCTTCCCGTTGATCTTCCTCTTCGGGACGCTGCAGATCCGCACCACCGCGCTCGGGTGGTCGGTGACGGTCTTCGGCCTGGTCTGGATCGGCATCGCGCTCGGCCATGCCGTCCTGCTGCGCGAGCTCGAGCACGGCGTGGCGGCGATCATCACGATTCTCGCCGGCGTGTTCATCGGCGACAGCGTCGCCTACAGCGGCGGCAAGGCCTTCGGCCGAACGCCGATGGCGCCCCGCATCTCGCCGAACAAGACCGTCGAGGGGCTCATCCTCGGCATGGGCGGCGCCGTGCTCGCCGTGTGGCTGGCCGGGCTCTACCAGGACTGGATCAGCGGGGTGGACGCGTTGATCCTCGGCGCCTGCGTGGCGGTGGCCGCGCCCCTGGGCGACCTCTTCGAGTCGTACATCAAGCGTCAGGTCGGCACGAAGGACACGGGCCGGCTGTTCGGCGCCCACGGCGGGGCACTGGACCGGCTCGACGCCGTCCTGTTCGCCGCGGTCGTCGGCTACTACGTCTGGATCGCGATTCTCTAGGAGGGCGCGTTCTCGCGACGGATCTTGGGCTTCTTGCCCTTGATCGTGGTGCGGCGCAACGCGGTCACGACGAGGTCGGCGGACGACTCCGGGACCTCGACGAGCGAGAACCGGTCGTGGATCTGGATCGTCCCGATCTGGTTGCCGCGCAGCGGAGACTCGCCCGTGATCGCGCCGACCAGGTCCTGCGGGCGGACGTGTGCGGCGCGGCCCGCGCCGACGAACAGCCGGGTCGTCGGGCCATCCGGGCCCCGGCGGGGCTTGCCGCCGCCGGGCTTGCCGGGCCGGTCGCGCCCCGCGCCGCCGCGTCCCTCCTTGCCGCCGCGCGAGGACGGTGGGGGCGGCTGAGGGATGTCCTCCTCGTCCGCGGTCGATCCGCTCGCGTCGTGCGCGAGCTTGACCGCCGCCAGGGCGACGTCCATGAGGTCGAACTCCTCGGCCAGCCCCTCCACGACGACGCGCATGGGCGCAAGATCGTCCTCGAGGATGGACTCGTGCAGCGCGGCGCGGGTCAGCTCGAGCCGGCGCGCGCGCAGGTCGGCGACCGTGGGGACCTGCTCGAGGGAGATCTTCTGCTTCGTCAGGCGCTCGATGGCCTTGAGCATGCGGTGCTCGCGCGGCTGCGCGAACGTGATCGCAACGCCCTCGCGCCCGGCGCGCCCCACGCGCCCGATCCGGTGGACGTACGCCTCCGCGGCGGCCGGCACGTCGTAGTTGACGACGTGGGTGAGGCTGTCGACGTCGAGCCCGCGCGCCGCGACGTCGGTGGCGACGACCAGCTCGGTGGCGCCGCTCTTCAGCCGTTCGACGACCTTGCTGCGCTGCGCCTGGTCGATCCCGCCGTGCAGCGCCTCGGCGCGGTAGCCGCGGCCGTTCAGCGTGACGGTGACCTCGTCGACCTCGGCGCGCGTGCGGCAGAAGACGATGGCCGCGGTGGGCTCCTCGAGGTCGAGGACGCGGGTGAGCGTCGCCGGCTTGTGGGACCGGTTGACGATGTAGGCGGTCTGGCGGACCTTCGGCGCCTCGCCGGCGCGCGCCTCCTCACGCGCCAGTTCGATGCGGACCGGGTCGGTCAGATGGCGCTTGGCGAGCGTGACGATGCGCTTGGGCATCGTGGCCGAGAACAGCACCGTCTGGTGCCCCTCGCGGACCCCGCCGAGGATCGACTCGATGTCCTCGGCGAAGCCCATGTCGAGCATCTCATCGGCCTCGTCGAGGACGCCGACGTCGAGCGAGGCCAGCGACAGCGACCCGCGCGCGATGTGGTCCAGCGCCCGGCCGGGTGTGGCGACGACGATGTCGACGCCGCGCTGCAGCGCCTTGAGCTGGCGGAAGATCGGCTGGCCGCCGTAGACGGGCAGGACACGGGCGCCCAGCTCGCGGCCGTACTTGTGCATGGCCTCGGAGACCTGCATCGCCAGCTCACGGGTGGGGACGAGGACCAGGCCGCGCGGCGCCTTCTGCGCACCGCCCTCGGAGCCCAGGCGCTGCAGCATCGGCAGGGCGAACGCCGCGGTCTTGCCGGGGCCCGTCGCCGCCTGGCCGAGCAGGTCACGCCCCGCGACCAGCGGTGCGATCGACTCGCGCTGGATCGGCGTCGGCTCCTCGTAGCCCAGGCTCGTGAGCGCGCGCAGGAGCTCGGGCCGGAGGTCGAGGTCGGCGAAGGTGGTCGGGGTCTCGGCAGAATCAGACAAGGCCCATCACAGTAGGGCGCACGCGGTGCTTAGGGACCGCTGAGCCCGCCCTGCTTCAATGACTCGTCGTGTCCCGCCGCCTGCTCATCCTGGGTTCGACCGGTTCCATCGGCACCCAGGCCCTCGACATCGTGCAGCGCTCCGACGAACTCGAGCTCGTCGGGCTCAGTGCCGAGCGCTCCTGGGAGCAGCTCGTCGAGCAGGCGCGGGCGTTCGGCGTGGACCGCATCGCGCTCGCGGACGCCGACGCCGGCGCGCGTGCGTCCGAGGCGTGGACCGACGGCGAGGTGCTCGTCGGCGCCGAGGGGCTCGTGCAGATGGTGCTGGAGTCCGGCGCGGACCTCGTGCTCAACGCGCTCGTGGGGTCGGCCGGGCTGGGCCCGACCGTCGCCACCCTTGGGGAGGGCATCGATCTGGCGCTGGCGAACAAGGAATCGCTGGTGGTCGGCGGCGAACTCGTCATGCAGCTCGCCGAGGCGACGGGCGCCCAGCTCATCCCCGTCGACAGCGAGCACAGCGCGCTGCACCAGCTCATCGCGGGCGAGCGCGCCGGAGCGGTCGACCAGCTCGTGCTCACCGCCTCCGGAGGGCCGTTCCGCGGTCGCTCACGGGCCGACCTGGAGGGCGTGACGGTCGAGCAGGCGCTGCAGCACCCGACCTGGGCGATGGGCGGCAAGATCACGATCGACTCGGCCACCCTCATGAACAAGGGCCTCGAGATCATCGAGGCGCACCACCTCTTCGGGACCCCGTACGACGACATCGACGTCGTCGTCCACCCGCAGTCAATCGTCCACTCGCTCATCCACCTCTGCGACGGCGCGTCGCTCGCGCACCTCGGCTACCCCGACATGCGGGTGCCGATCAGCTACGCGCTGCATCACCCCGACCGCGTCGACGTGCCGATCCGCCGGCTGGACCTCGCCGAGCTGGGAAGCCTGACCTTCGAGGCGCCGGACCCTGAGGCGTTCCCCTGCCTGCGCCTCGCCTACGCCGCCGGGCGCGCGGGAGGCACGGCGCCCTGCGTCCTCAACGCCGCCAACGAGGTCGCCGTCCACGCGTTCCTGCAGGGGCGCCTGTCGTTCCTCGGGATCGCGGCGGTGGTCGAGGACACGCTCGGCCGGCTGGACGCCCGGCCCGTCCGCGCGTTCGAGTCCCTGTACGAGGCCGACCGCGAGGCGCGCGAGGTCGCGACGGAGCTCATCGCCGACGGAGTGGCCGCCACGTGAGCTGGGTCCTGGCGTTCCTCGGGTTCGCCCTGCTGATCATCCTGCACGAGTTCGGCCACTTCGCCGCGGCCAAGTGGGTCGGCATGCGGGTGGAGCGCTTCGCGCTGTTCTTCCCGCCGCTCATCGCGCGCAAGCAGCGCGGGGAGACCGAGTACGCGATCGGGGCGATCCCGCTCGGCGGCTACGTGAAGATCACCGGCATGAACCCGGAGGAGGAGATCGACGAGGACGTCGTCGATCGCGCCTACTACCGGCAGCCGGTATGGAAGCGCGTGTTCGTCATCTCGGCGGGCCCTGCGGTGAACCTCGTGCTCGCGTTCGTGATCCTGTGGGGGATCTTCGTCGTCGAGGGCCGGTTCCTGGCCACGCCGACCATCGAGGCCGTCAACAGTGGCTCGCCGGCTGTGGCGGTGCTCGAGCCGGGCGATCGCATCGTCTCGGTCGACGGCGTCCCGGGCTACACCCCGGGGGCGACCGCCGAGCAGCTGCAGGAGCGCACCGCCGACGTGCGGGACGCCATCAGCGGCGACCGGACGTGCTCGACGGCGCCGCGGCAGGACTGCGAGGCCACCACCCCGGTGGTCATCGTCTACGAGCGTGACGGCCAGCAGCGCACCGCGGAGATCACGCCGCGGTTCGACGCGAACCTCGACCGGTTCCTGCTCGGCTTCGGGTTCGGCAGCGAGCGCGACGACGTCGGGCCGGTGCAGGCGGCGAGCCTCAGCGTCACCGGCATGTGGACCGTCACGCGGCTGACGGTGGAGAACATCGTCAAGCTCTTCTACGACAGCGAGGCGCGCGACCAGGTCTCGGGTGTCGTCGGCTCGTATGAGGCGACGCGGCAGTCGTTCGAGTTCGACACGGTGCAGGCGCTGCAGATCCTCGCGCTCATCTCCCTGTCGCTGGGCGTCATCAACCTGTTCCCGTTCCTCCCGCTCGATGGCGGCCACATCTTCTGGGCCCTGGCCGAGAAGGTCCGCGGCCGGCCGATCTCGATCGGCGTGATGGAGCGCGCGAGCATGGTCGGGATCCTGCTCGTCGGGTTCCTGTTCATCATCGGGCTGACGAACGACGTGGGCCGGATCACCAGCGGCGAGGGCTTCGGCGTCCGCTGACGCCGGGCCTCACGAGTACTTGATCGCGACCGTGAGCTGGTCGTGGCGGGTCATCGTCGACGCCGCGGACCAGTAGTACAGGCGGAGGAAGAGGCCGTTGACCTCGGTCGCGGTGTCCACGCCGGTGAGGACGACCGTCTGCGTGCTGTCCGACCCCGTGGTGCTCGAGCATGCCAACGGGGAACCCGAGCTGCCGTGCGTGCTGATGGCCGACGCGCCCTGCCACGCTTCGACGAAGTAGCACGTGGTGTTGGCGGCGAGGGGCCGCCACGCGTGGTTGAGCGTGACCTTACGGATGGTGGCGCCGGACGGCACCGAGTCCTGCGGGATGACGAAGTCGATGTACCGGCCTGCGTTGTAGCTCGTGGTCGTCCAGTTGGCGTTGCCGTACAGGCACGCGGAGTCGGCGGACGTCAGCAGGCCCCACGGGCCCTCCGAGCCGGTGCCCGTCTGGCTGGCCTGACACATGCCCCCCGCGCCGCCGTTGGAGGCGTTCTCGTCGGTCACGTCCACGAAGGCGTCGGGGTACAGGACGACGGTGCCCTGCGTGGTGGTGATCGTCAGGTTGACCTTGTCGACGATCCAGTCGTCACCGCCGGAGCTGTCGGTGAACCAGCCGTTGAGCCGGATCCGGGCGTCGTTGACCTTGTCGGTCGTGTTCAGCCAGCTCGTGAGCGCGACGTTGATGTTGACGGTGCTCGTCGAGCTCGTGCACTGCTGCGCGCTGGTGCCGAGGCTCGTGTCGCCGGTGACCTGGCGCACGTTGGCCTTGAAGCACGCGCTGTCGGAGCTGTCGGTGCCGTGGTAGCCGACGTTCAACTGGGCGCTGGAGACCGCCAGGCCCGGCTTCATGTGGGCGCCGAAGTCGAAGCGCGCGTAGCGGTTGGTGTTCTCCGAGGTGTGGCTGTCGGTGAAGGTGTACTTACGGTTGTCGCTGAACGCCCAGATCGGCGAGCGGTCGGTGTTCGCGCCGCTGGAGTAGTCGTTGATGTCCCACGCCGATGTCGTGATGGTCGTCGGGAACGTCGTCGCGGAGACGATGGAGTTGCCGGGGTTCTCGGTGGTCGCCGTGAACGCGGCATGCGCGCCGCCGACGCCCGCGAGGATGAGCCCGGCGGCCAGCAGGGTCAGCAGTGCGCGGCGCGGGGTCATGCGTCGTCCCTCCTGCGCAGGCGCCGCAGCTCCATGGCGGCGAGCAGCGCGCCCGGGACGGCGACGAGCAGGAGCCACCCGGCGGGCGATGCCGCGAAGCGCGTGGCGATGCCGAGCTTGGGCACGACCCAGCGCACCCGGCCGACGGAACCGTCGGCGGGGACGGCCCAGCGCTCGGAGACCGGGTTGGCGTCGCCGCGGGTGACGAACGAGACCTGCCCGCCGTCGCGGGTCACGCGCTGCGCGCGGTGCACGATCGTGCGCCCGTCCCGAGGTGCCGGGAAGGCGACGACGTCGCCGGCCCGGGCGGCTGCCGGGTCGATGCGCTCGATGAGGACGAGGTCGCCGGCCCGGAAGGTGGGGGCCATGCTGTCGGACAGGACGGTGAACGCACCGCCGCCGTGGACGGCGAGCCACGCGACGACGGCCGCGAGGGCGATGGCGGCGCCCGCTGCGGCGCCTGCGAGGGCACGGCGGCCACCGCGCGGCGACTGCGAGAGGCGAACGGGGAGCGTGACGGCGGCCATCAGCGCACGACCTCGCTTCGCAGGTCGAGCCGGGCGTCGGCTTCGCGTCCGGCGAGGCCGGCGCCGGGACGCGACGTGGGCGACACCACGATGTCGAGGCGCCGCCGCTCGAGTGGGCGCAGGACGATCGACGCCTGCAGCCAGCCGGCGCGGCTGCGCAGGAGCTGGGTGCCCAGCGGCGTCGCGCCTGCGCGCATGCTGACGGACAGGAGGCCGTCGAGCTCGTTGCCGACCGGCGTGACCCGGGCCCGGATGCGCAGGACGCGGGCGGTCTGGTTGACGATCGTCACCGCGCCACGGCGATCGGGGCCGCCTGCGCGCAGGTCAGCGGTTCGCAGGACGGTGCCAGCCGGCCGCACCGCGACTTCGCCGGTGGACTGCGCGGTCACGTGCAGGGCCCCGGCGGGCGGCGTAGGCGCCGCGTCGACCCGAAGGGCGGGGAGGACGAGCAGCACGACCACGGCGCCGAGGACGGCGCCGGCGAGCCACGGTGCGCGGTCGCGGGCGATCACGCCTCCTCCGTCTGCCACGTGAAGCTGTGGGTCCCGGTGTTCCTGGCGGCAGCCGCGGGGTCGTCGACGATCTCGACCCGGACGCGATAGGTCCGCGCGTTGTTCGTCGACCACGTCGGGTTGTCGAGGCCGTTGGTCAGCGCCAGCCCGCTGCCGTAGGACGCCGGGAAGGCGGACAGCGTGCCGTTGTAGATCGTGCTGCCGGCACTGAAGTCGCCGCAGGCGGGGTCGTCGCCGGTGCCCTTGTTGATGTCCAGGGTCACGTAGGGGCCGAGCGTGCCGCTCAGGCTGCCGCGGTACATCTTCAGCGTGGCGCCGAGCGAGCCGGTGTACGTCACCTTGATGCAGCGCTCGCTGGGTTCCTCCGGAATGACGTCGGTGAGGTCGTAGAGCGCGGTGCCGGTGTCGTTGTCGGCGACGGTCACCGTGCCGAGCGAGAACGAGCTCGACGGGTTCTGCGTCGAGGCGCTGAACGCGCCGAAGACCCCGTAGCCCGAGCAGGCGGCGAAGACCCCGGCGAGCATGATGCTCGTCAGGGCAGCGCGGGTGGGTCGTGCGGGCGCACGCATGCGAGTGCCATCGGCGAAACGGCGCGGTACCACCGGGTCTGGGCGGCGCGCGTGGACGATGAGCCGAGAGTCCTGGCGCGTTGCCGCTCGCGAAGGACCCTCAGCGCAGCAGGTGGTGCGGCCCCACGGCGGCCGGTGCCGGCGCGCCGAGCAGCGTCAGTGCGAGCCGGACCTCCTCGCGCAGGAGCTCGAGCACGTGCGCGGCGCCGTCAGCGCCGTCGACGGTCAGCCCCCAGAGCATCGGACGGCCGACGAGCACGGCCTGCGCTCCGAGGGCGAGCGCGACGAGGACGTCGGTGCCGCGCCGGACGCCGCCGTCCATCAGCACGAGCGCCTCGCCGCCGATCTCCGCGGCGACGGCGGGGAGGAGGTCGATGGTGGCCGGGACGCCGTCGAGCTGGCGCCCGCCGTGGGTGGAGACGATGACGCCCGCGGCGCCGTGCTCGATGGCCCGCCGGGCGTCGTCTGCGGCGTGGACGCCCTTGAGGATGACGGGCACCGGGCTCTCGTCGACGAGCTGCTCGAGGTCGCGCCAGGTGAGCGTCGGGTCGACCAGCTCGAAGAACTCGGCGGGCGTCGGGCACCGGGGCGCGCCTACGGCGGCGCGGACCGCGGGCATGTCGACATCGGCCGGCACGGAGAACCCGGTGCGCAGGTCCCGCTCGCGCCGTCCGGCTCGTGGCGCGTCGACGGTGAGGACGATCGCCTCGAACCCGCTCGCGACCGCCTCGTCGAGCAGCGCCCGGCTCACCCCGCGGTCCTTCAGGACGTAGAGCTGGAACCACCGGCGGCCGTCGGGCACTGCGGCCGCGACCTCGGATGGCCGCGTCGTGGCCAGCGAGGACAGGCAGAAGACGGTGCCGGCCTGCGCCGCCGCGCGCGCCATGCCCGGTTCGGCGTCGGCGTGCGCCATGCCGTGGAGCGCGGTCGGTGCGACGAGCACCGGCAGCGCCACGTCGGTGCCCAGGATCGTCGTGCTCGTCCGCACGTCGCCGACGTCGACGAGGACGCGGGGCAGGAGACGCTGCCGGGCGAAGGCCGCGACGTTGTCGCGGAGCGTGCGTTCGTCGGCGGCGCCTCCGGCGTAGTAGCCGAGCAGCCCGGCCTCGAGCCGTTCGGCCGCGAGGCGCTCGTAGTCGGCGACGTTGACCGGGGCCGTCATGCCGGCGAGTCTGCCTGAACCGCCCGCACGGCGATCCAGCTCTTCACGAGCCCGCCGAGGCGTTCGGCGACGATCTTGCCGTCGAACAGCGCGGCCAGCTCATCGCGGCGCAGCAGGGAGATGTCCTCCCAGTCCCCGGCGGCGCCCAGGCGCCAGTACGGGCGTCGCAGACCGGCGGGCAGCCAGTGCGCGGCGGGCAGCAGCGCGTGGGGCTCGACCGGGAACGAGAACGCGGGCGTCTGGACGTAGAACCCGCGCGCCACCCGCTGGACCTCGGCGGCGAACGCCGCGCGGCGGGCGGGATCCAGGTGCTCGATCACCGAGGACGAATAGGCCAGGTCGAACGCGGCGTCGTCGAACGGCAGCCGGTCGGTCGCGTCCGCGCGCACGAAGGGGCCGGGGTAGTCCGGGCGCTCCACGACGTCCACGCCGGTGATGTCCAGTCCCGGTTCCAGGGCCCGCAGTCCCAGCGTCCCGCAGCCGATGTCGACGATGCGCGTCGCCGCGGTGACGCCGGTGGCAGTGAAGAACCGCTCGTGGCGCCGCGCGCGGGCCCGTGTGGCCACGGGGTCGGCGATCCGGGCCAGCGGACCGCGTGCCGTGCCGTAGACGTTCACGTCCCGTGAACCCGCGGGGGCAGGGGGTTCGTAGACTCTGTGCACATGGCCAGCACGCGACAGATCATGGTAGGCGGCGTTCCGATCGGCGGCGGCGCGCCTGTCGCCGTGCAGACGATGACCAAGACGGAGACCGCGAACCTCCAGGCGACGATGGCGCAGATCCATCGCGTGGCGGAGGCGGGAGCGGACATCGTCCGCGTCGCCGTGCCGCGGGAGCAGGACGCCGAGGCGCTCAAGACGATCGTCGCGGAGTCCCCGATTCCGATCATCGCCGACATCCACTTCAACCACACGCTGGCGATCAAGGCGATCGAGGCGGGTGCGCACTGCGTGCGGCTGAACCCGGGCAACATCGGCGGGCCTGAGAAGGTCGCCGAGGTCGTCGCGGCCGCGAACAAGGCCGGCACGCCGATGCGGATCGGGGTCAACAGCGGCTCGCTGCCCAAGCACCTGCGCGAGCTCGAGTTCGAGAACCCCGTGGAGGCGCTGGTCACCGCCGCGGTCGAGTTCGTGGAGCTCATGGAGCGCCTGGACTTCACGAACTTCAAGGTGTCGATGAAGTCGACGAGCGTCCCGAACACGATCGCGTCGAATCGCCTGCTGTCCGAGCGCATCCCGTACCCGCTGCACCTCGGGATCACCGAGGCCGGGACGAAGTGGTCGGGCTCGCTGAAATCGGCGGTCGGCCTGGGCACGCTCCTGGCCGACGGCGTCGGCGACACGATCCGCATCAGCCTCTCGACCTTCCACGCGGAGGAGGAGGTCACGGTCGGCTGGGAGATCCTCAAGGCCCTGAAGCTGCGCGAGCGCGGGCCCGTGCTCATCGCCTGCCCCACGTGCGGCCGGCTGCAGTTCGACATGGACTCCGTGGTCATGGAGGTCGAGCGCCGGCTGGAGGCCTACGACGACCCGATCGAGGTCTCCATCCTGGGCTGTGCCGTCAACGGCATCGGCGAGGCGCGCCACGCCGACTTCGGCATCACCGGCGCGAAGGACGCCGGCATGATCTTCTCGAAGGGCGAGCCGCTGAAGAAGGTCCCGACCGACCGGCTCGTCGACGAGCTGTTCGCCGAGATCGATCGCTACTACGCGTCGGGCAAGCAGGTCGTCCGCGACGAGGCCGCGGCGGCTGAGGCCGTGAAGTGGCTCGCCGAGAACGAGGACACGAGCGCGATGACGCCCGAGCGCCTCGCCGCCATGGAGGCCGCCGCGAACGAGGCCGCGGGCGGGGGAGACGCACTGCTCGTCGACGAGGCGGCGTCCCCGACGGACGGCCGCCGCTTCACGCGGACGTAGGGCGCAAGAGCGAGCGCAGCGAGTTCGTCCACTGGAATCACGCGCCTAGCGCGCGGATTCCACCAACTCTGCCTCGACCCGGACCAGGCGTGCGGCGACGCCGGCGCCCCTGAGGGCCGCCCGGGCGACCGGGACGATCGCCGCGACCGCCGCGTGCGGGTCGAGCGCTTCAAGCGCCAGGACGACGTCGAGGTGCCCGCGATCGCCCCACCAGCCGACCACGGGGCCGAACGCCGGGGCCTGTTCCTGCAGGACATCCAGGACGGCGCTCGCCGGGAGGGGGCGAGGCGGCACGCCATCGAAGCCGAGGATGATCCGGTGTTCTTCCAGCTTCACGTGTCGGGCTGTCCGTAGCGGCACACCAACGCCCTGACGTTGCCGGCCGTCCTGCGATGCGCCGACGCGACGCCGGTCAGCACCAGGTTGCCTCCGTGCGGTGAACGCAGCAGCAGATGGCCGTCGCCGGACATCTCCATATGCCATCCGGATGTACGGGCCTCTTCGGCCGCGCTCCAGAGTTCGCGCTTGCTGTCGTCCGTCATTGGGAGAAGGTCATACCGCTCCGGGAGGACTGACCGCACGTTCGAGGTGAAGTTCGGGAGCTTCCGTGCCGACTCGGGGTCGAAACCTGTGCAGAACCTCCATCGCAACCTGAAAAGAAGTGTGTCGCGATGTCCCGTGATGGCGTGGCGGCGCCCTCGGGGGACCAGGCCGTGGGCGCCGGCACAGCAGGTCAGCTCGCGGCGGCGAAGCGCTCCGCGACCTTGTTCCAGTCCACGACGTTCCAGAACGCCTTGAGGTACTCGGGACGGCGGTTCTGGTACTTCAGGTAGTAGGCGTGCTCCCAGACGTCGGTGCCCAGCAGCGGCGTCTTGCCCTCGCTGATCGGCGAGTCCTGGTTGGGGGTGCTCGTGATGGCGAGCGACCCACCGTCGAGCACGAGCCAGGCCCAGCCCGAGCCGAAGCGGGCGACACCCGCGGCCTCGAACTGCTCCTTGAAGGCGTCGAAGCTGCCGAACGCCGCGTCGATCGCGGCGGCGAGGTCACCGGACGGGGCGCCGCCGCCATCCGGGCTCATCGACTCCCAGAACAGCGTGTGGTTGTAGTGGCCGCCCGCGTTGTTGCGGACCGGGCCCTGCTTGTCGGCGGGGAGGCTGTCAAGCGCCTTCAGGACGCTCTCGACATCGGTGCCGGCGTGCTCGGTGCCCTCGAGCGCGGCGTTCGCCTTGTCGACGTAGGCCTGGTGGTGCTTGTCGTGATGCAGCTTCATCGTCGCCTCGTCGATGTGCGGCTCGAGCGCGTCGTAGGCGTAGGGGAGCGGCGGAACCTCGAAAGCCATGGACAATCCTCCGGAGGGA
>SXGQ01650845.1_pt1 | contig 12949 bp, 19 predicted proteins | sample 3178371 | NCBI WGS metagenome assembly SXGQ01 (sample SAMN11356859, study PRJNA531348) | freshwater metagenome | isolation source: freshwater sample F1-20 | place: China: Fuxian Lake, Yuxi | collected 2017-12-25
CCCGTGACCCGTCTCGTTCTTCTTGGGCTTGGCGATGTGCCAGACGGTCGTCTGCTTGCGGTCACCTGCCCAATGGCCTTTCGCCCCCTTCTTTACGGCGTACCAGCAGGGCTCATGTTCCCAGTGATAATCGCCGCGCGATAGGACGAGCTGGCCCTTGTCCCAGATGATCTGGGAGCGGAGCATCAAATCGCATGCTGCCAGGCTGTCACCCACTACGCCCGCATAGAGCCCAGCGTGCCAGACGTAGGCAACGTCGCCCGGGAACAGTGCCCAGGCCTCGCGCCAGTCGGCCTTGTCGTCGTTCAGAACCTTGCCCATGGCAGTTCCTGAAGCGGCCACGCCGGCCTTTTCACGCCACGCAGGGTCATACTCTACGCCGTATGGTGGATCGGTGACCATCAGGTGGGGCGTGACGCCGTTCAGCGCCTTGGCGACCGTATCGGCATCAGTGCTGTCACCGCAGACCAGCCGGTGCTTGCCGAGCAGCCAGACATCGCCGGGTTTGGCGATAGGGTCGATCGGCGCTTCGGGGATTTCGTCCGGGTCGGTGTTGCCTTCGGTCTTCTCGGCCAGCAGCTTGGAGAGCTCGTCGTCCAAGAAGCCGGTCAGCATCAGGTCGAAATCGAAACCCTGCAGGTCGCCGAGCTCGACGGCTAAGAGCTCAAGGTCCCAGCCGGCATTTAACGCCAGCTTGTTGTCGGCGATGACATAGGCCTTCTTCTGGGCTTCGCTCCATCCTTTAGCGACCATGGTCGGGATCTGAGTCAGACCCAGCTTGCGGGCTGCCAGCAGTCGGCCGTGGCCGGCGATCAGGCCGCCATCCTCATCGACGAGGATCGGGTTGGTCCAGCCCCATTCGCGGATTGAGGCGGCAATTTGGGCTACCTGCTCGTCCGAGTGCGTCCGCGAGTTGCGCGCATAAGGGATGATCTTCTCTATCGGCCAGAGTTCGCTGCTCTGGGCCGGCCAGTTTTGATCCATAGATAACCTTCAATGGGCGGCGGCTTTAGCAACCCTGCGTGCTTGCAGTGCCGATATGCTGCGCTGGTGAACCGCCTTGATCCGTGACGATGGGGTCTGGGACGCTGTTGATTAGAACTTACCGCTTATAACGGCCAGGCTCCAAGGCTTTGAATTCCCGAAGGCCGGGCCCTAGACCAAGCCTTCAGCGACCAGATTAACAGACCAGTAGCGGGTGATCCCAGCGACGGTTGCACTAACGTTCCATGTTGTTGTGCGGATCGTAAAACCCGTATTGGAAAGAGAAAAGGTTATCGAAGTCGCAGAGGAGCCGGAGGCAACGCTGGCAGTGCCAAAGGCTCCGTTACGCGTATGGCTCCATACAGCCGGCTGATTGCAGGATATTATCATCTGCGCAGGATAACCGCCCACGCCTGTATCTGAGAGAAAGACTGGCGATGAAAAGCTACTCCCGCCGTCCGGTGAGAAGGAAAGCGCTGACTTTCCATAAAGCTGCGATAGTGCAATCGCCCCAGTTGCGACGCCCGCCAGATTGCGAACGGCGGTCTCGCCAAGAGAAATGGCACTGCCAGCTGCGCGGCTGATCTCAGCTGCCACAGCGCTGAGTGAGATCGCACCTGTAGTCGGTAGCGGCATACATGCTTATCCTCGGAAATGACCTAGGCTGCCTGAGCCTTCAGGCTGAAATAAAGAACGAAGCCCTTCAGGTAGGGCAGCCCCTTGGGCATCGCGATCTCGCGGGCGGTTTCCCAGTTGATGGTCCATCCCATCCAGCGGGTGATCGCCGTATCGATGGCTGCGGTGAGGTCCAGCCCCGCATGGATGCCGTTGTGGACGTCATCAGCGAAGTGGCGACCATGGCGACTATCGAGAAAATCCCGAACCCCTTCGGCCGTGCCTTCAGTTGCCGCCAGCACCGCTGGAAAGGCAATCGCCCAGGCTGTATCCGGATCTGCGAAGGCGTCGCTGGTGCCGTAAAATCCCCAGGCTTCGTTAGTGGTTGGCAAGGTCGAGTTGGTCATCTGTGTCGCTCCGTTTGGTGAGGCGACTACCGCTCTTATCGCGACGACTATCCAGTCAATTCGACGGAAAACTTAGACTTTCTGCTTTTTGACCCCAGGTCCGAGTTTCGCGGTTGCGTGAAATTTGGACCAAGCGCGGTTTCCGCCCCGCAGGTGCCGACTATGCAAGGCCCCCATCCCCTGGTGCACCCAGCGGCGCTCCAGGTTCACCGATCCCGGAGGTAGCGCACCGCCTTTTTCCAGATTGCACGCGCGGTGGGCGCAGGCGACGTTTTCATAGGTGTGCGGCCCTCCGGCCGACAGCGGAATGATGTGGTCTAGCTCTGGAGCGTTCCACCGCATCGTTCCCCGCAATTCACGCGGAGCTTCTTCTCCACAGATGTGGCAGGTCCATCCATCACGTTCCATGACCGCTATGGGATTGAGCGGCTCCGTGCGGGCTCCGTAAGTTTGCGCTCTCTCCACGCCTTTGGAAACGCGTTGGAGATGGCGCTTCGAACAGGTTTCCGAGCAAAAGACGCGCCTTTTGTCCCCGTAGTCAGGGAGGAACGTAATGCCACATTCGCGGCATGAGCATTGCACCTTCTTGGGGGCCCTGCTGCGCACCTGGCATTGCTGCGAACAGAATTTTGCATTGACCGGACCTTCGAACGTCCCGCCGCATTGGAGACACTGCCGTTGGCGATTAGCGCTCCTGATTTCCGCAAGCTTGGCCAATCGTGCAGACCTGGCGGCTGAACGCTCATGCCGCATCAACTCGAACCCACAAGCACGTGAGCAGCATCGGCCGCTATCTCGAGACTTTCGGATCTGCCTTGTAATCGGCTGAGAGCAAATTTGGCACAGAGGGACGATGCCCGCCGAAGCGAGTTGCGCCATGGCGACCTCCATGTGCTTTCTGAAATTCGATCCGCCTAAAGGCGGATTCTCACCGGATCGGCCACCCGTCGGGGCCCACGGCGACCGTCCTGCGTTGGCCGAATTGTTCGGCAGTCCGCTTGGCATGGCACTTGGCGCAGAGGCAGCGGATGTTGCTGTCCTCGTCCGATCCGCCAAGGGCCAGCGGCACAATATGGTCAGGCACGGTCGCCTCACGGATAATCCCGGCGCGGTTGCAATCACGGCAGAGGGGTTCAGCCCTTAATCGACGCAGGCGCTGCGCAACTGCGGCTCGACCTCTAAGCCTTGCCACTCTAAATTGTGAATTATAGTTGACAGCCTGGGATTTATTGTGCATTAAAGTTGACATGATCGAAGTCCGCCAAACGGAAGAATTTGCCCGTTGGCTGGCATCGCTTCGAGATGGACTTGCCGCGAAACGGATCAAACAACGTATCGCCAGAGTTCAGATCGGACTGTTTGGCGATGTAAAACCCATTGGTGACGGCCTTAGCGAACTTCGAATAGACTATGGCCCAGGCTACCGGGTCTATTTTGCACGGCGTGGAGACATTCTTGTGATCCTGCTGTGCGGAGGCGACAAAAGCAGCCAGAGCCGCGATATTGCCCGTGCCAAGGCATTGGCTGAACAATTGGAGGACTGAAAATGGCTCTGAAAACTCTACCGTTCGATGCAGCTGACGCCCTCGACACCCCGGAAGCGCAAGCTGAACTCTTGGCCGAAGCCCTTGCCAGCGGAGACGCAAAAGTTGTGACCGCAGCTCTCGGCATGATCGCCCGTGCAAAAGGAATGAGCCAGATGGCTCGTGATGCCGGGATCAGTCGCGAGGCAATTTACCGTGCCACTGGGCCTGACGGAAACCCAACCCTTTCAACGCTGATGGCCCTTGTCCGCTCCGCTGGACTGAAACTCTCAGCGGCCGTCTGAGAATAGTGTTAGTTCTCGCGGGCGCCGGACCGAGGCGCAAACGGCAAAGTGCCTTCTCGCGGCTCCGACATACTCGCCAAGCTTGCGGCTACGAAGGCCACTGGAAGTTCGGGATTCTGCTGAGCAGTCAACGAAACTTGCATTGCCTCGCCCAGAGCCTTCAAAGTTCTAGAGCGCAAATTCTTTTGCAGCGGCGGGCGAGCCAATCTGGGTAAAGGATACGAAGATTGGGGCCTCAAGGTTTTCCCAAGCCCATAAAAGCGAAAAGCCCCGGTGAAACTCACCGAGGCTATAGCGCCGACCGGGAACCCCCAATCCACTTATTGCCCTCATATGCGAACTCATCCGCCATCTGCAACCCCAATGTGAGCTGGCGCTCGATTATCTCGATGCTGGGGGCTGCCCGCCAAGAAAGGACCGCGCCCGGAAGCTGGTGAGCTCCGGGCGCAGTTCTGAATTCTCAATTTCGGAAATACTCCTAGGCTGTAAACACCAGCTGGTCAAATATTTATTTCCTTTTGAATCATTGCCTTATGCCTAGATTGATTGCGCCTTACCCCGTCACATTGCGTCAGGGACTGTCGAGGCGGATGCGATAAAGTTTCGCCAGGGCATCAAGACCATGGCCCAGCCACTTCAAGTCTGCCGCCGACCAGAGCGCCGCATCGACATCGTAGCAGACGAGGGAATGAACCAACAGGCTGGGGCCACGCCTCGTGCCAGCCGGCATATCCCGGTCAGCATCGCGCAGCACCATCATCGCAGCAGTAGCCTCCTTCCGGATCCGGTCGATGAGCTCGGGGTCATGGACTGGTTCACCCCCGCCGAAGATCCCCTCGTTGATGAGGAGGCCCGTGACCGAACGCGGCTGCGCCATGGGCAAGCCGACCACTGCCCGGTGCCGCGCCATGGTCTCGCCGTAAAGCTCACCAGCCGCATACTGGCTGAGCGTGATAGCTCCGACGAAGGCGAGCCGGCCGAGTGACGTTCCCAGCCGCTCGTCCTTTGCCTGACGCTCGCTGACCCCAAAGTGACGTTGGCGCGCCTCCAGCACTGTCGACATCACCTCGCGCTGGGTCTCTTCGAGACGCGGCTGAACGAGCTTTCCGGAAGGGTGGCGCTTGCCGGCCTTGCGCTTACGACCGCGAGCCATGGGCGCCTCCCCTGCCCTCACTTCCGTAGAGACGTTCGCCCAGCTCGCGGATAAACTCCCGCTCGCTGAAGCTCAGGCGCCTGTCGGAAGGCGAGACCGCAAGGATCCCGCGTTGCCGCCACCCATCCCGGGCGAGCTCGAAGGCATCGCGCTGCCGGGCATGACTGTAGATCGGGGAGATGGCAGCCATCAGCGCACCTCCCGCAGCAGAGCCGCGTAACCGATGACATCTACCATGCTGTCGACGTGCCGTGGATCGTAAGCCAGCCGAGCAAGCTTGAGGTCGATCATGCACAGGGCGACCTGTGATGGTGTGATGGGCATGCCGAGCGTAATCGACCAACGATCGGCAATGGCGCGAAACTGCTCGGCTGGATCACCGTAATCATCACGGCGTTCTTCGAGCACCTTGGCTGTGTGGCCGAGAATGGACCAGGTGGTCATCGCACACCTCCCCTGGTCTCGGTGGCCCAGAGCAGGATGGCGAGCGCGTCGGCTTCGTTGTCATCCCGAGGTGCAAAGCCACGGGCACACATGGCCTCGATCACCGCGGCCTTGTCGGCATTGCCCTTGCCGGTGGCAAAGCGCTTGATGGTGCCCACCGGCACGCCTTGGTAGGCAACGAGGTGCTCTTCGCACCAAGCTGAGAGGACTGCGAGCAGGCCGCCGTAAATGTGGGCCGCATCGGTTCCCGCATGACGGCGGACTTCCTCGAAGTAGATCGCCTCGATCGGACCAGCATCCTGATCGAGATCCTCCAGCCAGCGCCGGAAACGCAGGAAGCGCATGCCGCCACCATCGTAGCGGGTGTGCTTCAGCAGGACGGTCCCGCTGTACGTGTAGTCGTCAGCGGTCCTCAGCGCCCAGCCAGTGCTGGTGCCGAGATCAAGGGCTAGCAGGGATCCGCGCATTACAGTCACGCGCCTCGCAGCCGGGGTTGCGCTGCGCCGAGGCGCAGGCAAAGTCGAAACATCCATGATGATTCTCCAATTGGGGTTTTGTCTGGTGCGGACGGCGGTGGTTTTGTGCTTGGCGGTACGGACCACCGTCGCCCGGTCTTGGGGATTTGGATCTTCAGGACATCGGCGCCTCCATCAGAACGGGATGTCCGAAAGCTCGTCATCGAGCTCGGCCAGGGTTGTCTTGCTGGGGCGGACACTCACGACCTGCGCGCCAGGAAAGGCCTCCTTGGCTTTCGCTAAAATCGGGTGGCAGCGGATCACATTGGCGACCTCATCGAGCGCCCAGACCTGTGCCTCCCGGCCATGGCGTTGAGCCCGGCCGGTATCGCGAAGATCCCGAACCAGAATTACGAGGCCATCAGGCGTCTCGAACTCCCACTGGTCGACCGGCAATGGTTCGCCCTTGGCTGCCCGGGCGAGTTCATCGAGCTTGTCGTATGCCCGCAGCATCGCCTCCCCATGCTGACGGACCAGCGGAAGGTGGAACTCCCAGACCGCGGCGTTGAACAGCTTGTGCTGTACGTGGAAGCGTTCAGCCCACGCGATCGGCACCAGCATGGGCAAGCGGCCAATGCCCCAGCGCTGGTCGAGCTCACGACCCCGCTGGTCGACGCAATTGATGATGACCTGCATGTCGCTGATCTGCGCATGGCGGGTCGGTGGCGCGCCTTTCATGCGCCCCTCCTTTCTCTGTTAAAACTGAGGCTGACGACGCGCCTGAAGCGCAGTCGGAAGCCCTTAGGGGGTGTGGGGGGGAAGCGACTGCGCGTTCCGACTACTTCCGACCGCGCTTCCGACGGCTTGCGACAGGCTTCCGACTGACGCATTTCCGTGCTTCCGACTGCTTCCGACAACTCGAGTTTTGGGCTCATCGGTCGGGCTCCAGGTACTTGACGACCCTAAGTCCAGAGGCCTTGCCGTGGAACCGTCCGGCCTCGGTGACTAGGTAGCCATTCTGCTGCCACTTGGTGATGCAGATCTCAGCCTCGCGCTTGCTGACACCGTAGTGATCGGAGATGAGATCGACCGCGAAACGTCCCTTGCGGCGGGCGTGCGGGAAGACCGACCAGGGTGCGCCCTCGCGCCAGGCATCGTCGATCGACTTGAAGATCTCGCGGATCTGGTGCCAGCTGAGCCGCTTCTCGGCCGCAGGCGTTGCCCCGGCCCCGATGACGGGAACCAGCGTGCTCTGCTCTTTGCCGAGGCCGCTAGTGATATCGACGACCTCCATCGTGAAGTGGACGTCCTCGATCTCCTCGCCGTCCTTCTGCTTCTCGACCGAGAGGACGGTGTGATCCTCCTCCTTGGCGACCCGGATTGCCGTATCGCAGCCGCCCAGCAGCACGGTGGACCCGCGCATGCCGCGATCAGCATCCTTGCCGGAATGGTGAATGCCGATGACGACCCCGCCGCAGTGGTTCTGGATCTCGGCGCAGGCATCGACGAACAGCGACATCGCTTCCTGGCTGTTCTCGTCCTGACCGGGGATGGCGCGCGAGACGGTGTCGATGACGACCATGCCGATTTCGAAATCGACCTCCTCGCGGACCTGATCGATCGTGCGCTTGAGCTTCTCGACATTGGCCGGATCCAACATGTGGACCGCGACGGGGAGCAGCTTGAACGGCGCATCGACACCTGAAAGCCCATGCTTCTTGCGCCAGCCCTTGATGCGTTGCCCAATCCCGAACCGGCCTTCGCCAGCGATGTAGAGGACACCGACGCGTTTGACGGCGCGGCCGTGCCAATCGAGGCCGTAAGCAACACGCAGACCGCCATCGACAGCGATGAAGGTCTTGTGCTCACCGGGCCGGCCATAAAGCAGGACCAGACCATGCTGGGGTATGAGCCCATCGATCAGCCATGTGGGCGGCGGCATATTGACGAGCTCATCTAAACTGAGGGTCTCGAACACATCAGGGCCTGCGCTGGCGGCAAACAGGGCCGCGACAGCTTCGTGGCCGGAGAGCTGGGCCATGTCGTTGAAGTCGGTGCCGAGGTGGCCTTCGGGGAGCACCGGGAACACGGCCTCGCAGCGAAGGACCTCAGCAGCTTTGCCCGCAGCCTCTCGGCCGACGTTGGGCGTCTTGTGCCGATCATCGTCGCCAGCAACGACCCAGCGGGTCTTGGGAAAGGCCGCGACCAGCCGCTCGGCAACCTTGGTCAGGTTACCGGCATTGAAGGTGACCACGACGGTTCGCCCCGTGGCTTCATGGAGCGATGCACCGGTCGCGAACCCCTCGCAGACGAACACCGGGGCCTTGGCCATGGGGATCGGCGTGCCCATGACAAACGCCGAGCCTGCAACCGGGAGCTCTGCCTCGAACAGCTTGTGGCCAGCCGGGTCGATCGACTGCAGTGAGGCGAGCTCGCCGGCAGCATCGAACAGCGGCACGAGGATGTGCTCGCGGTCCAGCCGCGTGCCATTGGGCCTAATCCCCTTGGCCGTGAGATAGGGGTGGGATGAATAGGTGGGATCAGCGCCAGCCCAGCGTAGGCGCATCTGGTCAGCGGCGAGCTTGCGGCGCTCGGCCTGCTCGGCTTCGAACCGTGCCTGACGGGCCCGAAGCTCAACGACGCGCGCTTCCAACATGACCGGGAAGTTTCCGCCCGTCAGCCGCTCGGCGGCCGCGCGTATATCCAGCCCTTCCTGGGCCTGGAGAAAATCGAAGATGTCACCGTGCGCTCCGCAGCCAAAGCAATGGAACCGCTGTTCTTCGGGATAGACCGCGAAGGAGGGCGTGCGCTCCATGTGGAAAGGGCAAAGGCCGACCAGCGTTGCACCGCGGTGCTTCAGCGCAAGATGACGGCGCACCTGGTCTGCCAGAGGGAACTGGTCCTTGATCGCGTCGATGTCGATGCTGCCGGTTTCAATGCGACGCGCCATGGCGGCCAAGACCACTTTCTGAACGGGGGACAGGTGGGGGATCCGGCGGGGGGATCCCTGGGGGATGGGTGGGGGACAGCGGGGGTTCGCCGGGGGATGCCGGGCCTCCTAAGCAGCCCGGCATTGGGGATCAGAACACCGGTGCACCGACCTTCGCGCTAACAACCGCGGGCGGCGGCATATGCTGTGCCGGCGGCTGAGGCGCGGTCGGTGCAGGTGCGGCAGCCGGCGGAGGGGATGCCCCGTTTCCGGCCAGAGCGGCCGGCCGATCAGTCCAGCCCACGATCTCGAATGTCGGCTGGTAGTTGGTGCCGTGCTTGTTTGAGATCGGCAGCACGCCCGAACACCGGACCACCGGCAGCTTGCCCGACGCATTCTCGGGAGCCGCCATCCAGAGATCGTAGAGGTTATTCATCGCCTCGATGACAATGCCTGCGGTCGAGCTGAATTCCCGAAGCCCCATCAGGTTCTTTTCGGAATACAGGTCGATCTGGAACCCGCGCTTGAAGTCCGTGCCCGGATTGGGGGCAGCTTCTGCCAGCGATGGATCCATGACCTTTTCCGGGGCGACGCCGGAGCTGAACTTGAACCAGCCGGTTTCGAGGCCCGGCATATCGAAGACCGCAGTCATGTCGGTCACCTCGAACATCGGCTCATCTTTGCCGTCATTCTTCGTGTACCAGCGACCGGCCTTCGCATTGTAGGAGACGAACACCGTGAAATCCCCGCCAGACGACGGGACAGACATAAAACCCATTTTCCTGTTTCCTTGTTTGCTTGGAAGTTGCCGCGTGTCAGGCCTGCGGCATGGCCTCGGGGGCGAGGCCCCAGATTTCTTCAGCCGCCGCGCGCGAGCCGGGATCGTTCCAGTAGAAGCTGTCGAGATCAGGTGAGAGCGCGGCAGTCAGTTCAGCCCCGTCATCCGACAGGCTCAGAAACCGCTCGATGGACCGGGCGATACTGACCACGCGGGCGATGTGCGTGCGCGGATCCTCCAGCCGGTAGACGCCGATCTTTTGGGGCGTGACGTAGGCGAAGCGGATCTCGTTGTTACCATGGGCAGCGTGATAGATCGCGCCCTGCCGGGCATGGGGATCGGAGATCTTCGAAGACAGGCGCCCTTGGGTCTTTAGATCGATGATGATGCCGTGGTCCGGATACCAAAAGTCGAGCCAGCCGATGAAAGGTACCGGCACACCGGGCAGTTCCACCTCGATCCGGTGCTGGCGGGCGCCATCAGCCGAACCTGGAATGCCGTATTGGCGCAGCTCGCCAAGCGCGATCGCAACGGCCGAAGCAATGCCTGCGCGTTCCTTCTCGACATTGGGATTCGCCGACAGCGCGGTCAGCTGGTTGAACCTGGCGCGTGCTGCTTCTTGGCAATCCTCGAGCGGAAGATTTGGGTCAAACAGCCCCATCTCGACACCCGCTTCGACAGCCGTGCCGCGGTGGGCTGCAGCGCCGACCCGGGACTTGTGCCCGAGGAGCTTCTGCATTGCCCACATCGCCGGCTGGGCGACGAACAGGTTGATGGAGGAGGCCGAGAGGTGGTCAAGCCCGTGGCGTTCGAAGGCGTTTGTCATTGGAACCGCCCGGTGATGGTACGGTTGCCTTCGGCTTCGAAGGTCTCGATCACTTCCAGGCGGTAGACCACCCGGCCGCCGAGTTTCACAAAGGCTGGCCCCTTGCCGGACCAACGCCAGCGTTCGAGGGTTCGGGGTGACATATGCCAGCGAACGGCAAGGTCACGTTGAGCAAGAAAGACGGGTTGCACTTAATTTCTCCATCTGCGTCGTCGATGGACAAGAAGTGGCGCATAGGAGCGCATCCTGCGTGACCCTGAGGGTGGGATGGAATCAGAAAATCGAGTGGGACAATCATCCCACCCCTGTGGGACGAAAGTGGGATATCGTAGTTCGGCGTGGGGTTAAGGGTGGGATGCCTCAGACATGAAAAAGCCGCCGAAACCAGGTCTCGGCGGCGCAATTTCGTGGGTTCAACCGTTCAACAATGGGGTGGGATGGCCAGCCTGTATGCGCCGCGATTGTCCGAATGGATCAACTCGCGCCAATGGGGCTTGGACTTGAACACGTCGACCAGCCGGTAGCAGCCGGACTCCGCCAGCTCGAGCAACTCATCACCCCGGCGCCACGGCATGGCCGTCTCGCTCGCCTCGTGAAGCTGCCTGACGATATTGGCCTGGATCCGGCCGAACCGGAAATGCCGGCCGCAGTACTCGACATGCTCGTAAGTCGCATCATGCGTGAAGGGAGGCTTGACCAGCCCTTTGTCCGGCTTGTCCTTCCCCTGCTCCAACCGGCGCCGTTCTTCGGCGCGGATCAGCAGGTCGGTTTCGAAGATCGCGATCGGGATGCTGGGCTCCTCGATATGGCAATAGCTGCCCTCCGAGGTGTAAAAGGTACCGATTTCCGCGCCGCCATCCCGAAAGATTAGGTGGGCATCCTGCTCTTTCAGATCGACCAATCCCGTGTAGCGGGTGCGCTCTTCCGGGACCTTGAACCAGCCTGAGCCCTCTTCGAGCTCCCAGTAGCCCCTCTCAATATGGGTACGGCAAACACGGACCGACAGGCGCATGCGCCCGGTCTCGGCAAGGTAGACAAAGTCATATCGCGGCATCTCCCAGGCAGCCACGACTTCCCCCAGAGTGTAATAGTCCTTCTCGATAAGCTGCATTGCCCGCCACCCGATTCCGCGATTCTGTTCGTTATATGTTCTTTTTATTTGACCCATGCAACATCTTCCTGCATTGTCCACAATATCCACAAGAGGAGCGCCCGAGTCATGCAAGCCACCATTGCCGAACGCCTTAGAGCGAGGACCCGGCAATTAGGGTTGAACCCTCCGCAGCTTGCAGCCCAGGCAGGGGTGAACCGTTCATACGTGTACGACATCCTGCGCGGTCGATCGGAGAACCCCAACCTCGAAAAGCTCGATCGGATTGCCGAGGTGCTGAAGGTTGGAAGGGACTGGCTGCGCGATGGTGTGGGCGATGTCGAAGGGGATGAACCCGCCCTCACCAACCCCGACGATGTCTATGTGGCCGTCCCCTATGCCACTGTGAAGCCGGCAATGGGTGGCGGGGCGACCGTCGAGATCGAGCCTGACCACGGCAAGCCCTATCACTTCCAGAAGAGCTGGATCACGCACGGCCTTCGGGCTGATCCCGCCAAGCTGCGGATTATGCATGTCGTAGGCGACAGCATGGAGCCGACGCTGCGGGATGGTGACATCGTCCTGGTCGACATGGGCCGCGCCGTACCAACCCCGCCGGGCGTATTCGTGTTGCATGACGGGATTGGCCTGGTCGCCAAGCGGCTGGAGCACATCCCGAACAGCGATCCGCCGGTGATGCACGTCATCTCCGACAACAAGACCTACTCGGCCTACGAACGCACCGCTGACGAGGTGAACATCGTTGGAAGGGTTCGATGGTTCGCGCGGGAGATCTGAGGTCAGAGGATTGAAGGGTTCAACCCTCGCGCAGGCGGCATCGATGGTGACTCACATTCGAATCAGCCTTGCGGATTACACGAGCACCATGTCCATCATTTTGGACGATCCGGAACGGCTTCTTACACGAGAACTGATCGAAAAAGCTGACATTCCTGGCAATAAGGCGGTGTAGCAGTTTCGCGCCCTGATTGCAGCCATACAGCGCAATCTTGAACATGCCCGAAAGCGACCCTTCAGTGGATGGCAGCGGCAAAGCACCCAAGAGTTGGACATTCCTCTGCACCACTGGAGTCCGAAACTTGCGGTACATTCTTGTTGAACGATCGAGCGCGCTTATTGCGGAGACCGAGGATGTTTCGTGCTTGCGAACCGCGAGTTCGCTGCCGACCAAGTCCGAGCAGTGGAAGCCGCCGGGGTTCGCCTTATCCTCGCGGACTGACCGCCGCATCTGAAACGCGGGCGATGATGTCGTAAGGGAAGCGCAACAACGGCCCGCGCCCTTCCTCGCCCCGCAAGCGTTCCACTAGCAGCCGAACCGCGGCGCAGGCCATGTCAGCAACCTGGATCAGGCGGAAAAAATTTCGCCATAGTGCTTGCGAAGGACGGCCTTTTGCACCTTGCCCATCGCGTTACGCGGCA